>MAAC01019362.1_pt1 | contig 17124 bp, 18 predicted proteins | sample 1115981 | NCBI WGS metagenome assembly MAAC01 (sample SAMN04961126, study PRJNA320927) | seawater metagenome | isolation source: sample BD02T64 sea water enriched with oil for 64 days | place: USA:Gulf of Mexico | collected 2013-07-27 | reverse complement strand
GGGGCTGGCAGGTCTTTGCCAGTTGTCGCAAAGAAGCCGACTGCACCCGCCTAAAAGCCGAAGGGTTTTCCAGCCCGCGCATTGATTACGAAGATGAGGCCAGCATCGAAAGCGGTTTGGCGGAGGTCCTGGCGGAAACCGGCGGCACACTTGATGCGGTGTTTAACAACGGTGCGCACGCAATTCCTGGCGCTGTAGAAGACCTGCCACGTGGGGCTTTGCGCCAGATATTTGAAAGCAACTTCTTTGGCGTCCATGATCTAACCCGCCGGGTCATTCCGATAATGCGGCAGCAAGGTCATGGCAGAATTATTCAATGTTCGTCTGTACTTGGCTTCACCGCATTGCGTTATCGTGGGGCCTATAATGCCACAAAATTCGCCATGGAGGGCCTAAACGATACCCTGCGCCTTGAGATGCGGGGCACGGGAATCGACATCGTGCTGATCGAACCCGGCCCCATCACCACAAAGATCCGCAAAAACTCACAAGGCCCGTTTGAACGTTGGATCGATTGGAAGAATTCAGCCCGCAAAGACGACTATGAAAACCGGGTGATCCCACGTCTTTACGCAGATGATGGCCCGCCCGATACGTTCGAACTACCCCCTGAAGCGGTCACCAAAAAGCTAATTCATGCGCTCGAAAGCCGCCGTCCGCGACCACGTTATTACGTCACCATGCCAACCTATTTTATGGGAATTTCCAAACGTATCTTACCAACACGCGGCTTTGATTGGCTGGCCAGAAAGGGCTAAATATTGTATGCACAACCTATGCACATCGTATGCACATGTTATGCATACACAGCGCGCGCCGCGTTAATCTATAACGGGACCCCCCATCGGATCTGATGGGCGACGCAATGTCACTTCGCTTTTTGATCGTTTCCAGCTAAACCAACGCGGCAAGAGGAAAGGAATACCATGCTTCAGGACCCACTTTTCATATTGGTGGCATTGGCCATTTTGGCCACGCTCATCGTCTTAATGGTCGGCATTGGCGGCTTCGCCCGTGGCGGCAAATTCAACACAAAATACTCAAACAAGCTGATGCGTTGGAGGATCATTTTACAGGCGATCGCCGTCGCTCTGATCTTGCTTTTCATCGCCCTTCGCAGTGGTATAGGAAGTTAAATCTTGGTTGTTCTAAACAAAATCTACACCCGCACCGGCGACAAGGGTGACACCGCCCTTGGCAATGGCGATCGTGTGGCGAAACATTCCCTGCGCGTCACCGCCTATGGCACGACTGATGAACTCAACGCCACAGTCGGCGTGGCCCGACTTCAGGCCAGTGGCGATATGGATGCGCAGCTTGCGATGATCCAGAACGATCTGTTTGATCTAGGTGCTGATCTTTGTCGCCCCGATATGGAAAGCGACGCCAAGGCCGAATATCCACCTCTGCGCGCCACTGCGGCCCAAGTCGATCGGTTGGAAGCAGAAATTGATGTGATGAACAAAACCCTGACACCGCTGCGCAGCTTTGTCTTACCCGGTGGTTCCGCCCTTGCCGCACATCTGCATATTTGTCGTACTGTTGCACGGCGCGCGGAACGTTGCGCGGTTGAGCTGTCAGAGACCGAATCTGTGAACCCAAGCGTGATCAAATATCTGAATCGCCTATCCGATTGGTTCTTTGTTGCCGCCCGCGTGGCAAATGGTAACGGTAACAGTGACGTGCTTTGGGTGCCTGGTGCCAACCGGTAGGCAATAAAGTTTCGAAAACGCGACGGCAAACGCCGTGTTGCGTCGATTTTGACCTGTTTTCCGCGCCGCAGAATCGCTAACACATGCGGGAGAGCTTTGAGTGGTGTCCGGTGTGACACCAAATTTTGAGGAGAAACACGCCCATGAAGGTCCTGGTACCTGTTAAACGCGTGATCGATTATAACGTGAAAGTTCGTGTGAAAGCGGATGGAAGCGGTGTTGATCTCGCCAATGTCAAAATGTCGATGAATCCTTTCGACGAAATCGCAGTTGAACAGGCGATCCGTCTGAGAGAAGCGGGCAAAGCTGACGAAGTTGTTGCTGTTTCCATCGGCGTGAAGCAAGCCCAGGAAACCCTGCGCACGGCTCTCGCTATGGGTGCGGATCGCGCGATCCTCGTGATTGCTGCTGACGATGTTCACCAAGACATCGAACCGCTTGCTGTTGCAAAGATCCTCAAAGCGGTCGTTGACGAAGAGCAGCCAGGCATCGTTCTGGCCGGCAAACAAGCCATCGACAACGACATGAACGCAACCGGTCAAATGCTGTCCGCGCTTCTGGGTTGGTCCCAGGGTGCTTTCGCATCTGAACTGGATATCGACGGCGACCACGCTGTTGTGACCCGCGAAGTTGACGGCGGCCTGCAAACCATCAAAGTGAAAATGCCAAGCGTTATCACCGTTGACTTGCGCCTGAACGAGCCACGTTATGCGTCTCTGCCAAACATCATGAAAGCCAAAAGAAAGCCGCTGGACGAGAAGACAGCAGCTGATTACGGCGTTGATGTGACACCGCGCCTTGAGATCATTTCGACCACTGAGCCGGAAACACGCAAAGCGGGTGAAATCGTTGGTTCTGTTGACGAACTTGTTGCGAAACTTAAAGAAGCGGGAGTTGTATAATGGCTGTTCTTCTTTTGGCTGAAGTTGTTGGCGGCGAACTCGCTGTTGATGCAACTGCAAAAGCTTTGACCGCGGCGAAAGCCATGGGTGATGTAACCGTTCTTTGTGCCGGCGCTGGTTGCGGTGGTGCCGCTGAAGCGGCTGCGAAACTTGATGGTGTTGCTAAGGTTCTTTGTGCTGACGATGCCGCTTATGGCAACGGTCTGGCTGAACCTATGGCTGATCTTCTGGTCTCCCTCGCTGGTGACTATGATCACATCGTAGCCCCTGCAACATCTGCTGCAAAAAACGTCCTGCCACGCGCAGCGGCGCTGCTGGATGTGATGGTGATCTCTGACGTATCTGCTGTTGTTGATGCAAACACATTTGAGCGCCCAATCTATGCCGGTAACGCAATTCAGACTGTGAAATCTTCTGACGCGAAGAAAATCGTCTCCATCCGTACATCTACTTTTGATGCGGCTGGCGAAGGTGGCTCCGCTTCTGTTGAATCCATCGCAGCAGCTGGCAATGCTGGCCTGTCTGAATGGGTTGAAGACAAGGTTGCGACATCTGACCGTCCTGAGCTGACATCTGCGGGTGTTGTTGTTTCTGGTGGTCGTGGTGTTGGTTCTGAAGAGGACTTCGCCCTGATCGAGAAACTGGCAGACAAGCTGAATGCGGCTGTTGGCGCATCCCGCGCTGCGGTTGATTCTGGCTATGCGCCAAACGACTGGCAGGTTGGCCAAACTGGTAAAGTTGTTGCACCGGACCTTTACGTTGCCGTTGGCATCTCTGGCGCCATTCAGCACCTTGCTGGCATGAAAGACTCAAAGGTCATCGTTGCAATCAACAAAGACGAAGAAGCGCCTATCTTCCAGGTTGCTGATTACGGTCTGGTTGCCGATCTGTTCACCGCAGTACCAGAGCTGACTGAAAAGCTCTAATACCGCAGCGAATACGCTAACCAATCATTCTTTAAAGGGCCCGCCGATTGCGCGGGCCTTTTTGTTGTAAAAGGTCCGTGACGGCATCACTGACAACCTGCGCTACTTCCTGATGACCGATGACAGACATCAATTCATTCGCCGCAGGTTCTTCCATCGGCGAAATCACCATGCCATCAATATCGCCGGACATCATATCCGCAGGTGGTACAATTTCCAGATACCCGTCGTAATACACTTCTAGCGCGTTGATCATCTCTCGATCAACAAACAGAGGAGCATCCCCATGACCTTCGAGGTTTTCATCTTCATCCTCGGGTGTAAGTTCAGACAACCAGACCAGAAGCTTCTTCCCCTCAATTTGTGACAGAAGGTTCTTCATCCGGGCAACCCAAGCCTCTTTCAATTCACGACGTACGATTTCAAACCGATCCGGAGACAGGGTTTTCAGCCCCGTCAACAAATGGCGCGTGAAGTTATATTCCGTGAAATCCACTTCACGGTAGATCGTCTGCAATAGGGTAGACGCCCGTACAAACCGGTCATTGCGACGCGGATGAACGGAATAAAACCGGTTCGACATATTCTGTGCGCCCAGCACCTGAACCACGGTCAGTTCTGCGTTATGGCAGATATCAAGAATCGCTTGATCATGGGCATAGACATCAATCCCGGCATTCACGCAGCCAAGATTCACCGACATCGTGCCGCTTAATTCTTCAACGATGTCAGAATATGGCTTCTCAATAAATTTCCCGTAGGTTTTTGTACCGCCCAGATAGGCCACATAGGGCTGATCCAGCTTGCGTTTTGGTCCACGGAACAACAGTTTCGATTTCCCATACCGGCATGGATAATAATCCAGCAGGGATTCACTCAAATTTTCATACGCCATTTTCACCCACCTCACTTCTATACGACTCACCCAAGACAACATTTGCCCCTAGAAGGTTTCCAAGTTCCTAAGCGACAAATTAGCCAAAAACGCTTTACCTTTCGTTCACCCTCTTGCGCCACCTTCCCCACCGGGCCTATGGTCTGGCAGGCTGCAGGTGGCCGTGATGAAAGGTCAGAATATGGATATTCAGTCGGTTGGTATTGTTGGTGCGGGTCAAATGGGCAATGGCATTGCACATGTGTTTGCGCTTGCGGGTTATGATGTTGTTATCAACGACATTTCCGAGGACAGCCTAACCAATGCCGTCGATTTGATCGGCAAGAATATGGATCGTCAGGTTCAACGTGAAAAGATTACAGCCGCTGATCGTGATGGTGCCATGGGGCGCATTTCCACCACGCTGACGCTCGCTGATCTCGGCCAAACAGATCTGGTGATCGAAGCCGCAACGGAACGTGAAGAAATTAAAGTTGCAATTTTTAAAGAACTTTTACCACACCTGAAGCCCACCACAATCTTGACCTCTAACACCTCGTCCATCTCAATCACCCGCTTGGCGGCCGGCACTGATCGCCCAGAAAAATTCATGGGCTTCCACTTCATGAATCCCGTACCGATTATGCAATTGGTCGAACTTATTCGCGGCATCGCGACGGATGAGCCGACCTATAAAGCCCTTGCAGAGGTCGTTGAAAAGCTTGGCAAAACCGCGGCCAGTGCTGAAGATTTTCCGGCTTTCATCGTGAACCGCATCCTGATGCCGATGATTAACGAAGCCGTTTATACTTTGTATGAAGGCGTTGGGAATGTGTCGTCAATCGACAGCGCAATGAAGCTTGGCACCAACCATCCAATGGGCCCTCTGGAACTGGCAGATTTCATCGGCCTTGATACGTGTTTGGCAATTATGAACGTGCTGCATGATGGCTTGGCAGACACAAAATATCGCCCCTGCCCACTGCTGACAAAATACGTCGAAGCAGGTTGGCTTGGCCGCAAAACTGGCCGTGGGTTTTATGATTACTGTGGCGAAACCCCGGTTCCAACCCGCTGAGGGTACTCAATAAAAATGCATCGGCCCGCTGGGGCCGTACTTATTTCTGGCCTAAATTCAGTGTTTTCAAACGCAACCATGCCATAAATTCACGCGGCTTGGCGAACCAATCCTGCATGTCATCATGTGCGATTGGCGCGCCAATCACTGGGCTTTGCGGCTTGTTCAACGCATGTTTAATCTCATGCAACAACAGCCCCTGCCGGAAGGTCGCCGACAGCAGGTTTGCGATTTGGTAGAGACGCGAGTTCTGGCCCGGGAAGAAAATCGGCAGAACTGTCGCACCCGAACGTTGGATCATTTTAGCCGTAAAGGGATTCCAATCGGCTTCCACAGCGTCACCAAAGAAGGTTTTAGACGCTGCAACCTGCCCAGCTGGGAATAGGATAATCACGCCGCCGTCTTTGAGATGTCGCATCGATTCTTTACGCATATCAAGGTTTTTACGCACTGAATTTTCTTCATGTGGGAAAGCCACCGGCAGCATGAAATGCTCAATCTCTGCCACACCTGTTAGCAGGGAACGCGTCAGGATTTTGTAATCCGTGCGCACTTCGCCAATCAGTTCCGCCATGACCAAACCATCAACGAGGCCACCGGGATGGTTTGCAACAACAATCAACGGCCCCGTTGCCGGGATATGGACGCGTTGCTCTGCCGGGGTTAGGACCTCAATATTCATTGCTTCCAGACCCTTGGTGAAAAACGCTTGGCCAAAAGGCACACCGGATTTTTCAAACTTACGGATTCTATACAGCAAAACAGCCTTGCCGGTCAGCCATTCCAGAACACGGATCGCACAGATTTTCCACGGATTGGTAAAGGTATTGGCATAGGAAAGACGGCGACCATCATAGGCTTCGGCCTGACTGTCGCGGGCAGTCGTCGCTGTATCAGGCATATTCTGTTTGTTATCCGTCAAGGCGCTGTCCGCTCATCTTAGGTCCCCAGTCTATTCTGGGGGCAGGTATCAAAAATCTTCACCAAACTTATTGGCAACCAAGGCCTCTATCGCATCGAGCAACGCATCTTTATCGCAGCCGCTGGTTTCGACCTCAATAGAGGTTCCTTTTGAAGCTGCCAACATCAAAAGCCCCATAATGGAATCGCCCGAGGCATCCATGCCGTCACGTCGTACATCGGCGCGGCCTTTATGGGCCTCGACAACTTCCACCAATTTGGCAGAGGCACGGGCATGCAGCCCTTTTTCATTGATGATATTAAGAGTTCTAATCGCCATATTCACTTATCCTGCACGCATTCCGTCGCAACAATTGATATATTTCCGGCCCGCTTGCAGCGCGTTGTCAATCGCCACATCGAAGGGTCGGGACCGGGATTTTGCAAGTTTTAACAGCATCGGCAGGTTTGCACCATATAGCACCTTGCGATCAGAGCTGCAGCAAGCTGGCAAAGATAGATTTGATGGCGATCCACCAAACATATCCACAACAATCACCACGCCATCCCCCGTATCAACAGCATCCGCAGCCGCACAGATTTCCGCGCGCTTTGCATCGCGATCATGATCATACTCAATCGCGATGGCATGCATGCCGCTTTGCTTGCCCACGACATGTTCTACCGCTGCCAGATATTCCCGCGCCAAACCGCCGTGCGCTACGATCAAAATTCCGATCAACCCTGCTTCTCCACTCCGGTCTGGCCGCCACCCTTGGCCGTACGTTCCAATTCACGGTGACGCAGCGAAACCGCCCAACCGTTTTGCGTTAAGGTCGCCGCAAGCTTTTCCGCGACCGTTACAGATCTGTGCTGCCCACCTGTGCAGCCAAATCCAATTGATAGATGCGCCTTACCTTCTTCGATATAGGCTGGCAGTAGCATTTGCGACAAATCGGCGACTTTGTCAAAGAAGAGATCAAAGCGTGTGTCTTGCGCCACATACTCTGCCACCTCACGATCTTGGCCATTCATACCACGTAACGCGGGTTCCCAATACGGGTTTCGCAGGAAACGACAGTCAAAAATCATATCAACGCCGCGCGGAACACCGCGTTTGTATGAGAAACTATGCACCGTCACCGCAAGCCGTTGGCTGGTATCAGGCGCAAACCAACGCTCAATCTCAGCCCTGAGTTCATGCGGGGTCATTTCTGAGGTTTCTATCAGAATATCGGCGCGGGCGCGAATAGGTCCAAGCAGATCGTTTTCACGTTGAATACCTTGCCCTGGGTCTTCAGCGGGTGCCAAAGGATGGCGGCGGCGGGTTTCAGAGAACCGACGCAGCAGCACATCATCGCGGCAATCCAGATACAGCACCTGTGCTTTGATCTCGGATCGCAAGGTCAGCTGATCAATCACTTCAATCAGGGCGGCGGTGGAAAAGTCACGGTTGCGCGCATCAATGCCCAGCACCAGCGGATGATCAATCGGCGGCCCATCCAGCAGGCGTGGCAAAAGGGTTAACGGCAGATTATCAATCGCCTCAAACCCGATGTCTTCAAGCGTGTTGATCGCGGTGGAACGCCCAGCACCAGACGGCCCCGTCACTAAGACCAGCCGCTGACCTGTATCATTTTCGTTCTGTTGGCGCATTCCATCTTCTATCATAGATCTGCACGCCCACCTTTCAGAAATTGTACGATTGCCGCGGGAAAATATGGAGCATCTACCCGCCAGAGCAAAGGTATATCTACGCCAAGAATGCTGCAACTGCGAACAAGCGGCAACCGGTCCTTTTCGATATGCTCAAGGTCAACGATTACGGCGATTTTTGCCTGTTCTACATAATCAGCCTGCAATATCCCGACGCCTCGCGCCTCAATATGCCCGGCTAATATTTCCGGTGCATGTGCAATCAGGTGATCGCCACGCCGAGTCATCCGCACACGGTCATCAGCAATCAACACAGCGCCCATTGTAAGCAACTGCAACGCATATGATGATTTCCCACTTTTCGAAGGGCCCTTGAACACAACCGCCCGGCCATTCACCGCCACCGCCGTTGCGTGAAGTGTTTCAGACAGTTCGGCAGGAGCGGTATTTGTTTCATCCCGATCCATCACACACCTCTAAACCGGCAAACCAACCACAAAGCGCGCGCCAAGCGGTTCAGAGGTGATGTCAGCTTGCGTTGGGCGTATGTTTTCAGCCCAAATCACGCCACCATGGGCCTCAACGATTTGCTTGGAAATCGCTAGGCCTAGGCCCGAGTTATTGCCAAACTGTCCCTCAGGTCGTTCGGAATAAAACCGGTTAAAGATCTTCTGCAAGGCCCCGTTTGGAATGCCTGGCCCAGTATCTTCAACCACAATCAGGATGCGATTTTCACGTGTTCGCACCCAAACCCGGATCGCATCCCCTTCCTCGCAAAAGGAAATTGCATTGGTTATCAGGTTGACAAAAACCTGTGCCAACCTGCCTTCCAACCCATGGAAGATCATCTTTTCAGAAGGTAGATCCGCGATAAATTCAATGCCCTTTTGATGAGCTTCTTCGCCAAGGTAATTAGTCAAATTCGTAAGCATTTTTAATAAATTAAATGCCACTTCCTCTTCCTTCACCAGTTCACTATCCAAACGGGAGGCATTTGAAATATCGCTGACCAATCGGTCAAGGCGGCGCACATCATGTTCAATAACATCATGCAGGCGCACCCGGTGTTCATCTTTCGTCGCGATGCGCAAGGTGCCCACCGCCGAACGCAAAGATGCCAGCGGGTTTTTTATCTCATGTGCAACGTCCGCTGCAAATTGTTCGTTGGCATCAATCCGGTCATAAAGAGCCGCAACCATGCCCCGTAAAGCGCCAGACAAACGCCCGATCTCATCCGGGCGCGCTGTCAAATCTGGGATGCGTATCCGTCCCGGATTGATCTTGCGGGCATCTTTATCGCGCCCCAGTTCTGCTGCCGCGGCAAGGTCAGACAGCGGGTTCGCCATGGTCGAAGCTAGGACCAAGCTAAGTACAATCGACACGAGAATCGCGATCACAAAGATCTGCAGAACCTGTTCACGTTCCTGACGGACCAACTCGTCGATTTCACCGGCCGCACTTAGCACAGCAAGCAATCCGACAACCTGACCCTGCACCAAAACCGGCGTCGAAACGGCAAAACTTGTGCCATCTTTATCATTGCGCCAAGTTCTGCTCATTGCGCCAGAAACCACAGTCTGATCAATTAGTTCTTGCGCATTTTGCAACGGATTATGGGCAATATTTTCCACATCTGGGCCCAAAACACCGGACAGCAAATCCCAGACAGAATTCAGCGAATCCGTGATCACAGTGGAGGTGTGTTTCCCGGCGGCCCTACCCACCGGATCAAAAACACGTGGTTTTTCGCCCCGCGCTGAGGCTAAGAATGCCCCGTCCGTTGAAAAAACAAAAGTCTCGACCCCTATCGGAAGGGCCAAGCTAGAAAGGGTTCGTTGGATTTGGGCTGGTTCAAGAAAACCTGTCAGATTCAGCTCTCCGGACAGATCATTCAGCACTGCTGTCGGCAGAGTATTGTACAGAGAGCTTTCAAAAGCCACCTGCACCTCAAAGACATCTGCGATCAACTCAGCTTCTTCGCGCAACCCAGTTTCGCGCTGCAACACAAGGCTGTCGCGAAACGGATTCAGAAACAGCACCCCGGCCACCAAAAAAATCAAGGCCATCAAATTAAAGGTAATAATCTTACGTGCAAGCGGAGAACGGTTCAGCGAAAGCACACTGCGGCGGTTGCGCCGGATCAGTACGTCATCATCCACGGCCCCATCTAGGCCGACCCAGTCTTCACCAAGAACGACGTCTGGCTGCCTCGTGCGGGTCGCCTTGCGCGATCTGTACCATGACGACAACGTCATTCCCCGGCCTCTGTATCGCAAAACCGTTTCATTCATTACACCTCATACTTACTACTACAAAGACACCAGATTTTCTGTGCCTGAACCAAGGCATCAGTTACAGGATTACTCCTCGTTGTAGCGGTATCCGATACCATATAGCGTCTCAATCGCTGAGAAACTCTCATCCGCCATGCGCATTTTCTTCCGCAGGCGTTTGATATGGCTGTCGATTGTCCGGTCATCAACATAGACCTGATCATCATAAGCCACATCCATCAACTGATCGCGACTTTTCACAAAACCAGGGCGTTGCGCCAGTGATTGTAACAACAGAAATTCTGTCACGGTCAGCGATACATCACGGCCCTTCCAGATAACGGCATGACGCAAGGGATCCATAGAGAGTTCGCCGCGCTGCATGACTTTCTGGTCTTCCTCCACCGCAACTTCATTGTGTTCCAGCGCTTCTTGTCGCCGCAACAAAGACCGGATCCGCTCGACGAGAAGGCGTTGTGAAAAAGGTTTTTTAACATAGTCATCCGCGCCCATACGTAGGCCCAGAACTTCGTCAATCTCATCATCTTTAGAGGTTAGGAAGATAATCGGAATTTGGGTTTTTGGCCGCAAACGTTGCAACAGATCCATGCCATCCATACGAGGCATCTTGATATCAAGCACCGCCAAATCAGGCATTCGCTTTGTAAACGCATCCAGCGCAGACTGCCCGTCATTGTAGGTTTCAACCTCGAAACCTTCTGCTTCTAAAGTAATCGATACTGACGTCAGAATGTTTCTGTCGTCATCCACCAGCGCAATTCGGGACATCGGACTTCCTTTTGCTTCTGCTCATATTTTATATACATTTTCTAAGGTAGCCCCCAGAGAATCAACCATTAATTCCGAATCACCCTCGGATTTCGTGCTATTTTGTATCTAAACCCGGTAAAATCCTCCGAACGATGCCAAATCGCGACAAGAATGTCTCAGCAACAGCGATGTGCCGGGATTTTATGCACTGCTGAAGCCCTTCGTTTACGAATATGTCATTTGATTGCGCTAACTGTGCACCTGTGTCCTGTTCACCGTAATTTCCCCTATGTTAAGAAGACCGCGACTCAAGGCAGAGTCAGCCGCCGACATGGCGGTTTTTGTAATTCCTCCGCAAGCCGGACACGGGAGCATACCAATGACAGGACGCGTCAACCCTAACTGTAAACTTGATGATCAGGGCATTTCAGGACTGGGGAACGTCTATTACAACCTGAACGAAGCAGCACTGGTAGAAGCAGCCCTCGGCCGTGGCGAAGGCCACCTTGGCAACGGCGGCACCTTCCTGGTTGAAACCGGCAAACACACTGGTCGTTCTCCCAAAGATAAATTTGTTGTGCGCACACCATCTGTTGAGGACAGCATCTGGTGGGAAAACAACGCCCCTATGGAAGCAGCCGCTTTTGATCAGCTGCACGCTGACATGCTGGAACACATGAAGGGCAAGGACTATTACGTTCAGGATCTCTTCGGTGGTGCCGATCCTGCGCATCGCCTTGATGTACGCATGGTCACCGAATTTGCATGGCATGGCCTGTTCATCCGCCACCTGCTGCGCCGCCCCGCTGCGGATGAGCTGGATGACTTCACCCCAGAATTCACCGTCATTAACTGCCCAAGCTTCAATGCGGACCCGGCAAAACACGGGTGTCGTTCCGAAACAGTGATCGCGATGAACTTTGACAAAAAGATCATCCTAATCGGTGGCACGGAATATGCGGGTGAGAACAAAAAATCTGTCTTCTCTCTGCTCAACTATCTATTGCCTGCAAAAGGCATCATGCCAATGCACTGTTCCGCCAACCACGCAAAAGGCAACCCGGTTGATGCGGCTGTCTTCTTTGGTCTCTCTGGCACCGGTAAGACCACTCTATCTGCTGATCCAGCTCGCGTGCTGATCGGTGATGATGAACATGGGTGGTCCGACAAAGGTATCTTCAACTTTGAAGGCGGCTGTTACGCCAAGACCATCAACCTGTCTGCCGAGGCTGAACCTGAAATCCACGCGACCACGTCTAAATTCGGCACCGTGATTGAGAATATGGTCTGGGATAAAGACACCCGCGAACTGGATTTTGATAACGATAGCCTGACCGCCAACATGCGTTGCGCCTATCCGCTGGACTATATCTCTAACGCGTCTGACAATTCACTGGGTGGCCATCCGAAAAACATCATCATGCTGACATGTGATGCCTTTGGTGTTCTGCCGCCCATCGCGCGTTTGACACCCGCGCAGGCGATGTATCACTTCCTGTCTGGCTTCACTTCGAAAGTTGCCGGTACAGAGAAGGGCGTGACGGAGCCAGAGCCAACATTCTCTACCTGTTTCGGCGCACCCTTCATGCCCCGTCGTCCGGAAGTTTACGGCAACCTGTTGCGTGAAAAAATCGCGACCCATGGTGCAACTTGCTGGCTGGTCAACACCGGCTGGACAGGTGGCGCTTATGGTACCGGTTCACGCATGCCGATCCGCGCAACACGTGCACTTTTGACAGCAGCACTTGATGGCTCTCTCGCTGATGTGGAATTCCGCAAAGACGACAACTTCGGTTTTGAAGTGCCTGTTGCTGTGCCCGGCGTTGCAGATCTGTTGCTGAACCCACGCCGCACTTGGGACGACCCAGAAAGCTATGACCGCCAAGCGGCCAAACTGGTCTCCATGTTCTCCGAGAACTTCGCCCAGTATGAAGCCTACATCGACGACGATGTGAAGGCCGTCGCCATCGGGTAAACCCGATCAGACACCAAATAAAATGGCCGCCCCCGATTGAATTGGGAGGCGGCCTTTTTGTTGGTGGGCTTGCCGGGTGGAAACCACTTTGAGGACCACTTCCACTGAATGGGCTCTTTGTAAAATTATATCCTATCCCATCATCCCACGCCGCACCAAGTTCAGCCCGGCCACCACCAGCACCAGCAGCGTTGCCTTCTTAAATTTCGCCTGATCTAACCTGTCTTGGATCATGAAGCCGATCAGCATCCCAATGCCTGCGGGCAGCAACATCAGAGCAGAGGTCGGCAGGGTTCTTGCGGATATGATTCCGGTCTGCAAATGCACCAGAAAAAGCGCCACGGCACCCAGCCCATAAATCGCCCCCTGCACCCGCACATGTTCTTTTTTCGGCGTGTTTGTCGCGGTCAGATAGGCGACGGTCGGCGGGCCCCAAACACCGGACATCCCACCAATGAACCCCGCGACAGAGGCAATCATCGCCTCCGCCTTCAAACGGTTCGCAGGTGCTATTTGGAAGGTCATACCAAGCAGTTGCATCAGCGCAAATCCCGTCAACGGCAGGCCAATGATCAACAACAAGACATGGGGCGGTAAATACGACACCAACTGCGCCCCCATGACAAGAAACACCCCGCCAACCATCAGATAGACCTTGAACCGTTTCACCGAAACCCAAGCCTCGCGCCATCCCTGCCGCAGGGCTTGGGTCACATTGGTCATCACCGTCGGTAAGATCAGCATCGATAGCGCGACCTCAGCAGGCAAAATGGAACTGATGCCGGAAATCATGATCGTCGGCATGGCAAAGCCAACCGCTCCTTTGACCACGCCCGCGAATAAGGTGATTCCCGCCGCGATCAGCAACATCTCCATTCCGATTTCCGCGATCATGCCGCCCCTCCACATCGTTAAATCCGACCCTACAAGCCTGATCTCCCATGGCCAGCACAAAATCGAGTTTGTTATTTTTGTTCAAAAATTGCCGCATTGCCGCATTTTAGTTGCGCTGCACCTGCAAAATGATTAATCACAACAGGGACTCCCCAACCGGGGCAATGCTGATCTGATGAGGCCCGCCATGCAGGACACAATCCTTCTTCCCGACCTTCTTTCCCTAACAAAAGAAGCCGTTTCCCCCGTGCAATCCGTGCTGGAAACCGCCCGCACAAAGGTTCGCAATCTGGTGGTTGACGGTGATCGTGTCAGTGGCGCCCTGCTGGAAGAACATCAACATGCTGCACATGCATTGTCTTGGTTCGCCACATATTCCGAGGCGCTGACACAAATGCAGGCTTGGGCCGAGCGCCTAGCTGCAGATGGAAAATTCGGCGAGACTGAACAGCTTATCCATCAAATCGCATTTGGCGAATACCTGTCGCAAATCCACGGCGGCATACCGATGAGCCAAACCGAGGTCGCCCGCCTACAAGACATGGGATTTGAGGGCCCAGACATGCAAGCGCTTGGCACGCCCGCCATCCGAACCCTTGCCACCCATGGCAACAGCCAGGCTGCACGCATGCGTTTAGTTGAGCTGATGCAAGAACAACAAGGCGTTGCGGTGTTTGGCGCGACGGGTCTTGATGACGAGCTTGAAATGATCCGCGATCAATTCCGCCGTTTTGCCGATGACCAAGTTGTGCCCAACGCCCACGACTGGCATCTAAAAGATGAACTCATCCCAATGGAAATCATCGACAATTTGGCTGAAATGGGTGTCTTTGGCTTGACGATTCCGGAAGAACACGGCGGCTTTGGCCTATCGAAAGCCTCAATGGTGGTGGTGTCTGAAGAACTTTCGCGCGGGTATATCGGCGTTGGTTCCCTCGGGACCCGGTCAGAGATCGCAGCAGAACTGATTATCTGTGGCGGCACAGAGGACCAGAAAGCCCACTGGTTGCCAAAGATCGCCTCGGGTGAGATCCTACCGACGGCTGTTTTTACTGAGCCAAACACCGGTTCTGACCTTGGATCTTTGCGCACCCGTGCCACGCTTGACGGAGATGAGTACACCGTCAACGGCAATAAAACTTGGATCACCCATGCCGCCCGCACCCATGTGATGACCCTGCTTGCGCGCACCGATCCTGACACCTCTGATCACCGCGGCCTGTCCATGTTCTTGGCCGAGAAAACCCCAGGTTCTGACGACGCGCCTTTTCCGACAGACGGCATGACCGGCACCGAGATCGAAGTCCTAGGTTATCGCGGCATGAAGGAATATGAGCTGGCCTTTGACGGGTTCAAAGTGAAGGCCGAGAACCTGCTTGGCGGCGAAGAGGGCAAAGGTTTCAAACAACTGATGCAGACCTTTGAAAGCGCTAGGATCCAGACCGCCGCGCGTGCCATTGGTGTCGCCCAAAATGCCATGGAACTTGGCATGCAATACGCCATTGATCGCAAACAATTCGGTAAAAGCCTGATCAACTTCCCCCGTGTCGGCGGCAAGCTGGCGATGATGGCGGTGGAACTGATGATCGCGCGCCAGCTGACCTATTATTCTGCTTGGCAAAAGGATCACGATAAACGGTGTGACCTTGAAGCGGGTATGGCGAAACTGCTGGGCGCACGCGTGGCTTGGGCCTCTGCCGATAACGCATTGCAGATCCACGGAGGCAATGGTTTTGCCTTGGAATATCAGATCTCTCGTGTGCTCTGTGACGCTCGCATCCTGAATATCTTTGAAGGCGCCGCTGAAATCCAAGCGCAGGTCATTTCCCGCCGCCTTCTGGGCTAGAATGATCTCTGGTTTGCGCAGCCTTCATGCGCAAGCCAAATTATCCCAATGAAATTCATAATCCCTTTCAGCCTACTAAGCCTGCTTACCGCCTGCTTCACCGATGAGACCTCCTCCGGTTATGCCGCGCCGGATGCAACTTATGTGCTGAAGGAAATCAACGGGGCTACTTTCAACGCGCAAGCTACAATCAGCTTTCCCGCCTCCGGTGAAATTGCGGGCCAAGCCCCTTGCAACACGTGGTTCGCCGATCAACCCGCACCCTATCCTTGGTTCGAGATCGGCCCCATCGGCAGTACGCGCATGGCTTGCCCTGAGATGGCACAGGAACTGGTTTTCTTTGAAGCCCTAACCACCATGAGCTTGATAGAATTCAGCGGTCCGATGCTTATTCTGTCCAATGATGTAGGCCATGAAATGGTATTTGATACGCGTTAATCCTGACGGTTCAGAAGGTCGATCAAACGTTGTCGCGCGACAGGCAAAGGACGGTTTCCCAGCGACGGCGCAAGGTGATTTTCCAGAAAGTATCCCGTCGTGCGCAGCCCATCGCGAATCTCGGCATCCGCAACCGCCCCTTGACCCAGCAAACACTGCGGCAAAGGCAGCAAACGATCCGCCCACTCCCCCGCACCCGCGCGGCTAACGGCACGCCCCGTTTTCGGTGATACATAAATCAGGTCGTCGCGCGATCCCGTCACCGCACATTTTGCAAGGCTCAGCCCAAATCCAAGTTCTTCCAGCAATGCGGCCTCCCAACGCAGATAGGCCAAAGGCCAAGCGTCCGTCGCCGCCAACAGGTCAAACAGGGTGATGGTACGTTGGTAAAGCCCGGGGTGTTTTTCACGCTCAGCGAACGCAAAACGGATCAACGCGCAAATCGCATTCAGCCCCGCAAGAGCCAAACGATCCCCCATGACAGCTGCTGCGCGGGAACGAATAGGTTCGACCGTAAAACTTCCCATATGTTCCTCAAGGCGCGCGCGCCAGATCACGTCCAACTGATTTCCGGGTTGCAAATGCGGCGCAAGCTTACGCGACGTGCCGCCACGCACCACACCCGCGTGCAAGCCCCGCGTTGCCGTGAATATTTCAAGAATTGCGGAGGTTTCACCATGCTGTCGCACGGCAATCAGAACCCCCTCATCGCGCCAGTCCATGCCGTGACCATAAGAAACGCCGCTCCTAGATGCCAGTGCAAAGCGGGGGCTGCCTGCCCCCGCACCCCCGGGGATATTTGGAAAACGAAAATGGGGGGTGAAGGGGTTTATTAACGAAGTTCTGTTTTGTTAGATCTGCGGTACAGGCGGGGACGCC
>MAAC01009792.1_pt1 | contig 17128 bp, 19 predicted proteins | sample 1115981 | NCBI WGS metagenome assembly MAAC01 (sample SAMN04961126, study PRJNA320927) | seawater metagenome | isolation source: sample BD02T64 sea water enriched with oil for 64 days | place: USA:Gulf of Mexico | collected 2013-07-27 | reverse complement strand
GCCTATCAAAAGTTTCGCCGCCGTATTCGCAATCCTTTGTTGCTCGGCCTTATGCGTCGGCTGCCCCTGAAAACCCGGCAGAATATTGGCATTAAAGGCCGTGAAAAAAGTATGGCCGCTAACAGCAATAAAAGCGCCAGCATTATGGATGTCACCCCCGGCACCGTCAGTTCGATGATGAAGGCATACGGCGTTACGACGATGATTCACGGCCACACCCACCGCCCCTGCTGCCATGAACTGCTACTCGATGACGGTAGTGCCGCGCGGCGTATTGTGCTCGGTGACTGGGGGAGTAAGGGCTGGGTTGTGACGGCCAGGGATAAAGAGATAACGCTCTCTTCGTTTGCCATTTGAACGTCAGGAGGTAGCTCTTACCCGACTGACTCGCCTTTTATGCCCTACCACCATGATGGTGGCTTTTCCGAAGTATTAAACCCAGCGAGAACAAGTTCTTGAAGTAATGATGGGCTTTGGATTAAACACATACCCTCATGGCCAATTGTGACTGCATACCAGGATTGCTCATTTTCTTTATATAACGCAAGGCTATCGCAGTTGTCTTTTAATTCCACTGCTGCATCACGTAGAGTAGATATGTGCGCTGGTGATGCAGATACCAGCTCGGTGTGCCTGGGGCGAAAACCATTTTGATAACTAGTAACTGCAACGAGCCCAGATTCACCCGTGCTGACTTTGAACCCAGCCAGATGACTGACTTTTGATTCAGGATAGAGCCACGCACAAATCATCAAGGGCTCACTTTTCGACAAATACGCTAGTAATTCTAGCTGTCGGTCAAAACTTTTCTCTTCTACGTAAATCATGATTTTAAAAAAGCTATGGCTGCTCAACTAATGGCGGCCCGGAGTGAAAGCGAAACTCGGCACAGGGTTCTTCAATCAACTGCTTTTCCTTTTCAGAAAATACGGCAATCCGCTGATCAACATCGATGGGCTCGCTGTGCGCCGCTGCCACCTCGCGGGCGAGTGTAAGATAGTCCTTAAAATGGCGCGCCTCTGATTTCAACAGCGACCGATAAAATGCCGATAGCTCCTCATCGAGGTGGGGCGCGAGTTTGGCAAAGCGCTCACAGGAGCGCGCCTCAATCAAAGCGCCGGCCACCAATATGTCGATCAGTCGCATCGGCTCCCAGGTCGATACCAGCTTGCGCAGCTCGCCGGCATAATTTGCTGCTGGCAAGGACTCGTAAGCAATATCGCGCTTTTCCATCAGCGCGATGACCTGCTCAAAATGGCGCAATTCTTCACGGGCCAAACGCGACATTTTGTGCAGCAGCGGATAGTGCTCAATATAGCGAAACATTAAATTGAGCGCGGTGCTGGCCGCTTTTTTCTCGCAATTAGCGTGGTCGATCAACAGAATTTTTTGATTCTGTACGGCGGCCTCTATCCAGGCATCGGGGGTCACACAGGGTAGAAAGGCCGAGATTTCATCGAGATCACTCAAGAAGCACTCGCCCCCATTTCATCACAAGTCGTCATTTAGCCATCATTCCTTTCAAGGCCTCATCACGGTCGGCATTCACTTTTTGCACCAGTGGATTACTGCCCATTACATTCAACCAGGCTTTTAAGCCCGGCATCTCATCACACAGGTCTCGACCCAATATCTTTTGAGTCGCCATATTGCACAGGGTGACGGTGTAATAGAGCATAAAGTCGGCGTAAGTCATTACTTCACCGGCAGCAAAGGGCGAAAAAACCAGGGTGCGATTCAGTGAGGCCACGCCTTTGTCGAGCTGCTCACTAACTTTCGCGTTTAAGGCCTCGTCAGCCGGAGCGCCGAAAAGAACAACGCCATATATCTGCCGCACCACCAGCTCCAGGTAGAGTTCAATCATTTTGCTCAGCTCTCTAACCTTGGCGCGCTGAAAGGAGTCCTCCGGGTAAAGCGGCACGTCCGGGGAGAGGTCCTCGAGAAAATCAAAAATAACATTGGTTTCAGTGAGTGTCCCCTCCTTGACCTCGAGGCAGGGGATTTTGCCCATTGGGCTTTTACTCAAAAAACCCTCTTCCTGGCTTGGTATGGAAGCCCTTTTCTAACAGGGTCAACTTGACCATGTTGTAGTAGTTACTCACGGGGAAACCGTAAAGTTTAAACATAATATTTTCTCCAAATGTTTTTCTAGTTATTAGGATGTTTGCTTGCTGCCACTATACCCGGCGCAACGTAGCGCTGGTAGTGGGCCTGGGAAAGTCGATAAAGCTCCTCTTCAAGACCTTCATAAAAACGCGGCAAAGCCATGCTGGCAAAGGCCGGCAGCAGGCAAAAACCCCACGCCGCCACATCCAGTCCCTCGCCACGGGTCTTTTTTAAGAGGGCGTAAACCCAGCAATGGGGATCACTCTGTTGTCGAAAGGCGATCTTTGCCGCCGTCATTTTCTGCGCTAACAATTCCACATCGAGCAGTTGCAGTTTATTTTTAAGAATTTGAATTAACAGGGAATCGAGCCGTTCAAAAACCAGTACGCGCTGCTCTTCGGGGTAGCCATTCCAGTTGACCACCTCGTGGGCGAAGCGGTGACAACCCCGGCACACATCGTCGCCCATGCTCGATGAGCAGATGCCGATACAGGGTGTGGCAATGGGTTTACTCACGGCAGGACTACTCATGGGCCTTATTTCTCACCCCCAGACTGATAAAAGCGATTCAAACGCTGGGCGGTGGCAACCACCGTTTCTTCCATATGAAAGTGATGAGTGCCCTCTATCGTCTCGATGACAAGCTGCGGCGCATGCTGCTCCATACCGTAAAAGCGTTCAACTCTTAGCGGATCGGAAAGTAACAATAAACTCGGGCAGGTAATTCGCTCAACAAAAGCCTGAACAATGGCGGGCGTTAATTTCACTTCCGAAGCCACCTTTAACTTTTCATCGGCACGCCAGCGATAGCCCTGCCCTTCGCGTCGCAAACCGCGCTCGGCAATAAGCTCGGCCGAGGCCTGAGACAGGGGCGTTTCACCGCGGCTGGTGCGTGAGGCGATAGCCTCATCGTGGGTGGCATAAATACGCGGCTCACGGCACAGGCGCTGATGTTTGTCGGCAATGGATAGAGCCAGCTGCGTGGGTACGTCTGCCTCATCTATTGCCTGGGGCACAAAGCTATCGATGAGGCCGAGTTGACTGACACGCTCGGGATAGGTGCCCGCCGTCAGTGTCGCGATCATCGCGCCGCGAGAGTGGCCAAGCAGGGCAAAGCTTGAGAGGCCCAGCTGCTCGACCACGGTGTACACGTCGGCCACGTCCTGCCAGATATTGTAGGTATTATCGAGGGAGCGATGATCGCTCACACCGTGACCGGCGAGATCGAGGGCGATCAGACGCACCCCTTCCAGCCTTGCAGCCAGTGGCGCAAAACTGGCGGCGTTATCGAGCCAGCCGTGCAGGGCAATGACCGGCAGGCCCTCGGGATCACCCCACTCGACTGCGGCAAGGCTGATGCCATGATTGTCGAAACGGTGTTCAATGGCATTATTTAAGGGGGCTATTTTTGATGGTGTCATTGGTAACAGTAGGTGCTCATCGTCATTTCAGCTGGTGATTTCAGGTAGCGAGTGTCGAGCGCTTAATGTAAAGCAATTCATTGTGCCGGCTTAATTCGGCATCTGCGCCCAGCTGACATCGGCAAAACCCGGCGCCAGGGCCTCCGCTTGCAGAGCCACCAAATTCGCAGTCCCCGTGGCCAGCCAAATACTATCACCACTGAGCAGGCTCAAAACCTTACCCACGAAGGGCTGGTGTGTCACGAGTAAAACTGAACTCGCATTGAGGGAGGTAATAAAGTGAAAAAGGGCCTGAGGATCGCCACCCGGTTCTAGCGCTTCAGTAACCAGTAACTCCCGATCAAAACCCAGACCCTGTGCTGCAATGTTTGCCGTCTGTCGTGCCCGCCGGTAAGGGCTGGTAACAATCAACTCGATGCCGGCCAACTCGGCACGACGCGCTGCAATCACCCCCCTCACGTCGCTTTCGCCGGCAGTTGTCAGCTGGCGTTCGGCATCACTGGCAGCGCGAGCCTGGGCTTCTCCGTGGCGAAGAAAAAACAAATCCATAATAACCTCGAAAGATTCGCGATTTAAACAATCGATACGGCCGGAGTACCGCCCTGTCACCCGCTAACGGTTAACCCGAAACTCAACATCATCGGGCTGTTCTGAAAGCATCACGCGCAACAACACCCGAGGCAGTGATCCACCTTTAAACATCACATCGTATAAACCGCTGGCGAGGGGCATATTAATCCCCAACTGTTCGGCTTTCTCTTTAACAATACGCGTGGTGTTGACGCCTTCCGCCACCTGCCCCACCTCGACAATGGCCTGCTCAAGACTCTTACCTTCGCCGAGGGCATAACCAATACGGTAGTTACGGCTCAAATCAGAGGCGCAGGTCACGAATAAATCACCGACGCCGCTCAAGCCGAGAAAGGTCATGGGGTCGGCCCCCAGGTGAGCGGCAAAACGGGTCATTTCCGCCAGACTGCGAGTAATTAGCACGCCCAGAGAATTTTGCCCCACCTTCAAGGAGGCCGCCATACCGGCGGCAATGGCGTAAATATTTTTCAGCGCGCCGGCCAACTCAACGCCGTACATATCACTGTTGGCGTAAACCCGGAAGAAGGCAGTCTGCAGCACATTTTGCACGGTCTCACAGACGAGCTGATCGGCACTGGCAATCACTGTCGCGGTAATTTCCCGTGCAGCGACCTCCTGAGCCAGATTCGGCCCACTGATAACGCCAATGCGGGGCTGATTAAGTTCCTCGGCGAGGATCTCACTCATCAACTTAAAGCTATCGCCCTCGATGCCCTTAACGGTGCTGACGACGATCGTTTGCGCGGGAATAAGCCCGGCCACTTGCTGGCAAACGCCGCGAAAGGCCTTGCTGGGAATCGAGAAAAACACCACCGAGGCCTCTGCCAGAGCAGCCTCTAGGTCGGCGCTCACCTGCAGGCGTGAGTCGAGCTTATAGCCGGGCAAATACGCGCTATTCTCACCGACCTCCATGCAATGGCGGGCGTTTTCGGCATCGCGCATCCACAGGGTCACCGGATGGCCATTGCTGGCAATCATATTGGCGATGGCAGTGCCAAAACTGCCACCACCGAGTACCGTAATCTTCTTGTTTATCAAAACGTCCCCATCAAAAATTTATAGCAAGAGTCCATTGATTATCTAAATTCAGAGCGCCTGAAATCGGACTTTGCGGGCACTTCCCTGTGCCTCGGTAACGCAACGCAGCTTAAGCGCTGCCCGCTAACAAAAAGCTTAACTCAACGATTTAACTAAGTGACTTAACTAAACAGCAAACGATTGAGGCGCTGCACAAACAGAGCTGGGTTTTCCAGCTGCTCGCCCGCCGACAATACCGCCTGATCAAACATCACGCCAACCAGGTCTTCGACCTTGTCATTGTCCTGCTCATCCTGCAGTCGCGCAAGCAGTTGATGGTCGGGGTTAATCTCGAGCACTGGTTTCGTCTCCGGTACGGGCTGACCCGCCGCTTCGAGAATTTTGCGCATTTGCGGACCGACATCGCCCTCGCCCAGCACTAAACAGGCGGGAGACTCGGTGAGACGAGTGGTGGAGCGCACATCGCCAACCTGATCGGCAAGCACGGTTTTAATTCGACCGAGCAGATCGTCACTGATGGCAGTGCTTTCTTTGTCAGCCTCTTCCTTGCTCTCCCCCAGCTCACCCAGGTCTAGTTCACCACGGCTGATATCTTGCAGCGGCTTGCCATCGAATTCCTGCAGGCTAGACATGGTCCACTCATCGACCCGCTCGCTCAGTAGCAGCACCTCAATGCCCTGCTTGCGGAAGATTTCCAGGTAAGAGCTACTTTTAGCGGCAACATCGGTCTCGGCGATCAGATAGTAAACTTTGTCCTGTCCCGTTTTCATGGTCGCGACGTAATCGGCCAGTGAAACCAGCTCATCGCCTTCACGGGTACTGGCAAAACGCAGCAGGCCGGCAATCTTTTCTTTGTTGGCAAAGTCTTCAGCCGGCCCTTCTTTTAAGACAGAACCAAAGGCTTCCCAAATCTTTTTGTAATCGTCGGGCTGTTCCTTGGCCATTTTTGTCAGCTGATCGAGTACTCGCTTGGTCAGCGCCGAGCGAATGCTATCAACCGCCGGGCTATCCTGAAGGATCTCTCGGGACACGTTGAGTGGCAGGTCGGAACAATCGACCACACCCTTGATAAAACGCAGGAACATCGGCAGAAACTGCTCGGCATCGTCCATAATAAAGGTGCGCTGAATATAGAGCTTTAGGCCCTTGGCACCATCGCGGTTATACAGATCAAAGGGCGCGTGACTGGGAATGTAGATCAGGCTGGTGTAGTCGAACTTGCCTTCGACTCGGTTGTGGCTCCAGGTCAGGGGGTCCTGAAAATCGTGGGAGACATGCTTGTAAAATTCAATATAGTCCTCGTCGCTGAGTTCACTGCGCGGACGCGTCCACATCGCGGTGGCGGCATTGACGCGCTCAAACTCGGGCACGTCGACAATATCCTCTTCGGACTCGTCTTCCGCGGGTGGCGGTGTCGGCTTGAGCATTTCAACCGGCACGGCAATGTGGTCGGAATACTTCTTAACCAGACTACGCAGACGCCAGTCACCCGCGTATTCAGTGGCATCTTCTTTAAGATGCAAAGTAACGCGGGTACCACGTTCAGCTTGCTCAATATTCTCAACCGTAAACTCGGCTTCGCCGTCACAACTCCAGCGTACCGCCTGATCAGCGGCTAAACCCGCACCACGGGATTCAACCACCAGCTTATCGGCCACCAGAAAACCCGAATAAAAACCAACACCAAACTGACCAATTAACTGAGAGTCTTTCTTGTCATCACCGCTGAGGGCATTGCAAAACTCTGCGGTACCGGAACGGGCGATAGTACCCAGGTGGCCAACGATCTGATCGCGGCTCATGCCAATACCGTTATCGATAATGGTCACGGTGTTGGCTTCGCTGTCGACTTCTATTCTTACGACCAGCTCATCACCGCCCTCCAGCAACTCGGGCTTTTGCAGACCCTCAAAGCGCAGCTTGTCGCAGGCATCGGAGGCGTTGGAGATCAGCTCGCGAAGGAAGATGTCCTTATTGCTGTAAAGGGAGTGGATCATCAAATGCAGTAGCTGCTTAGCTTCTGTTTGAAAGCCCATGGTTTCGGCTTGCTGAGTGGCGGACATGCGGGTCTCCTGGTGCGTCATTGGTAATATGTTGAATGGCTTAAAGCCAATATGTTTAAGCCTGGCGTCTGTGTCGCCGGAGGAACACGTCATCGCTCCACTGGCCGGCACTACAATGTAAAAGGCGCACACCATAAATAGGGGCGATTTGCGGATTTTCAAGCACCTCAGGAATTTCTAATACCCCGAGTACACAAATTAGCCATTGAGAAAAAACAGGATCGACCGCAAGCTGATACAAGCCCTTGAGTCGCGATACCAGCACTTGCCAAAATTCCTGGCGTAAACTCAAGACATCAGTCATCGGCACTTGCTCACACTGAACATAGTTACAGGGCTTATTTTACGCGTTATTATTCGCCCATGGCCCACACCCTGTTACAAGTCATCAAAAACTATAAAGGTAGCATCCCGCTGCTCGAGGCAATGGTGCCCAGCAATCGGGAGAAATTTCGCACCATTGTCTGCTATCTCACTGGTGAACCCGATGGCCAAAACTCGATGGAAAACCGGGTCGATCGTACAATCTATCTACAACTCGACAAAAAAGCCCTCAGCTGGAGCCGACCCGGTACGTCGCGAGCACTGGCAAAAATAATTGACGAAGAAGGTGTCGATCTACTGATCTGTCAACTGCGGCGCACAATCCCCATCGGCGTTTGGGCCGGGATACTGGCGCGCCGAAAACCACAGGTCATCGGCGTGTTACACGGGATTGTCAACGGCAAGGTGAGCCACTCGCGGCGCTTGCTGAACTGGTTTGTTTTTCAGCGCCTGGCCAGGCTGGTCTGCGTTTCAAAAACCTGTGCTGACGATCTTGTCACCATGAACTGGCAGCTAGCCCCAAAAAAGGTCATAGCAATACAAAACGGCATTAATCTGGCCCCCTACCTTATTAACCAACAGCGTCCATCAACAGAAAAGAGCAGACGGCTTTTATTTGGCGAACAATTGGCCGACAAACGTCTCTTCGGCACCATAGGTCGACTCGCCGAGGTAAAAAATTACCGGCGTTTTATTGAGGCCTTCGCTCTCGCCTGTCAAAACAATACTAATATAGGCTTGGTATTAATCGGCACGGGGCCACTGGAGCAAGAATTAAAGAACCTGGTTGCATCCCTGGAACTTGACCAGCACGTTTTGTTTCTTGGCTATCGAAAAGACATTCCCAACTTATTACAAAATCTCGATGTGTTTGCCCTGCCTTCCCTGCGTGAAGGCATCAGCCTGGCCCTGCTAGAAGCCATGGCATCGGGTCTGCCGCCCCTTACCTCTAATAGTAGCGGTATGAAAGAGGTCGTCAACGACAGTAGTTGTGGCTGGTTAATTGAGCCAGAGGATCATCAAAGCATGGCTGAAGTGATCACTCTTATCGCCAGAGAAACCGCTGAACAACTGGCCGCTATTGGCAGGAACTCGCACCAAAGAGTACTGACAAAATTTAACGTCGAACGCATGGCCAGTGACTACGAAAAACTATACGGCGAAATTCTCGACAAGCGCTAAAATGATGTTACCCATGAAAAGTAAGGGCGCCATTATTCCGCACTCTCTTTTAAATAACGCTGCCACTCGGCCTTAGTAATCAGATTGCAGCTCTCGAGCACCTCATCCCACATTAGCAATACCTCACCCCGATCAAGCTGACGCCTGACCTGATCGGCCTTATTATCGAGGCTGTACTCGGCATCACCATAGTCGGTGCCCTCACGGACAATAAAGTTTTCGATAATGGCTCGCAGGGTTTCGGGGGCAAGATCAGCAGCCGGAATCTCAATCATTGGCCAACCATCTGAGTGTTTGCTAAACCCGGCTTTTTAAAACGCAGCGTCATACGATCGCTCTCGCCAATAGCCAGGTATTTTTCGCGATCCTTATCTTGCAGTCGTAGAGTTGGCGGCAATGTCCAGACACCTTTGGGGTGCTCTGCACTGTCTTTGGGGTTGGCGTTAATTTCACTCTTGGCGTCGAGTACAAAGCCGGCTTTTTCCGCCAAGGCAATGACATAGGCCTCCGTCATATAGCCGCTTTGCTTCATGGTTTCCCAGCTGGTGTCAGCTTTGGCTCTGTGTTCCACCACGCCCAGGACTCCACCCGGTTTCAAGGCCTTGTAAAACAGGGCAAAGGCCTCTGCCTCATTAATGCTACGCAACCAGTTATGCACATTGCGAAAGGTGAGTACTGCGTCGGCACTACCATCGGGAACGCTAAGCTTGTTCATCTTTGGGCTAAATTCAGCCATCGTCAATGCTTGATAAAGTTCGCTATCGGCTTTGATTTTTTCTTCAAAAAACATCCGTGATTTTGCAAAATATTTTATCCCTGAATTTTTTGCAAAATGAGCCGCATACAGTTTCCCACCCTCTAAGTAAGGCGCGAGGATTTCGGTATACCACCCCCCGCCCGGCCAGATTTCCACCACGGTCATATCTGGCTTCAAGCCGAAAAAGTCCAGAGTTTCTGCAGGGTGACGATAAACATCTCGCTCAACAAAGGCCGGTGTGCGATCGGGACTTTGCAATAGGTCCGCGTCGATAGCGGCCTCTGCACGAAGGCTTACAGAGGTAAGAGAAGTGACGAGACAAAACAAACTAAGGAACAATTTTCGCGACATAATTTAACTCTGCAATAGGAAGTTGAACGAAATGAATGGGGCAGCCGGTTTAGAGCCGAGCGGTGACACTGGCCACTTTGTCACTCAGGCTTTGTTCACGATCTATACGTGTCCCCACTTTCAGGGTTGAGGTCACGCGGGCACGGTCCATTTGATGCACCTGTTGATGGCAGGCCTTTACCGCAGCCATGACATCATCCCACTCGCCTTCGATGTTGGTACCGAAGGCGTGGAGTTGATGGCTCAAACCCGCAGCCTTAAAAATCTGCTGACAGGCCACTATCTCCATAGAAACTGAAACATCACCCCCCATGGGGATCAGACATAAATCGACATGCACTTTCATTATTGACTCTTTTATTAGGACTGCTGTGGTTCGACTCTCTCAGCGGCCAATGATTCAATCCACGGCCAAACCCGTTGCTCGTTAATCCGATAGGGATAGGCATGACCCCAGTCGGCTAATTCATCAAAACGCAGATTGTAGCCCAGATGATCGAGTAAACCGCAGGTACTGCGCACCGAGCGAATATCGAAGATATGATCATGCACCCCGTGAATCACATAGAAAGGCACATCAACTGCCGCCTTTTTGCGCAACATACGATCCGCCACCTGGCTGAGCTCACCGGCAATAGGTGCGACACCGGCAAACAGTTCGGGACAGGAAAAGGCCAGCAGATAAGAGAAGGTCGCACCATCGGACAGGCCTGTAAGAAAGACGCGCTCACGATCAACATTGTACTCCCCACAAACCTCATCAAAAGCAGCCGTAATAGAGTCGACATCGGTCGGTGGATAGAGAACCGACCAGGTCATTTCCATAGATTTCGGCGCGAGAAGCATATAGCCCGCACTTTTAGCAATGCGCATCCAGGTCCAGATAAACTCATCACCCGAACCATAGGCACCGTGCAGGCAAACCAGTAAGGGCCTCGCCTGATCAGACTTATAGGCCTCGGGCACGTAGAGGGAATATTGGGCGTGAGTATCGTCACCCACCTTGTGCATTAAACCCACGGGCGGATCTGTCTCGGCAAATAAAGGGTCAAGACTATTTTTCGAGGTGTAAGCTGTCTCTGTGTACCACCAGCGCTCAAGCAGAGGCAATTCCAGCCGCAACGTATATAAACGCTCAAGTCCCTTACAAAAATAAAAACGACTTTGCAGGAAGGAATTGTTAAAGGTCTCGCCGCCGGCGTTAATAAAAGTTTCGTAGGCATCGCCGCAATAAGACAAAGCTCTGGCCAGGGCATCGTGAAAATCATCTAAACCCGCATCGGGTATCTGGCTAAAAAATGTTTTTGTTGTTATGGCGAAAAAATCACCGACACTACTTTTTAGCCTCTGTTGTGAGACACGAACAGACTCTACCCCAATATCCTCCTGCTCACTCTCGAAACTCTGTAAAAATGCCAGTAAGCCCTGCTGCAAATCACCCAGCTTGGTCTGGTAATCACCTTCACTGTAGCTCATGTCCGAAGCCCTCCGTAAAAGGGGTGCGATGACACCCCTGTTTATTTTATTGTTATTCGCTGATCTTGACATAGAGCCCGCACAAACCAAAGCCCCTTCGACAGCCCCTACACCTTATGCAGTGATAAGGTGTTTGACGCCTATTGTGCAAACTGTTTTTATCCCTCTACAAATTTCACACCTTCATACGACATAACGAGGACGTTTCAATGGGAGAATTAGACGGAAAAGTTGCCATCATCACCGGCGGTGCCAGCGGCATCGGCGAAGAGTCAGTACGCGTATTTATTCGCGAAGGGGCTAAAGTGGTGATCGCCGACATGCAAGAGGAACGCGGCCAGGCCCTGGCCGATGAATTAAAAGGCTCAGCGGTCTTTATAAAAACTGACGTTAGTCAGGAAGCTCAGGTGAAAGCTGCCGTCGACAAAGCCGTCAGCGAATGGGGTCGGCTCGACTGCATGTTTAATAATGCGGGCTTTGGTGGCGCTATCGGCCCCATTGAAGACACCCCGGTGGAAGATTACGACATCACCATGGACGTGCTGGTTAAAGGTGTATTTCTGGGCATGAAACACTGCATCCCGGTGATGAAAAAACAGGGTGGCGGCAGCATTATCAATACCGCCAGTGTCGCCGCACTGGTGTGTGGCCACACCCCTCACCTGTATTCCGTCGGCAAAGCCGCCGTGGTACACCTAAGTAAGTCCGTTGCTCTGGAAGTGGGCGAAGATAATATTCGCGTCAATGCCATTTGCCCGGGCTTTATCGTTACGCCGCTATCGACCAATACGGTGGGCCGCGAGGACAAGACACCTACTATCGACTATAAAATCAAACAGCCGATACCCCGCGTTGGCCAACCCGATGACATCGCACAAATGGCCTGCTGGTTAGCGGGCGAGCGCTCGACCTTCGTCACCGGACAAACCATCGCCGTCGATGGCGGCACCACGGCGGGCGTACCCTGGAATAAGCAACCGGGTTACCAGAAAAGCTATCATCCGATTAAGGTTTACCGCCCCGAATCAGCGGGTTAACTGTTACGAACAAAACCGAAGAAGAGGCTACGCTTTGCTCAGGACCGCCGGAGGCGCGTAAAGCGTATACTTTTTTTCTGCTCCGACAATAAACTATCCAATGAATGAATAATTACACGCCTATAAAAAACCCCGGAAATTTCCGGGGTTTTTTATGTCTCGATGACGTCTAACTATCCTTACTCGCTATCGAGTCGCTCAATAATCGTACAGTTGGCCGTACCACCACCTTCACAGATTGCCAACAGGCCATAGCGACCCTTACGGCGCTCTAGCTCATTCAACAAAGTCGTCATCAGCTTGGCACCGGTGCAACCCAGTGGGTGACCATTGGCCTGCGCGCCACCATTAACGTTGAGCTTATTCAGGTCGGCACCCACCGCTTTGGCCCAGGCCAGGGGAACGGAACCAAAGGCTTCGTTAATTTCATACAGGTCGATATCTTCGATCTTCAAACCTGTTTTCTCAAGGGCTTTTTGAGTGGCAGGAATAGGCCCTTCGAGCATAATGATTGGATCAGATCCGACAACCGCCAAGGTGTGGATACGGGCACGGGGTTTCAAGCCGTATTTTTTAACGGCATCGGCATTGGCCATCATCACCGCTGCAGAGCCATCACTAATTTGGCTGGCAGAACCGGCAGTAATCATGCCGCCCTCGGCCAGTGGCTCAAGGCCAGCCAGCGCTTCGAGGTTAGCATTGGCGCGAATACCTTCATCGGCATCGTGAGTGAAAGAAATGCCACCTTCGAGAGTGACTTCAATGGGCATAATCTCTTCACGGAAACGGCCAGACTCGGTGGCATCCAGTGCTTTCATGTGACTTTGATAACCGAAGTTATCCAGCTCTTCACGGGTCAACTCGTACTTTTTAGCCAGCATGTCAGCACCCATAAACTGGCTGAATTCAATACCGGGGTAACGCTCTTCCAAGCGTTCACTTTTAGGCATGCCGCGACCTTGCTCGGCACTGTCTGAAATATTGGAGAACATCGGCACCCGGCTCATTGACTCCACACCGCCGGCGATAACCACATCCTGAGTACCGGACATAACAGCCTGAGCGGCAAAGTGAATCGCCTGCTGAGCGGAACCACACTGGCGATCAACGGAAACACCGGGGACTGACTCACCCAGTTTCGAGGCCAATGCCACGTTACGCGCGACGTTACCGGCCTGCTCACTGTTTTGTGAAACACAGCCAAAAATCAGATCATCAACTTTTCGGGATCAATGCCGACCTGATCAATCAAGCCGTCTACCAACATGCCACCCAGATCAACCGGGTGAGTCTGGCTCAATCGCCCTCTATTTTTACCTGTCGCCGTGCGCAATGCACCGACAATATATGCTTCTGCCATGTTCGTCTCCATAAGCTTAAATAATGAGTATCTGCAACGATCCAGCCGCTGAGCCCGACATTAAAGCGCAAAGCGGCTGGCGGTTCAATTTATGCCCTTCTCTGGCACGCCCTCAGCGCTGTAATACGCTCTTATCGCGGCTCAATTGCATCCATGTAGATGATCAACTATAAAAGAAGGGTCGCAGTCATTATTATCATTAGCCCTGACAAGCCATGAATACCCTCTATGTCTTTACTTGAAACCATCAATACCACCTGCCCCTACTGCGCGGAGCCCATTGCGCTGGTTATCGACTGCTCCGAGGATGAACAACGCTATATAGAAGATTGCTTTGTGTGCTGCCGACCCATCTCACTCAACATCTCGATCGATGCTAGCGGCTTTCCCGCTGTCCAGGTAAGGCACGAAGATGATGTTTAGAAGGGTATCGGTTTAGCCATGAGCGAATCCTCCGCTTTCACTATTGGCCAGCTTATTCAACACCGCCTGTTTGGCTATCGCGGGGTGATTTATGAGGTCGACCCGGTCTTTATGCTCAGCGAGCAGTGGTATCAACAGATGGCCCGGTCGTGCCCACCCCGAGAAGAGCCCTGGTATCACGTGCTGGTCGACAACGCGATTCACACCACTTATGTCGCCCAGCAAAATCTGATTGCCGATCCCTATGCCGAGCCGATTAATCACCCGGGGGTGGATCAGTTGTTTGAGCGTTTCGAGGATGGTTTCTATTTTCTGCGTCAGGGGCAGCTACAATAAAAAAGCACAGTGCTCAGGTCACAGCCGAGACAATTTGGGGAAACTTATTCAGCGAGAAACACGACTCCAGTTTTTGAAGATTGCGCTTTATGCCTTTTTACCTCTGACCCAAATAACGACACCGCTAATGGCCAGCAACATAAAGAGCAGGGCCATGACATCAACCAGATAGACACCCCACTCACCGAGTATGCGACCACTGTGGATGTCGAGTAGCAGACGCTCATAGGTGATATCTTCGCTATCGACACTTTCGGCCAGGGCGAGATTTAAAGCCTCTGGTACCTGCTTCGCTGTAGACCACTGGCTAGAATTTGAAGGCAGCCCTGCTTCTTTCGCCGTCCAGCGCAATGCCTTTAGATCGGCGACAAATAGACCGCCGCTGGTGTCGAGCAGTAGTTCGCCATCAACCAGACCCACCCGCTTCAGCGCGACGGGCAAGCCATAGGCCACGCCAATTTTCTCTATCAACTGCAAGGTCGGCGAAAAAAGCAGTAACTCCTGCTCACAGGCGACGACGATTGGCCCGGTGCTAGTTGCGCTGAGAGTCAGCGTCCCCACCAAAGCCCCTTCACAGCGGGCGATTTCCTCAGCCTGGAAAAAAAGCTGGCCATTGCTCTGACTAATGTAGGCCTCGCCGAGGGGGTAACTCAGCACCGTGCTGGCCTCCGCCATGCCATAGAGACTCAGTAAGGTGGGCGAGCGCAGGGCTTTCCTGTCGAAACCCCAGCCCGAGACATGGTTTAAACACAGGCCGGTAAAGGCCAGTAGCAATACGAAAGCGGCGGCGAGTACACCGATACGCCCATGCCAGCGTTTTAGCAGTTCAGCGGACATTGTCTTTTGATCTAACAGGAGTTGATCTAACAGGAGTTGATCTAACAGGAGTTGAACTCACAAGAGTCGAATAAACCTTTATTGGCCTTGCAGTGGCAATAGGTGACATCACGGTAGCTGCACCGCTTGCTCAGCTGACGCTTGCTCTTTATTGATAACCAGCTGATGCAGAAAAAGGGCAAAGCGCGCGGTTTTTTTCACGGCCTTGACCGACAGGGTGGCACCGGTAATACCGTCTATATTGCCACTGAGTTGCTGCTTAGCTGGCTGCAGAGACAGACCCTCAAACTGGCGGGTAAAAAAAGCCATGCGCACCTCGGCACCCCGGCTTTCACGGAATTCTAAAATGCGTACTCGCTCGATATGGTCACCGGCAATAACAATGCCGATGGTAATCGGCCGTGTTTTACCCACTTCATTCATAATCCAGGCAGTGCGTTGATCCGCTCCCTCGCCGCTGTGCCAATAGCGAATGCGCATACCGGGGTAGGCGTGATGGAGTATCTGTTTTGCGCCATCGCGAATTTCATTGTTTAGCCACAGCGATTCAATCTGCGGTGGCGCCGCAGAAAAGGACTCTGCCAGAAACTCTTCCGGCGTCATGTAGACACCCTTGCCCAGTGCCGAAAAAGGCAGGAGAAAAGACAGCAGCACGCAAGCTAATTTCAATGCTTTCATAGGGGTAAAAAGAGTACTCAAGAGTCACCCCTTGAGCAAGTCTTCCCCACTGCTTACCAGCCGTATTTGTAGCGCTAATTTAAGAATCAAAAGCTCCAGCCAATGCCCAGATTAAAGCTGTCTTCACCATTTTTCTGATCGGCCCAGTCAGCTTTGAAAACAACGTTTTCGACCAGCCAAAAATTCAGCCCCAGATCCCATTCTTCAATCTCAGTATTAGCACTGTCACCCGCATTGTTGTCCCACTCGCTGTAGCGTGCGAAGAAACCCAGTCGGGGGGTCAGTTTATAGGAGGGTTCTATGTACCAGCCATCCTGCTCATCGCGACCCAGGGCTTGCGCCTCATCACCGTCGATGTCCCACATTGCATAGAGTGCACGCAGCCCAAAACCACCCTTTTGATACGCGACGTGAGCTTCCCACAACAGCGCACTGGCATCATCAGCACCCATGCCCTGGGTCAGGTCTTCCTGGTACATCACTGTTGCCGCCAGCTCGAGTCCGGGAATAGCGGTGTATTTCAGCCGACCGGTATAGGCAAAATCTTCAGCCGTGGCCTTGCTGCCCTTCTGTCGTCCCTTTCTGGGCAGGTAGGCATCTTTGCCTGAAGTTGGGGTTTCAAGACCACTGGTGGCCGCCAGATCGTAGCTCAAACCCGGGGCGATTTCGCCACCGAGCATTACGCCGATTTCCCACCAGGTGGCGGGAATAATATTTTTCTCCACCGAGTTTCGCTCGACGCCGTAAAAGGCATCCGGCTCATGAGTCTCATTCATCAGGCCAACGGGGATCAGGAACTGGCCAAAGGTGGCACTGTGATTGTTAGTGTAGTCCCATTCAATATAGGCCTGCTCCAGCTCAACTTCGCCATTTTGTCCATCGCCAGCAATCGAGTGTTCCAATTCAACTTCCGAGAAAAAACGCACGTCATCGGTAAATTCGTGTTCAACAAAGAGCACAAAGCGATGGGCATCGACCTGGTTGTCACTGCCATTCTTGTCGTTGTAATGCAGTTCACCGTAACCACCGATTTGCGTTTTATCGGCCCAGTCGGCAATTTTGGCCAAACCTTCACTGGCCGTGGCGACGGACTCGACCGTCTCGGCAGTCGCTTCAATTTTTTGCTCGCTGATAACAACCTGCTTATT
>MAAC01016886.1_pt1 | contig 17145 bp, 11 predicted proteins | sample 1115981 | NCBI WGS metagenome assembly MAAC01 (sample SAMN04961126, study PRJNA320927) | seawater metagenome | isolation source: sample BD02T64 sea water enriched with oil for 64 days | place: USA:Gulf of Mexico | collected 2013-07-27 | reverse complement strand
TTCTTGTTGCCAAAGTTGGTTTTTCACAAGAAAAAATTCCGTTTATTGATTATTCTGAAATAGAAAAACTTGCTACAGAAACATCTGATAGTGGTAATAATGAAAAAACATTGGCGCTTCTAAATAAGATTAGTAAAAATGATTCTACCTATTATAGTGTATTATCCTCTAAGTCATTTTACCTCTTTAAGTTAAAAAAGTATGACGAGGTTATCAAGGTTGCAAATGAAGGAATAACCAGTAATTTCAATGGTTCTAAGGTTTATTTTTTTATAAATAAAGGAGTTGCTTTAACCAATCTTAAAAAATACGATGAAGCGATAAAAGTGTATGAAGCGGGTATAAAAACCTATCCGAAAAATTATTTATTATGGTTTAATAAAGGGGTTGTATTTGAAACCCAAGGAAAACTAAATGAGGCTATATCTGCGTATAAAGAGTGTATCACGCTAAATCCATTATATAGAAAACCGCATCTTCAGATGGGTAATATATTCTACAAACAAGAAAGGGTTACGCAAGCGTTAATGTGTTATAATATTTATATGCTACTAGAACCAGATGGTGCTGGTGCTTTTAATACACTTAGATCTCTTAATAATTTAGCTAAAGTTAAAAATTCTAACAAAAAAAATCTGGATTTAGAATTGTTAGATGCAGATGATTCTTATGAAGATATCGATTTGGTCTTAGACAGTAAAATGGCTATAGGTGAGAATTATAAAATTGAAAATAAAATAAATATAGCTTTAACAAAGCAAAATCATGCAATGATAGAGCAGTTAAAGAACTTTGAAGGAAATGGTGGTTTTTGGGATACAAAATATGTGACACTGTATAAATGGATAGCCGAAAATAATTATTTCGATGATTTTACATATACGCTTTCTTATGCTGTTGAAAACGCTGATTTTAAAAAAATTATTCAGAAAAACACAAAGAAAATAACGGCCTTCTTAGAAGCATTTAAAATAAAATGGACAGGCATTATTGCAGCAAATGATGTTGTTTTTAATGATAAAAAACAAAAAATTATTTTCAATTATAGTGCATCGCATGTTGAAGCTATTGGTAAAATGAACGATAATCATGAAGTAGGTTATTGGGAATATTATAATAAGTATGGTTTATTAATTGCAAAAGGAAATTTTGATGATTCGGGGAAGAAAACAGGAAAATGGACATGGTATTATGGATTAAATAAAATTAAAGAAACGGCATTTTATAAAAATGGAAAACTAGAAGGAAAGAATATAATGTTGCATGAAAATCAGAAGTTATATGTAGATGCAAATTATAAAGAAGATGCCTTGGATGGAGTGTATAAATATTACAATGAAAAAGGAGCCTTGATTCAGCATAAATATTTCAAAAAAGGAAAACTAGACAGCATCTATAAATCATACTTTATAGTTGGAGAAAAAATACTTGAATTTTATATTCCGTACAAAGATGGGTTAGTAGATGGCGAGGTTGTAGAGTATTATGCAAATGGAGAAGTGTATTCTAAGGCAAATTATGTTGCAGATAAAATTAATGGCTTAGAAACAAAATATCATTTTAACAAACAAAAATCTTCAGAAATTTATTATGCAAATGGCGCTTTAAATGGAAGTTATAAATCATACTATGCAAATGGACAATTAAATGAAAAAGGGCAGAGTTTGGATGGTTCTTATAATGGAATATGGAAACAATACTACGCTAATGGAACACTGCAAAGTGAATATACGTACAAAAAAGGAAAACTAACAGATCTTTATAGATATTACGATACTGATGGAAAATTACATTACGATTTTATATATCGTAAAGGAGAAATCATTTCATTTAAATTTTATGATAAGAAAGGAATCGTTCTTAAAGAAGGAAAAAAGAAAGCTGGAGAATTTTATTATGTAGGACTTTCACCTTTAGGAAATAAGACTTCTGAAGGCCTTTATGATATTTCTGGTGGAAAAAAAGGGGAATGGAAGTTTTATTCTAATAATGGAGTACTGACTAATAAAGGAAATTTTATAGAAAATAAGGTTGTTGGAGATTATTTTAACTATGCTAAAAATGGAAATAAGAATTCGATCACGCCTTATAAAGAAGATGTAATTGAAGGATATTACACAGGGTATCATTTAAACGGTAAGCTGAGTGTTCAAGGATGGTATAAGAAAGGGCTAGAACATGGAGAGTGGAGATATTATTATTTAGACGGTACACTTCAATCAATTAATTTTTTCCATAAAGGGAAGCTACATGGAAATCAAGAATATTTTGGCGGAAATGGAGCCCTTATTTCAAAAGCAACACTGAATTTTGGAGAAATTATTTCTGAAACGATTTATGATAAAGAGGGAAAAGTTTTTGAACAAATAAATCACCAATCAAAAGAGAATAATTATATGCTTGTAAGTAAGCATTTTAATGGAAAGACTGAAACCAAAACCCCATATGTTAATGGAGTTAAACATGGTGTCTACACAGAATTTTATTTTAATGGAAATATAAAGGGAACAGGAAATTTTGTGAATGGAGAGCTAGATGGGCTTTATACTTGGTACTATGATACAGGAGAGGTAGAAATTAGAATAAACTATTTGAATGGTAAATTTAATGGTGACTATACAGCCTATTATAAAAACGGAACCATTGAGAATGCCTATTTTTATGAAAATGGATTAAATATAAAAACGCATGTTAATTATTATGAAGATGGCACTAAAAACGTTATAACTCCTTATTATGAGGGGACTTTGCATGGTCGAAAAGAATTTTATGATCCATTAGGGAAATTACAGCTTGTTCGATTTTACAGTCATGGAGCTTTAATTGGATACAGTTATTTAAATAAAAAAGGAGAAGAAATTCCGATGAAAAAAATGACCAACGAGACGGGTAAAATTTCAGCATTCTATGATAATGGAAATATTTCGAAAGTGATGGAATATAAAAATGGAGATTTAATAAATTCGTATAAATCATACGATTATAATGGCACCCTAGAAAATGAAATTATTTACATAGATGACGAATATAATGGAGTAATAAAAGAATATTTTAGTACTGGAAAAATTAAGAAAGAAGTATACTATGCTTATGGAATCAAACATGGAAAAAGTACGGAATACTTTAAGAATGGAAAAGTTAAAGAAGAAAAAGCGTTTTTAAATGGACAACTAAATGGAGTAGATAATTCTTATAATAAAAGAGGAAAGCTTAAGCAAAAAACAACATATTTTAATGATAAAATTATTTCAGTTGAAACTTTCTAAAGCACGGGTAATTACCTATTGTCTTTTTCTTTTTTCTATAACTGTTTATTCGCAATACTCTAATGAATATAAAAGCTATAGTAGTCAATATCCCAATTCTAGAAAAGTAAGATTAAATCAAGAAATTATAATTACAATTAAAGTATCTAAAGGACAGTTAGATATTAAGCAAGAGGTTGTAGAAGAAGATTTGTATTTAAATGAATCTGCAACATATAGTTCTAAAAGCACTTTAAAGTTCTCATCATTTTTTGAGTTAGAAAAAATTAAAGCTTCTTCTTTTTCTTTTGTAAAAGGCAAGTACAAAGAATTTGAAGTTGAAAATTTTATTGAAAAAGATGATTTGGGTCAATCTTTTTATGATGATACTAAAGCGTTGAGCTTTATTTACCCCAACCTAAAAAAAGGGTCTAAATCAAGATTACAATATTCACAGAAAATTAAAAACCCTCGCTTTATAAGTCCATTTTATTTTGGAGACTATTTTCCGATATTAAACAATAAGGTAACCATAATTATAGATAAAGGAATTAGTATAAAGTTTAAAGAATTTAATACAGGTAAAGAGACGATTAGATTCTCTAAAGAAGAAAAAAGGAAAAAAGTAATTTATACCTGGGAGTTGAAAAATAAAAACAAATATGAGTTTGAAGAGGATTCACCGAATTACAAAAATACATTACCACACATTATCCCAATAATTACGTCATATAAAGCCAATGGAGAAACTCAAACGGTATTAGGCGAAGTTTCAGATTTATATAATTGGTATTATTCATTAGTGAAAAATGTGAATAGAGATGCACCAAGTAAAGAATTGGTAAGTCTCGTAAACAAGATTACTTTACATAAAAAGAATGATCTTGAAAAAGTAAAAGCTATTTATTATTGGACTCAGAAAAACATTAAATATATAGCTTTTGAATATGCGCTTGGAGGCTTCATACCAAGGGAGTCTAATGATGTTTTTAGGAAGAAATATGGCGATTGTAAAGATAATTCAAGCATTCTTTTTAAGATGCTTGAAATTGCAGGAATCAAAGGGAATTTAACTTGGATTGGAACTAGAAGTATTCCATATACTTATAAAGAAGTTCCAACTCCTCTCGTAGATAACCACATGATTCTTTCCTATGAAAATAAAGGAAAAACATATTTTTTAGATGCAACGGGAAGGTATGTTAAGTTTGGTATGCCAACATCATTTATACAAGGAAAAGAGGCGCTCGTATCTTATGGAAGCTCATTTAAAATAAAAAAGGTTCCGGTAATCCAATCCAAAGAAAATGCAATTATTGATACTACTTTCCTTAAACTGGTAGATAATAATGTTTTAGGACGTTCGAAAACCACAATCTCTGGGTATCCGAAAAGTGATTACTTCCACGATTTGGAAGATGTGAACACAAACGCTAAATTGAAAGATTTTTACAATAAAAAACTTATAAAAGGGAATAATAAATTCTTAATTAATGATATTAAAGAAACTAATAAGTACAACTATGATGCCGATTTTTTTGTTAATTATAGTTTTATAATTGATAGTTATTTTAGACAATTAGGAGATGAATTATATATCAACTTAAATTTAAACAAAGAATTATCAAAATTTAAAACAGATAAAAAAAGAAAAAATGAAATAGAGGTTGACTATAAAAGATCCTATAGCTTTTACACTGTATTAGAGATTCCTGCCAATTTTAAAATTGATTATTTGCCAGAAAACATTTCAGTTGCGAGTGATTTAATGAATTGCAATATCAACTACCAGGTAAAAGAGAATCAGGTAATTTACACGCAAACTATTGAATTAAATTTTTTGACTTTAAATCTAAAAGAACAAAAAGAAGTCAATGCTCAAATTAAAAAAATTGAAAAAACATACAAAGAAATAATCGTATTAAAAAAAATGTAACGCTATGAAAAACAAATACCTATTATTGGTCATATTATTGTTTAGTTTCCAAATTACTTTTTCGCAAGAGCTTCCTTTTTTTAAGAGCTATGATTGGGATAATAACCCAAGTTATAACATAGAAAAAGAAAGTACTGAAGGAATGATTGCAATTAAAGAGAAAATTGTGACTGAATTTTATTTTGAAGAGAATTCTTTAATTGAATATTTTTTAGAACATAAAATTCTTTGGTTAAACGCTGATGATAAAATTGAAGACTACAATAAAATTTACTTACCGTATTCATCAAATTCAAGTCTTGAAGTAAATAAAGCAAGAGTAATTACAAAAGAAGGAAAAGTTATTAATTTGGATGCATCAAAAATTTTGACTGCAAGCAATAAAGAAACGGGTAAAGAATACAAGTATTTTGCTTTTGAAGGAATAACAAAAGGAAGCTTTATCGAATATATTTATGTGGTAAAAAAATCGCCAACCTACAAAGGGAAAAAACTTAATTTGCAAGCAGCGTATAATAAAGAGGTCGTAGAATTTGACTTGTTTTCTCCAAAAAATTTAGTATTTAATTTTAAGAGCTATAATAATATACCAGCAGTAGTTCCCGATACAACATCTACAAAATCAAAACTTCATTGGAAGCTTCACTTGAATAAGCTAGAAAAGATGGAGAAAGAAAATTTGTCAGCTTATAACGCATCTAAAGGTTTTGTGGTTTATAAATTAGATAAAAATACAGCGAATAAAATATCAGACATTTCATCGTATAGTAAAGTTTCTCAAAATATATACAGGTATTATTACCCAACCTATAAAAAGAAAACTATTGAACTAATACATAAATTTATAACTGAATTAAAACTTGAAGGTATTAAAGAAGAAGAAAGCATTGTTAGGAAATTGGATTTCTTCATAAAAACAAATGTCTTTACATCTGATATAGCGAATGATGACTTACAAAATTTAGATCAAATTTTGATCAAAAAAGTAATGAATGAAACAGGGGCTTTAAAATTATATGTAGCAATATTAAGAACCTTAAAAATAAAACATGAATTGGTTATAACTAGTGATAGAAGATATTTAAAATTTGATAACCAGTTTGAAGCAAATAATTTTCTTGTAGATTTTTTAATTTACTTTCCAAAAACAAAATTATATCTCTCTCCTAATGATCCAGACACCAGATTTGGTTTTCCTGCTCCTTATAATACAGACAACTATGGTTTGTTTATTAAAGAGGTTAAAATTGGTGATTTCAAATCTGCTATAGGAAAAATCAAATATATTAAACCAGTAAAATCAGACAAAACGTTTGATACAATGCTAATAACTGTCGATTTTAATAAAGAGAATTTATCTGAGAATAATATTCAATTAGACAGGTCATTTAATGGGTATTATGCAATGGATATTCAGCCTTTTATTCATTTAATAGAAGGAGATAAAAAAAAGCAGTTAATTGATGCGCTTGCCGAAAGTATACATAAAGAGATAGAAATAAAGAAAAGAAAATTGGTGAATGGGAATCCAGAGTTATTTGGAGTAAAGCCGCTTCAGTTTATTATTGATTTTACTTCTGAGGCTTTTGTTGAAAAAGCAGGAAGGAAATACTTATTTAAATTAGGAGAATTAATTGGGGCTCAAATGCAATTATATCAAGAAAAAGAAAGAGTGCTTCCCTTAGAAGAACGATTTCAGAGAAGTTATTTTCGAACAATTACAATAAACATTCCTGAAGGATATAAAATAACGAATCTTGAAGATATCAATATTAATAATTCATATTCAGAAAAAGGGAAAGAATTGTTTTCATTTAAATCTTCTTTTGAACTAACCGGAAATAAATTAAAGATTACAGCGGATGAACACTATAGAAAAAATATTGTTGACGTCTCTATATATGAAAAATATAGAAAAGTTATAAATAGTGCAGCAGACTTTAATAAAATTGTTCTTCTTCTTGAACCTAGTTCTAAATAAATAGCCCTTCTATCTACAAGATTGTTTTGCGAATAGTTGTAACATTTATGAGAATGATAAAAAAAGAGAAGCTAGAAATAGCTTCTCTTTTTTTATTGATTTTAATAACCCGATGACGTAGATTTGCAATCTGTGTAAAACTAACAGTTAGTTAATAGATCATATTCAGAATTTTGGCAGCTCTATAACCAGCTGCTCCTAATCTAGCTTCTACGGTCCCAATAAAATCATGCTGATACTGATAAGACATACTTGGTAGGCCAGTTGATCGATCAGTATTGTCATAGATTGTATTGTAGATTTTTTCTCTTATTGCAACCGATTCCTGTACCCAGTCTATCATGTTGGCTTTTTGCCATGTATGCTTATTTGGTGCTGTATGCATTTCAATGAAACCTGAGAAATCAGTAAAACTTAATCCTTCTTTTTCTATCATACCACTATCCCATACTGAGTGCAGATTTGTTTTCTCTGAGAAGAATAGTACATTAATCTTATTCCCTCCAAAATCATTATTCTTTCCAACATGCATCGGTTGATGAACATCGCCTATAAAGTGAACTAAAAATGCCAAGGCTGTTGCTTCAATAGAGTTGTTTAAAAGCTTCGCTTTGTTGCTATCAACCAGATCCTGTAAAAGTTCGGTAGCGACTCTATTACCTTTTAAAATGGAAGCCATAAGCTCAATCGCTTCATACACATTATTGATTTTTGGATCTTTTGCAGCCTTGTCTATTACTTGCTCAACAGTTGTATTGGAGTTGACTGTGATAAAGTGCCAGGGTTTTGAGAAATCCCAGTTTTTTTCTGATCGGATAAAGTCTGGCCAGGTGGCAACTTGTGCCAAATAGTCAGTACCAAGTATTTTATCGATTTCTTTTTGAACATTTTGGTCTAGGTTGTTATAACAAATTTGTGCAACAATACGATGTCCGTTCTGTCCCCAAACAATAGAATCTTTGATTGGCTCTGATGTAAACAAGGGGTGAAAGGATAGGATCAATAAGCAGGTGGCTATAAAATTTTTCATGATTGGCTAGGTTTATATGTATTGTAGTGTGTTGGTGTTTGACAATTTATCAAAAATAAAACCACTAAAAACAAGTAAAAACACCTGATTTTCAATGTGTTGAAAATGCAGGGAAAGTTGTGAATTAAGAACCAAGAAATTTTTCTAAAGAGCTCGTTTTACCAGTAAGGATTTTAAATAAAATTTTCACGAAGTCTTTGTGTCGAGTTGAATGGGAACGTATGTTTATTAAAATCGTAGAAACTGATATCTTGATTTATTTTCGTTTTATGTATTGAGTTGCTACTTAAAAAAACGGAGTGCTCTAAAAACGTATTAGCTCATTAACTCATTATCTCATTAACTCATTAACTCATTAGCTCAATAGCTCATTAGCTCATTAGCTCATTCATTCATTCATTCATTCATTCATTCATTCATTCATTTTTATACCGATAATGTCCAATAATTTTAAAATCGAATAAGCAATCTTCTAGCACTTGTCCTGCACCAATGTTATGAGAGATTAGGTAGCGTTTTTTGTCAATTGATTTTTTGTTGACAACAATTCCAATATGAGTTAAACCACCAGGTAGACTCCAGGATACAATATCACCAGGAAGATAATCTTTCGCATTTACTGTAATAGCGATAGAAGCTCCTTTCCTTTTAAAGAAAGTCATAAGATTAGGAACTCTCCTATGATCAATGTTTGTATCTGTCTTTTTTAAACCCCAGATCTTTGGATAGATTTTGAAATGTTTTTTCATATCCTCATGAACTTCTTGCTGTAAATCAATTCCAATTAATCGATAAGATCTGATCACAACATCTGTACAAACTCCTTTGTTTTTTGGAACATCACCATTAGGATATTTTATAGCAAAATAACTCGGGTCGTAGGTTACTTTTTGTTTCGTGATTTCAATAGCAGCATCGCTTAACTTCTGATTTCTTTGTGCAAAACCAATAGATATAAAAAGGAAAAAAAGAAGTGTAAGTTTTATTTTCATGACAATAGGTATTAAAAAAGTATGATCTAAAAACTAAAAACTAAAAACTAAAAACTGCATACTTCTTACTTCGCTTCATAAACAGCACAGGGTATAATCATCTCTTCTAAAGAGATTCCACCATGTTGATAAGTGTTTTTAAAATATTTCACATAATGATTGTAATTATTTTGATATGCTAAAAACAAGTCTTCTTTTGCAAAAATAAACGAACTATTCATTGAATAACTAGGCAAGAAAATATCTTTTGGATTGCGAACCGCATATACGTCTTTATCATTATAGGTTAAGCTCCTACCGGTTTTGTAACGTAAGTTTAAACTAGCATACTTATCACCAATAACCTTTGTTGGGTTTTTACAATTAATAGTACCATGATCTGTAGTAATAATTAATTTTTGCCCTAGTTTTTGTGCTTTTTGAATAATCTCTAATAAAGGTGAATTCCGAAACCAACTTTCAGTTAAAGAACGATATGCTTTATCATCACCAGCCAATTCTTTTATTACTTCCATTTCTGTTTTAGCATGCGAAAGCATGTCTACAAAATTATACACAATAACCGTTAAATCATTTTGTTTTGTCGCATTGTAGTTATCTGCTAATTCCTTTCCGTTTTTTAGATTTGTTATTTTGTAATATTCGTGCTTAATATTTAAGCTCAATCTTTTAATATGGGCAGTTAAAAAATCATTTTCGTATAAGTTTTTTCCACCTTCATCAATATCATTTTTCCAAAATTCTGGATACATTTTCTCCATTTCAGAGGGCATTAAGCCCGAAAATAATGCATTACGTGCATACTGTGTTGCTGTAGGTAAAATACTGAAATAAGAAAGTTCGCTTTTCTTTTTAAAATGTTTGTTAATGTATGGTTCTAGTATTCTATATTGATCTAAACGTAGGTTGTCTATAACTACTAATAAAGTTCCGTTGTTGGTACTTACTTCTGGAAAAACAACTTCTTTTAATAACGTATGTGAAAAAGTAGGCTTGTCTGTATCAGTTAAAAAGCCTTCGTAGTTCTTTTTAATAAACTTAAAGAATAAACTGTTGGCTTCATTTTTTTGACTTTCTAAAATACCAAGCATTCCGGTATCGTTAATGTTTTCTAGTTCCAATTCCCAATGCACTAATTTTTGGTAAATAGCAATCCATTCTTCATAAGAATTTACCATGGCTAAATCCATAGAGATCTTTCTAAATTCTTGTTGGTAGTTAGAAGTTGTTTTATCAGAAATCAATTTTGAATGGTCTAAATTCTTCTTCAAACTCAACAAAATTTGATTTGGATTTACGGGCTTAATTAAATAATCGGCTATTTTAGAACCAATTGCTTCTTCCATAATATATTCCTCCTCACTTTTTGTAATCATCACAACGGGAAGGTTGCTGTACTTTTGTTTAATTTCGGCAAGCGTTTCTAAGCCTGTAATTCCGGGCATATTTTCATCTAAAAAGACTATGTCAAAATTTTTCTCATCAACCAAATCAATTGCATCTGCACCATTTGTACATTTTGTTACTTGATAGTTTTTCTTTTCTAAAAATAGAATATGAGGTTTTAATAAATCTATCTCATCATCAACCCATAAAATTTCTATTTTTCTCATATTATTTCCGTTTTTCTATTGCTAAAATACTTGAAGCGGTTCTTATCTTTTAAATTTATTTAGTTAAAATAAAGTGAATTCTAATCAGTCTTCATCAATATGAATAACTATGGTATATTTGTATTCCTAAAAATAGTACATGAAAACTTCTAAAACAAATAAACTCAAAATACTTAACGATCCAATTTATGGTTTTATTACCATACCCAATAGTTTAATTTTTGATATTATAGAACATCGCTATTTTCAACGTTTAAGACGCGTAACGCAAATGGGTTTTTCTAACTTAGTCTATCCTGGAGCAAACCACACACGCTTTCATCATGCATTGGGATGTATGTATTTAATGCAAAAAGCAGTTCGGGTGCTTCGATTTAAAGGAATAGAAATTTCAGAAGAAGAAGCAAATGCTTTATGTATTGCTATTTTGTTACACGATATTGGACACGGAGCATTTTCTCATGCCTTAGAGCATAGTATTGTCAACGGAATTAGTCATGAAGAAATTTCTTTAAAATTTATGAAGAAATTAAATGAAGAGTTTAAAGGGAAATTAAGTTTGGCAATAGAAATTTTTGAAGGAAATCACAAAAGAAAATTTTTCTACCAATTGATTTCTAGTCAGCTTGATATTGATCGTTTAGATTATTTAAAGAGAGATAGTTTTTATACAGGTGTTACAGAAGGGAATATAAGTTCTGATCGATTAATTGCCATGATGAATGTTTTTAATGATGAATTGGTCATTGAAAAAAAAGGAATCTATTCTGTAGAGAAATTTATAATTGCACGTAGATTGATGTATTGGCAAGTATATTTGCATAAAACAGGATTGGTTGCAGAAAATATGTTGGTTAAGATATTGCAAAGAGCCAAAGAATTAGCCGTAGAAAATGTTAAATTACCAGCTACAAAGACACTGCAGTATTTTCTATACAATCAAATAACATCAAAAAATTTTACAGATGAAACGCTAGAGGTGTTTTCAAAGCTAGATGATTATGACGTGTTATCAGCGATAAAAGAATGGACATCACATTCAGATACTATTTTATCAGAATTAGCAAAGATGATTATCAATCGTAATTTATTTAAGATACAACTTCAAGATCATCCTATTTTAATTGATGATCTAAAAGAACAAGAGGAAAAATTATTAAATAAATTAAATATTAAACCCAATCAAGTATCTTATTTTGTTTTTGAAGGAAAAGTAAGAAATCAGGCTTATAATAGTGAAAATCCTATAAAAATTCAATTTGGAGAAGATAAAGTGATTGATATTGCAAATGCATCAGATCAATTAAATCTACAGGCCCTAACTAAACCTGTAGAGAAATATTATTTATGTTATCCTAAGAAAATGTAATTAGCCAATTCCTAAGTTTTTTCATACTTTTGCAGACAATGAATTTTACAGCTGAACAAATAGCAGAAATTTTAGAAGGAGACATCGTTGGTAATCCCAATGAAGAGGTTTCTAAATTGTCTAAAATTGAAGAAGGAGAGAAGGGAAGTTTAACCTTTTTATCTAATCCTAAATACAATCCTTACCTATATACAACAAAAGCTTCTATTACAATTGTTAATAAAAGTTTTGTTGCAGATAAAGAAATAACAACTACGTTGATAAAAGTAGAAGATGCCTATGCCGCTTTTTCTAAAGTATTAGAATTTTACAATGAGGTAAAAAACAATAAATCAGGTCGAGAAGAACCTCATTTTATATCTCAATCTGCACGTATTGGGGAAAACGAATATATTGGTGCTTTCGCATACCTGGGGAACAATGTTGTAATTGGTGATAATGTAAAAATTTATCCAAATGCCTTTATTGGTGATAATGTTATAATTGGAAACAACTGTACCATTTTTGCAGGAGCTAAGATTTGTTCTGAAACGCAAATTGGTGCTAATTGCGTAATTCATACTGGGGCAATTATTGGTTCAGATGGATTTGGATTTGCTCCAAATAAAAATGGAAACTATAACAAAATTCCTCAAACAGGAAACGTAATTATAGAAGACAATGTGGATATTGGTGCAGCAACCACAATTGATAGAGCAACTTTAGGTTCAACAATTATTAGAAAAGGCGTAAAGCTCGATAATCAAATTCAGATAGGGCACAATGTCGAAATTGGAGAAAATACAGTAATTGCAGCTCAAACGGGTGTTTCAGGATCAGCCAAAATTGGAAAGAATTGTATGGTTGGTGGGCAGGTTGGTTTTGCAGGTCATATTACTGTTGGAGATAACGTTAAAATTGGGGCTCAATCTGGAGTCACAAAAAGTGTAAAAGAGAATCAAGTTATAAATGGAACTCCTGCTTTTGGAATTTCAGATTTTAATAAATCATATGTCTATTTTAAAAATTTACCTAAAATGGCATCAACTTTAAATAAAATAGAAAGAGATTTAAAAACTCAAAAAGAATTTTGATGAGTACAAAACAACAAACAATACAAAACGAAATTAGTCTTTCAGGTGTAGGTTTACATACAGGAAATACTGTTAAAATGACCTTTAAACCAGCACCAGAAAATCATGGATTTTCTTTTGTACGTGTTGATTTAGAAGGGCAACCAGTTATTGCTGCAAAAGCAGAATATGTAACAAACACTCAAAGAGGTACAAACCTTGAAAGAAATGGTGTTCAAATTCAAACTTCAGAACATGTACTAGCTGCAGCTGTAGGCTTGGGAATTGATAATTTACTAATAGAAATGAACGCTTCTGAGCCACCAATCATGGATGGTTCTTCAAAGTTTTTTATTGAAGCTTTAGAAAAAGCGGGAATTCAAGTACAAGAGGCAGAAATTAAAGAATACATTGTAAAAGATATTATTTCATTCAGAGATGAAACTACAGGTAGCGAAATTATTTTAATGCCAGCAGATGAGTATGAAATAACAACTATGGTAGATTTTGGGACTAAAATTTTAGGAACTCAAAATGCAACCTTAAATCATATATCAGATTTTAAAGAAGAAATAGGAGATGCAAGAACATTTAGTTTCTTACATGAAATTGAAATGTTGTTAGAAGATGACTTAATTAAAGGTGGAGATTTAAACAATGCTATTGTATATGTAGACAAAGAGTTATCTGCTGAGACGATGGAACGATTAAAAGTAGCTTTTAAAAAGAAAACTATAGCAGTAAAACCTAACGGAATTTTAGATAATTTAACCTTACACTGGGCAAATGAAGCTGCAAGGCATAAATTATTAGACGTTGTTGGTGATTTGGCTTTGGTTGGAGTTCGAATTAGAGGTAAAGTGATTGCCAATAAACCTGGTCATTCAATAAATACTCAATTTGCAAAAAAATTGGCAAAAATCATCAAGTTAGAGAAACGTAACAAAGTTCCTCAATACGATTTAAATCAACCGCCATTGATGGACATCCATCAAATTATGGATATTTTACCACACAGGCCACCATTTTTATTAATCGATAGAATTTTAGAATTATCTGATAAACATGTTGTGGGTATGAAAAATGTTACGATGAATGAACCTTTTTTTCAAGGACATTTTCCCGGAGCACCAGTAATGCCTGGAGTTTTACAGGTTGAAGCAATGGCACAATGTGGTGGGATTTTGGTATTAAGTACAGTTCCAGACCCAGAAAATTATTTAACTTATTTTATGAAAATGGATAAAGTTAAGTTCAAACAAAAAGTATTGCCAGGTGATACATTAATTTTTAAATGTGAACTAATTTCACCAATTAGAAGAGGGATTTGTCATATGCAAGCCTATGGATATGCAAATGGTAAACTAGTAGTAGAAGCAGAATTAATGGCACAAATAGCAAAAAAACAATAACTATGAATCAACCTTTAGCATACGTACATCCACAAGCAAAAATTGCAAGGAACGTGGTTGTAGAGCCTTTTACAACGATTAATAATGATGTAGAAATTGGTTCTGGAACTTGGATTGGATCTAACGTAACAATTATGGAAGGTGCTCGTATTGGAAAAAATTGTAGAATTTTTCCAGGAGCTGTTATATCTGCAATTCCTCAAGATTTAAAATTTGAAGGAGAAGATTCTTTGACAATTATTGGGGACAATACTACTGTAAGAGAGTGTGTAACCATAAATAGAGGAACAAGTGCTTCTGGTCAAACAAAAATTGGCAACAACTGTTTAATTATGGCAACCGCACATATAGCGCATGATTGTGTATTAGGAGATAATTCTATTGTAGTAAATGGTGTTGCGTTAGCAGGTCATGTTATTATTGGTAAATATGCAATTATTGGAGGATTGGCAGCTGTGCATCAGTTTATTCACATTGGAGATCATGCAATGATTTCTGGTGGATCTTTAGTACGGAAAGATGTTCCTCCATATACAAAAGCAGCAAAAGAGCCTTTGTCTTATGTTGGTATTAATTCAATTGGATTAAGACGTAGAGGTTTTACGTCAGAAAAAATCTCTGAGATTCAAAATATTTATAGAATTTTATATCAAAAAAACTATAACAATTCACAAGCATTAGAGATCATTGAAGGGGAGATGGAAGCAACTCCAGAAAGAGATGAAATCACCTTATTTATTCGTAATTCTCAACGTGGAATTATGAAAGGATATTCGGCAACATAAAATTAGAAATAAACCATAACAATAAATAAATGGCAACAACATCAGACATTAGAAACGGATTGTGCATTAGATACAACAACGATATTTACAAAGTAATAGAATTTTTACATGTAAAACCTGGAAAAGGTCCTGCATTTGTAAGAACAAAATTAAAAAGTGTTACCAATGGTAAAGTGATCGATAATACATTTCCAGCAGGAAGAAAATTAGATGATGTACGTGTAGAAACACAAAAATTCCAATTTTTATATGCTGATGGTGATTCATATAATTTTATGAATACAACTGATTACAATCAAATTTCTTTGCAAAAAACGGTTTTAGATGCACCTGAATTGTTAAAAGAAGGTGAGGTTGTTACTATTATTATAAATGCTGAAGACGAAATGCCATTATCTGTAGATATGCCATTAAGTGTTATTTTAGAAGTTACAGAAACAGAACCTGGCCTTAAAGGAAATACAGCTACAAATGCTACCAAACCTGCAATTGTAGAAACTGGAGCTAAAGTAAATGTGCCTTTATTTATAAATGAAGGTGACAAGATTAAAATAGAAACAACAAAAGGTACGTATCAAGAACGTGTCAAAGCATAAATCAAAACTATTCCCGCAAATTGCGGGAATCTTTTTTATATGAAATTTAAAACACCTCAAACTTTACAGCAAATTGCTTCTTTATTAGAAGTTGAAGCTGTAGGTGATCCCAATTTTTCAATTACAGGAATTAATGAAATTCATGTGGTACAATCTGGAGACATTGTTTTTGTAGATCATCCTAAATACTATGATAAAGCATTAAACTCTGCAGCTACAACGATTTTAATTAATAAAGAAGTTGAATGCCCAGAGGGGAAATCATTGTTAATTTCTGAGGATCCTTTCAGAGATTTTAATAAAATTACAAAACATTTCAATCCTTTTATCGCTGCTACATCTAGTATTGCAACTTCTGCAATTATTGGAGAAGGAACAATTATCCAACCGAATGTGTTTATTGGAAACCATGTTACAATTGGTAAAGATTGTGTCATTCATCCAAATGTGGCAATTTATGATAATTGCGTAATTGGGAACCATGTTACTATTCATGCCAATACCGTTTTAGGAGCAGATGCTTTTTATTATAAAAACAGACCCACAGGATTTGATAAATTACTTTCTGGAGGTAGTGTAGTTTTAGAAGACCATGTAGATTTAGGTGCTTCTTGTACAATTGACAAAGGAGTAACTGGAAATACTACAATTAAAGAAGGAACCAAAATAGACAATCAAGTTCATGTTGGACATGATACGGTAATCGGAAAAAAATGTTTAATCGCCTCACAAACCGGTATTGCTGGTTGTGTTGTTATTGAAGATGAGGTTACTATTTGGGGGCAAGTAGGTACCAATAGCGGAATTACTATCGGAAAAGGCGCAATTATTTTGGGTCAAACCGGTGTTACAAAATCTGTTGAAGGTGGTAAGAGTTATTTTGGAACACCTGTTTCAGAGTCTCGACAAAAACTAAAGGAAATGGCTCAGATTAAACGATTTTTAAAAGAGCAAAAAAACAAATAAATTGTGATGAAAATCTTTTTTTGATACGAATCAAAGAACTATTTTTGTGGCGTTAAAACAATTGGTTTCCAATTGATATATAATTTAGATTAAACAAAAAACAAATGAGCGTTTTAGTAAATAAAGATTCAAAAATTATAGTACAAGGTTTTACTGGTAGTGAAGGAA
>MAAC01018105.1_pt1 | contig 17148 bp, 14 predicted proteins | sample 1115981 | NCBI WGS metagenome assembly MAAC01 (sample SAMN04961126, study PRJNA320927) | seawater metagenome | isolation source: sample BD02T64 sea water enriched with oil for 64 days | place: USA:Gulf of Mexico | collected 2013-07-27 | reverse complement strand
ATTTCTAAAACCGAAGACATGTAAGCGATACTCCTGCATTCTTGCCTGCTCTTTCTGCACTATGCAAAAAAGTGGCGCAAATACTACCATGTAAAATATGCAGTCTCAATGAGCGATAAGGGTTGCTCTCATCATTTTTACCTCAACCGATAATCATATTGTGCTAACCCTATGATTCAATTGACAGTTACTAATCACTACAAAATTGTGACAATTAATACGCGTTGTTGGCAAGTATTTCCTATACTCAAAGTAGGTAGCGCTATTGTTGAGCGTATCAGGAATGTATTAACTCACGGAAAACAAACAGGTTTATATGAGAAAATTCCTAGGTTTGGCCCTGTTTATTATGAACAGGCTTAACTACCCCTACAAATTCTCGTTGATAAGTGTTTTATTTCTATGCCCAATTTTACTATTGGGCATACAGCTGTGGAATGAAATTCAAAGCGATATCCAACTCACTGCCGATGAAGTTCACGGCATAGAGCTTATCCAGAAACTATCAAAACTCAACCAAGCAGCCAACACCTTTCATGACGTTATGATGAGTGCTGCTGTCGATCTCGGCGCAAATAAAGACGTTGACGAAAATGCCACAAAATTATTACGCCCAGCCAAAAAAACCATTACCGAACAGCTTGAAAGCCTTATCCGCGAAATAACGGACAAGGGTTCAAATCTCATATCACAAGAGCGCATAGAAGCTCTTGAAACCGCATGGATAAAGTCTCGAAAAACCAATTTAGGTAGTCAGTATGTAATGATGCGTGATTATGCCAACGCCTACGGTTCATTTTCACGAAATATCAAAGACCTAATTACAAGCGTAGCCAAAACCAGTGGTCTCACTACAGATCAAGCTCCAAACATCCAGGCTAAAACAGCATTATTGTTCGACAATTTAATAAAATATTCTCAATCACTATATACCCTACGTAACCTAAGCGTATTCGCATTAAGAATTGGCACCTTAGACTCCCAAAGCTTTGGGGAAATCGATGGTGCATTTGCAGCGTCAAACGATGCTCAATCCACTCTCAAAACGACATTTGAAGAACGCTTATCAAAACGTCCAGGACACCCCTTTAAAGAAGATTTCAGCGCTATCACTACGGGTATCGACAAACTAATCCTAAGCGTTGACGAACAAATTATTGGGGAATACGGAGACATCCAACCTTGGAACACATTCCTCTCAAATGCAAACCAACAGCTCACGCCTATTTTCAATCTGAAAAACAAAATCTTGGCTGAGTTAGGTATTATTGTACAAGCCAGACTAGATGAAAAAACAAACAACCGTTTTGTGCTGGTTGCCAGCTTACTCTTTTTGTTAGTCATCATTTCATACCTGTATTATGGACTGTATTATTCCATGCAATCCAGTGTTAACCAACTTATACAATCTGCCGAAGAAATGGCCCAGGGTGATATGACCTCTCGTGTAGCAACCGAAAGCCACGATGAAATATCCCATTTGGTAGAAAACTTCAACGTCATGGTTGAGCAAGTTAGCACGCTAATTAAAACCGTCCGCCACAGCACGGATACCACCGCTCATACCGCAGAACAAGTTAAGAATATGGCAGACCAAAGCAGCGGCGTTATTAAAGAGCAACAAGAAGAAACGCGTAAAATCACCATATCCATGGAGGAAATGGCTGATGCAGCTGAAGAGGTTTCAAGGGAGGCGGAGCTAACCGCCTCTGCAGCGCAAGATGCTGATGAAGCCGCTCGCAGCGGACAAGAGCTGGTCAATGAAGCCGTTGATGCCTTTGATCAATTAACAATAACAATTAACGGCTCTAAAGAGGTCGTAGAACTCCTTGCTGAGCACAGCCGAGGCGTTACAAAGATCCTTGATGTTATTAAAGGCATCGCAGGGCAAACCAACCTTCTTGCGCTGAACGCTGCTATTGAAGCCGCACGAGCAGGTGAGCAAGGACGAGGATTTGCTGTTGTAGCCGACGAAGTACGCACCCTGGCTCAACGAAGTCACGAAGCTGCCATTGAGATTGAGAGTGTACTTGGCACCATCCAGGAAGGTGTATCTAACGCAGTGGACTCGATGAGCACAAGTGTTGGTGTTACTGAAAAATCGGTAGCAACAGCTCAGCACCTAAAAGAAAGGCTGGCAATAATTCTTTCTACCATCATCGCTATTTCAGAGCGCATTCAAGCAATATCAGCTGCGACACTTCAACAAAGCACCACCGCTCACCATGTGAAAGAAAGTGTCTCGATCATTGACAGTCGCGCAGCCTATTCAGCTCATACAGCCAACATTACGGTCAAATCCGTTGATGGTATGAACCTCGCGTTAGCAGAGCTCATCAAACAACTCGAACATTTCAAAGTCTAGCGTTAATCCCTACTCCTACTTGAAAATCAGGAATTAAGAGTCAACACTCAGGCATTAAAAAGCCGTTATATTCATCCTAAATATAACGGCTTTTTAATGCCTGAGTGTTGACTATTCTTTATCTGCTTTCTTTTTTGCAGCGGATTTTTTCTTGGCTGGCGCCTTTTTTGCGGCAGCTTTCTTTTTAGCTACCTTTTTAGGGGCGAGTGTTTGTTCCCACTTACCCTCAACGCACAAAGCTTTCCACCCAGTCGCTTTTCCTTCGACTTCCGTCATTACATATTGTTGTTTAGTTTTTCGGCTGTAACGAATAATAGCCTTGTTACCATTCGGGTCTTCCGTTGGAGCTTCAACCAAAAAAGCAAACTTAGGATCAAGCTGATCTTTTACTGATATTAATTCCTCAACAAGAGGTGCCCTAGTTTCCCGATGCCTTGGGAACTGACTAGCGGCCAAAAACATGCCCGACGCCCCGTCTCTTAGCAAGAAATAATCATCATTTTTCTCACACAGCAGATGTTTCATTGGAATTGGGTCAGCCTTAGGTGGAGCAACTTCACCACTTCTAAGCAATTTCCGAGTATTTTTACACTCTTCATTGGTGCAACCAAAGTATTTACCAAATCGCCCACTCTTGAGCTGCATATCAGAGCCACACTTGTCGCAATCAACAATTGGCCCCTCATAACCTTTGATCTTAAACGTACCCTGCTCTATCTCATGCCCAGAACAATCCGGGTTATTACCACAAACATGCAGCTTACGCTGCTCATCGATTAGATAACTTTCCATTGCTGTACTACAAATCGAGCAGCGATGTTTTTTACGTAAAGCGTTTACTTCACTCTCTTCGCTATCTTCATCAACATCAACAGAATCATCACCTGGAATGAGGTTAATTGTTTCTTTGCACCGCTCTTTAGGCGGTAAATCATAACCGGAGCAACCCAGGAAAACGCCGGTCGTACCCGTCCGGATCATCATTGGACGCGAACAGCTTGGGCATGCAATATCATCAGTAATAACAGGGTCATTTGCCCGCATACCATTTTCGCTGCCCGCAACTTCTATCTTGCCTTTAAAATCGCCATAGAAATTATTCAGTACGTCTTTCCAATCAAGTTTGCCTTCCGCAATCTCATCCAGCTGCTCCTCCATGCTGGCTGTAAATCCGAAATCCATAAGATTATCGAAGTTTTCATTCAAGCGGTCGGTAACAATATCCCCCATTTTTTCAGCATAAAAACGACGACTATCTATTTTTGCGTAACCACGATCCTGGATGGTAGAAATAATAGAGGCATACGTTGAAGGTCGACCAATACCACGCTTTTCCAGTTCTTTTACCAGGCTAGCTTCAGTAAAACGAGCCGTTGGTTTGGTAAAGTGCTGGCTTGGATCTAAATCCTTTAACGTTAGCGCATCACCAATTTTAGCATCCGGAAGAATCACATCTTCTTCAGCTTTACCCGCCCCCGGCATTCTAGCGGCTAAGTGCCCTTGGAACTTTAGAATTCGACCTCGGGTACGTAGTTCAAAATCACCGCATGTAACGGCAATATTCGAACTCAAATACTCAGCTGGTGACATTTGACATGCCAAAAATCGACGTCGAATAAGATCGTAAAGTCGGTTAGCATCAGGGTCTAATCCCGTCACATCCCCTTCTAAAACCGAAACATCTGTAGGGCGAATAGCTTCGTGCGCCTCTTGGGCCCCTTCTTTACTAGAATATACGTTCGCTGCACCCGGCAAGTACCGCTTACCGTAAGTGTTTAGTTGAGTCAGTACGCATGTAAGTGATATGACCGGCCTCATAGAGCCTTTGAGCCATCATCATCGTCTTTTTAACACTGAAGCCCAACCGAGTACTGGCAGCCTGCTGCAATGTTGACGTAGTAAACGGCGCTGAAGGTTTTGATTTGGTCGGTTTATCTTCTCGCCCAGTAATCTTTAGCGGGTTTGACCGCAGACTTTCTAAGGCTTTATCGGTTTGTGTTTTATTCGTTGGCCGAAAGCCTTTTCCTGACTCTTTTGTAACCTGCAAACGCAACATCTCATTCGTTTCGGTTTCAGTGTCAGCAAAAATATCCCAATATTCTTCCGGTATAAAAGCTCGAATCTCTCGTTCTCGCTCTACCACAAGCTTTACCGCAACAGACTGAACGCGCCCCGCGGAAAGACCTCGAGCAACTTTCGCCCATAATAATGGCGAAACCATATACCCAACAACTCGATCCAAAAAACGTCGCGCTTGTTGGGCATTCACACAATGCTGATCCAATTTGCCCGGTTTTTCAAAAGCGTCTTGAATCGCTGTTTTTGTGATCTCATTAAATACTACACGCTTAAAGCGCGCATCGTCTCCGCCAATCACCTCTTTTAGGTGCCAAGCGATAGCTTCTCCCTCTCTATCCAAATCCGTCGCGAGATAGATTTCATCAGCATCATCCGCTAAGCGACGCAACTCTGCGACAACTTTTTCTTTGTTCGGCAATACCTCATAGCGGGCTTTCCAATCATTTTCGGGGTCGATCCCCATGGTTGCAATCAGTGCTTTTTTAGCTTTCTCCTTTTTATAAGCGGCCTTTTCATCAGGCGCCATTTTCCGTGTCTTGGCAGCCTGCTTTGCCCGTTCTTTGGGATCAGAGGCTTTTTTACCCGAACCACTTGTTGGCAAGTCGTTAATGGTTTTCGCCTTGGCGGGCGACTCCACAATGACCAGTGACTTACCCATAAATTCTTTCTATCGCCTCCATTGGCGCAAATACTGACAAATTGTCAGGCAGATTTCGTTCTTCAGCAATAGATAGTTAGCTAGTGCGAAGTTTTGAGATAATTTGCGAAATTTATATGTGTAAGTTTCCATTTCGTCAAGGTTTTCTCGATTTTCTTTTCATTTAACGCGACTAATTTGTAAATTCTACGCCACTATTGCGCTTTATCCTGTTTAAAATTCTATATATCCCTATTTATATTAGATAATCTGCTAATCTTCCAGTTAACATCTTTTTAACTTTGCTTTCAGAAGGTTACACGCCTTACCCAAAGGCAAATAAACAGCACCCCCAAGGGCAATAATAACGCCAAGAGGCTCCTCGATGATAAAAATACGACATTCAGCCCCGTTCGCGACCCTACTCGCAATGCTAGCGACGCTCATAATGATGCCGGTAAGCTCCAGCGTCTACGCGTCCGCCGAGGGCTTACAAGCCGTACATAAAGCCAAACTCTTGGTCTTTGAAACAGCCGCCTCTTTTCACAAATACCAAGGATCAGAAGGGGATCCTAGCAAACGTAAATCCGTTGATGAGAAAGTAGCAGAACTAAAAGTCCAACTTGCGTCCATCGAAACACTGCTTGCTGAGCTTTCCCTAGAAGAAGAAAAGAAAGCCTTAAAAAGTAACTGGAAAACGATGTCAAAAAATCTGAGCATTGCCCTTGCCGCCATTAAACGCAGCGGTTTTGCTGAATTTCAAGTTATTGACTCATATTTGTCCACCAGCAACGAAATTATAAAATCCCTGGATCAAAGCTATGAACAAATTAAGGAGTCTACTGGGTATAAAATTCCAGCCCTCGTACAAGATTTGAGACAGCTCACCATCACAATGGAGCGTATGGCTGCAAAATACATTGAACGAGCAAACTCACATTTTGGTGCCTCAAGTCGCTCAGATCAAGAAGACACGGACACCATTGATACATTGGCCGCTCGCTTCAGCAAAAACCTAAACAAAGTAAAATTAACGACATCAACAACATCAGACCGCTACGAAAAACTCTCTAAGATACAGACAAAATGGACGTTTTTAGAAAAGTCGTTTTTAAATTATACAGAAAGAACGGTTCCCTACTTGGTAACTAAGTTTGGTAGTCAAATCACCAAAGACCTGAACGATATGGCAAACCAAGCAGAGGAGTAATGCTCAATATTAAGGACAGTCTGTTATGACTGTCCTAGCGCTTCAAGCATAGAAATTAATTTTTGAACATCTTCAACACTACCCTCCTCCGTCCAAACAACCGACACCGTTCTTGGGCCAAATTCTACCGCCAAAAAGCGCATATCCTGATTCTCTCGCCACTGATCAATATAAGTTTTTATACCCTCAGGCTCTGTTAACGTAACGGGGTCTGGCTCCCATAACAATAGCCCCTGCCGATCCTTTCGCTGAGTCCATTGCCCCCTAACCGTCGACCCTGGCTCTCCTTCTTTTGAAATACGCCGATAACGTACCCACTGATAATCAGCAACATGCAGATTACGCTCAGATACACGCTGGTAGTATTCATTAGACATTAGAGAAATCGGCTCAACTTTAATGCCAGCCTCCATTACTAACGATCTAAATCGCGCGATACGCTTCTCTTTTGGGCTTGGCCGAATCAGCAAAACAGGCCCAACCACCATTGCCATTGCCAAAATAATAATAAGGTAAACCATAGAAGCCTTGTTTATTGATTTCTGTTGATCAAGCGCAACACTTGATTTTCTTAATCCAGCCACTATTTTACTTAGTATAGGAATAAATTAGTATATAAATAAAAGCGTACCGGCATTAATGCGATTGTTCGCCCCATACAAGAGACCCCCACTATGTCACTCTATTCTCACATATTACTAGCAACGGATTTTAATAGTGAAACCGATACGGTTATTGAGCGAGCCAAAGCCATGGCAAACAGTAACCAATGCTCGTTATCACTTATTCACGTTATCGAGCCTATCTCCATTGCTTATGGAGGCGAGTTTCCGATTGACTTAGGTGACCTTCACAAAGAACTGGAAAAACAGGGGCGCGAAAGACTCAACGAGTTAGCAGAGAAGCTAGCAATACCTGAGACTAACTGTTACTTAGAGGTGGGATTAACAGAAAAAGAAATTTTGCGCATAGCAAAAGAGAATTCAGTGGATCTAATTGTGGTTGGGAGTCATAGCAAACACGGTTTATCCCTTCTACTCGGATCTACCGCTAACGCGATCCTTCATCATGCGGAATGCGACGTACTCGCAGTGAGGGTAAGAAAAAGCAAGTAGAATCACCCTAAGTCGCAACACGCTCAAGCCAAATACAAAACCGTATTTCATACTAATTTGAACGTTATATTAAAAGAGCCCTGCGCTAAAATAGAGAGCTGACACCGCTATCCCTATTCAACGCAGGCTCACCATCCTCCTTCAGCATCAAGGGTTTAATTTGCTGTAATTGAGACTCTAGTGAGTAACTCACACTTGATGACAAATTAAAAAAGCTCAATAACGCTTTTAAGTTTGTATCATTCTCACAAGCATCATGCACTCGCTGCCAAAACGCCTGATTTAAGATCTGCAATTCTTGATTTATTTTTATCAGGCCTTGCAAATCCCAGTCCGGTCGACCTCCCTCGCGATAGGTGAAATATTGTCGCAATAGATAAATTGCAGAGGATCGTAAAATAAACTCATCTTGAGAGGCAAAAGGAAGATGATTACGCGCATTCGGCTTCAAATGCTCAAGTATCGGGCAGGCACTTGTTGCCATAATCAACCCCATCAACGAGCGAACACCTTCTTCCAGCGATGTTTCTTTGTAATATTCTCTATCGCTGGTAATAACTCTGATCTTAGCTTGTTTCACCGCTGGAAGCTGTTGAAAATCCATGACCACAGCTTCTAAGTCCACAGCTGCCGGGCAATGAGTACAATTCTTTGTGGTCAACGGGCAATTACTGCACTGATGATGAGCCAATTGAGTCCACTCAGCTGAGCCTTTTCTTTCTGCCGAAAAATCAAATTCTCGATCTAGCTCAACCGTATAGCGGTGCTCTTTTTCATCTATTGTAAAAATATACTCAACACTCATCTATCCACACTCAGTCTGTCCACAATATTGCCCTACTCTAGACAAAAGCATAGCAGTTTCACACCAAAGATGGCTCATTTCAGGCAGGAATTTGTCTGTTTACACAAAAAACAATCAAAAATTGTAGCTCTATTGGCCTATCTAACCCAAAGGCTAGCTTTCTTATAAATACCCCTTTCTTTTTCATATCTTGATCTACTCTTAATTGAATGGCTCTCATCGCCACCATTGTCAAACGTGACCAATCCAAACCACAGGATTCCAAACACCTCAGGAGTACGTCGGGTGGCAACATCTAATCCATTACCTAACCCAGGCTCTAGCGCAGTTAACCCTGATCTTAACTGGAGCCAAATTAGAGAAACCATCTCCTTGCTATGCCTAGCAATGGCGCAAGTAGAGACAACGCTCAACGACAGCTCCAAAGATGTCAGCACGCTAACGTCTGCGTTTACACACATCGCCTCCGATGCTCAAAAGCTCGGGGCAGCCTGTACCAAACTAGAAAACCCAGAGGATTTTGCGGCAGCAAAACCAGAAATAACATCTTTGGCCGGCTCAATCTCACAAGAGATGGGTATGGCGATCGTTGCTTTTCAATTCTATGACCGCTTGAGCCAAAAGCTTGGACACGTTAATGATTCACTCACGCAGCTAGGAGATATCATCGGCGACTCTTCTCGCCTATACGATCCTAATGAATGGCTCAAGATACAAGAAGAAATCAAAACCAACTACACAATGGAATGTGAGCGAATCATGTTTGACCTGATAATGAAAGGTGCCACTATCCGTGAGGCACTAGAACTATATAAACATGAGTTTGATCAAATGAGCCTACAAAAAGACAACGATGACAATACCGATGATGATATTGAGCTATTTTAACACCTCAATATCATCCAACCAACGTCACAATTCAATTCAACACAACCCAAAAAACACCTTACATTAAGCCATGCTGAACCCTTGTTGTATTTACACCAATTTACTCAATTATTTCTACCCTATCACCCACTGATATTATTCCTGTATTCATTGCCAGCAAATTTTGCCCAAAATAAACCTCCCTCCCTATCGAGCGATGCTGTTTCAATGCTTTAAAAACCGCTGGTTCTTTTTCCGCAGAGAGTGGGTTAATAGTCGGAATCACACACCGTGAGCAGGGCTTTACTACGCAAAACTCAATGCCCCCCACCCTCAGCCTCTTCCAGCCATCCTCAGCAAAAGCCTGATTTCCACTTATTACAATATTAGGCCGAAATCTTAACATCCCGATAGGTACATCTAAATATTGATTAAACGCCGCTAACGAAGACTCGGTCGTTAATAGGAGTGGAAAACCATCGGCAAAACTAACCGTTTCATTATTCTGAGCATATTCTTTGTCGACCCCCCTATAATAAGCCCCTTCCATAAAAACCAAACGGCAAGGTATATCTAACACTAAACTTAACCATTGATTAATAAAGTCATCTGCCACTTTGCCTTCACAAACATCATCCCACAGCTCTACAGATATAGAGCCATTCAAAGCAAAATGCTTGTTCACAGAAAGCGATAACTCTTGCTCGCATTGTTCCGGCAACTTGAGATTTTGAGAGGTTTGAATTGTCAGCCCCCAATCCCCTCCAGCAAACTGAAATTCAGTAATACCTAACAGTATCATTTGGGCAATTCTTCGCTGTGTAAGGAATTTGCCGTTACTATCAACCAGCATCCAACGTCGATCTTTTTCGATACCAAACCGATCAATTTTCGCCTGTTCTAATGTTACTGCCCCCATAGATTTAACGGGATAACGGTACAACTGGGAGATACGTAAATCCATTACTTCACCTTTCATTTGTTCACGATCATTCGGCACGACCATGTGATCACAACCTCAATAATCTGCATGCTGAAACTTTATTGTCTACACTATTTAGAGCGCTGCCTAAAACGCTCCCCAAAACACACCTAATAGATTATGGGCTTACTTTATGACACAGAGTACAACACAGGGTAGAACGCAAAAAGGTGCTTTCTTCTTTTATTTCAACACCCTTAGTACCACTCTTCTCGTCGGTGCGTTATTAACGGGTTGTGGCGACAGCAAATACAAAGGCCTTAGTGACAGTGAGCTACAAGAGAAATTTAGCCGCTGTGAAAATGCCAGTGGCCTATCACCTGGTGGCGCTATCATCTGCGATAACGTTTATCGAGAGTGTAAAGATAGAGCGAAGCGTACGAAACGAAGAGCCTGTTATTAACCATGCGTTCACCTCTCCCCCTAACTTAAGGCACCCTCCTTTTATCCCAGCAAAAGCCTCCACTGACTTATTGTCTCATTAACACATTACATTGTTCCATTTTTGATCATTGAAAAATAAGACGACTGGTCATATTATAGCCTCATGAACAAACGAGACGACAAACAACAGCTCATACTTGAAGCTGGATTAGAAGAAATTCTTATTAATGGGTACAACGGCACCAGTGTGAAAGACATTACTGTTGCAGCTGGCATCCCTAAAGGATCATTCTACAACTACTTTGAGAGCAAAGAACATTTTGGTCTCGAAGCGTTGCAATACGTTTCAAACCAAGGGTGTCAGGCTGCGCGTCAAACCCTTACTTGCTCGAAGCTGCGCCCACTTGAAAGGCTGGCAAAGTACTTCAATGATGATGCTCGTGAACTCGAAGCGTCCAATTTTGAAAAAGGCTGCTTGCTAGGCAACTTAGGTCAAGAATTGTCTGATGCAAACCCTGTTTTTCAAGTAAAGGTTGAAAGCCTCATGGCAAAGATGACATCCGAGTTAGAGTCATGTCTGCTTGATGCTATCGAACAGGGAGATCTTGACGCAGATATTTGTCCAAAAATGATGGCTGAATTCCTATTTAACGCATGGGAAGGCACCATTACCCGAATGAAAACATCAAAGAGCAACCGTCCATTCGCCGTATTTCAAAATGGTTTACGTGTTCTTTTTAAGCAATCCAGTACTGCTCTTTGCTCCGATTAATCACACTTTCAACACACCCCTAGCAATACCAGACATTTCATTCAAACACCATTAACAAAAAATAAGACGACTGGTCACTTTTATAACAAAAAAAGACGACTGGTCACCTTAAGGACTCATTATGAATACTAGCAACGCTTACATAGCATCAACCCTACTTATCCTGTCATTAAGCATTTCAACGACAGAGGCGTCTGTCGCGCCTTTTCAGCCCTATCAAGCATCCCTATTTGCAACCAATACTGCAATACCCAATGCAACCAATACATCGCTGACTAGATACCCTTCTTACGGGAATCAAGAAAAATACAATTCTGGTTATGCTTTTTATGTAGACAACGACTTGCTTGTTCCTGGCAGTGACGACCGGGACTACACAGGTGGTCTTGCGCTCACGCTATCGGGAAAGCGCGCATCAGAATACTGGTTCTCACTTGATACGGCACTATCCACAACAGAGACTCTGCTTGGCCTTGATACCGTTAGCCGCGGCCCAGGTCGACGCCAATTGCACAGCATTGAATTTGGAGCAACGGCATTTACACCAGGCGATGTAGAGAGTAGCGATGCCAACCAAAACGACCGACCCTATGCGAGCTTGTTTTATCTATCTAACACTCGCCACCACATCAATCACAACACCAAAACCGCCGTTACCACAACATTAACGGTCGGTGCCATCGGTTTATCCGTCGCTGGGAGCATCTATAACGGCATTCACAGCACAATAGGCAGTGATAAAGGTGAAGGCTGGTCTCATCAAATATCTAACGGTGGCGAGCTTACCGCGCGCTTTGGTAGCTCTCGACAACAGGTAATTGCATCAAACTACTCAGCTGGCAGCAGCTATGAAATCAAAACCTTAGCGCAAGGTAGCATTGGATATCTAACCGAACTCTCCTATGGTGTAACGGGGCGCTGGGGGCGAATCAACACCCCGTGGTGGACATTCAACCCAGCAAACGCCAAGTACACGGAGAAATCATCCACAGTAACGCCTTTCAAACGAACAAATGACTTATTTGTGTTTGGTGGCTTTAGTAGTCATGTGCGAGGTTATAACGCCTTTTTGCAAGGCCAATGGAAAAGCAGCGATGTATCCTATGATCGCAATGAGCTAAACACGATCATCCACGAAGCCTGGGCTGGTGTCACTGTAGGAATCGACTCTAAAACCAATATCTCCTACTTTGTTCGTGGCCAAACCAGTGAAATAAAACAAGGGAATGGAGATAGAAACCCTATTTGGGGAGGTGTGGTATTTAATTATTCTATTTAAAGCCATACCTTCAAGCCAGCACCCCCACCAATTCAGTGTGACTGCCTCGATGACTCGCAACCACATCCAAACGTAACGGTATTTGATCCTTCAGATCAGACACATGCGAGATAACACCCACCATTCGCCCTGCTTTTTGCAAATCCAACAACGTTCGGATCGCCAATTCCAGCGACTCAGGGTCTAAACTGCCAAACCCTTCATCAATAAACAACATATCCAAACGAATTCCGCCGGAATAGGCCTGCACAACATCCGACAACCCCAACGCCAGAGATAATGCAGCCATAAAACTTTCTCCGCCCGAAAGCGTAGCGACAGGCCTCTGCACTCCGGTATAGGCATCATCAACCACTAGCTCCAAACCAGACGCTTTATTGCCTTTTGCTTTTTCTGTTTTTCGAAGCAATATGTAACGCCCTTTACTCATAAGACTTAAGCGTTGACTAGCCTCTATCAGCACATCATCTAGCAACACCCCCAAGACAAAACGCTGCAAACTTATTTTTTCATAGGTTTGACCATTCGCAACATTCGACAAGGTGCCAAACAAGGTGAAACCTTCCTCCAGCTTTTGCGTTTGAGCTTGCATCTGTTTCAGCGTTTTCTGTGTCAACAACAGTAAACTTACTCGCTTATCTAACACTAACCACCCCGCATCAACGGTGTCATAAGCCTGTTTCGCCAACGTTAACTGCCCTTGTGATTCGGACAACACGGGGCGCGTACTATCAGCCAGCTGAATTTTCTGTTGTTTGAGTACCCCCAAACTTTCCGTGAGGCTCTTTTCAAAAGCCAATAACGTCTGTTTCATTTCATGTAATTGATGCTGATCTAATTGATAAGAACGATACTGATCTTCTGAGTCAAAAGGGCTTGCCAATAACACATCACTCCAACGCTGACTCGCAGCTTCACACTGCTCGTTCACATTTTTTTGTGCAGATTGCCTTTCTTGTTGTTGAGAAACCAAAGAATGGCAAGAGGCAGCAGCAGCCTCCCATTGCTGTTGAATCTGTTGTTGGCGCCTCTCTGCCTCCATCACAATGTGTGCTGCTCGTTGAATATGGGTCTGCAGTGCTCCCTGCACCCTATAATCTTCGGGCAACTCCTCCGCGGCCCTATTGAGTACGGCAAGTGCCGCCGCATAATGCGATTGAGCCTTCATCTCTTCGGCCCTAGCGGCATTCAGTGTTGCAACCAGATGCTGCTCAGATGATCGTAAGCTATCAACATGTTCTTGCACACGTCGAAGCTTCTCTTTATTTCGCTGCCATTGCGTCAAAGCAAGCGTTAAGCGCTCCATCTCGGCCAGCATTGTTGCCACTGACCCAGCCCCATCATCACCTAGCACTTCACAAAGGGCGCTAACTTGTTGTTTTACACTTTTTATTTGAGCGGCTTGTTGCACATATTTTTCTCGAGCAGACAGTAACTGTCGGTGGCTTTGTTGCTCCTGCTCTCGAGCAGCCGCCAGCTGATCATCACTAGGGACTGTCCTTTTATCTGCTGGTTTATTACCTACTGATGCTTCATCCGCTGAAAGCTTACCCTTACTATTTAAGTGTGCCGGCACCGGGTGATCCAAACTGCCACAAACCATACAAGGCTCACCGACATTTAGCGCTTTGGCAAGAACCGCCGCCTGCCCTTGATGCCAAGCAAGCGTTAAGCGCTGTGTATTCTCTATTGCATTGTCCGCAGCAACTTTAAATTTCTCTCCTTGCTCTTTTAACAAGACAAGAGTTTTTTCTTGAATGGCGACATTCTTTAACAATAATTCTGATTGTTGCTTTATTTCTAATACCTTTTGCCAACTTGCATGCTGCAGAGGCAATTCGCTATTCAGTTCTACTTTATTTCGTAACGTCGCCACATCTTCCAACGCTAATTGCTGATTACGCTCTGCAGCCTTCCATGCAGCATCTGCTTTACCCAGCTGTTGCTTTAGATTCTGCTGCTTCGTCTTCGCAGACCTCTCTGCTTGTTGTGCTTGAGTGAAATCTTGCGCTCTACTTTGAAGGCTTTCTAGATACGTTTGTTTTTTCTTATTCTCATCTAGGGCGACCAAATCTGCTTTTGCATTGTTTTTTAGTGCATCCACCTCCATCTGCCTACGCTCAGCTTCCACCAACTGTTTGTGCGTCTCACCCAATGCAACGTCGGCCTTTTTTAGCTCTTCCCGATACCGTTGCGATTCAATGTCTACTGGCTGAATCCGTTCCGCTCCCTCGGCCATTTGTATCTGTTTACGCTGCAGGGAAAACGCGTCTTGACGTGACATCAGCTGATCAACCGTCTTTTGTGTTTTTTCTAACTGCTGAAATAACCCTTCTAACGTTTGTTTTTGCTGATGTTGCTTTTCAATATTTTGAACCGCTTCTTGTAAGGATTTTTTCTTTTCCACAATAACGGCTAACGCAGCCTTATCCTCTACCAACGCCACATCTAATTCATCAACGTCGACTAACCCTGCACCTTCCAGTACACCCTGCTGTAATTGTTGCTTACTTTCCACTTCTCTGGCGATAGCATTGGCTTTTTGCTTCAGCTTATCTTCCAGTTTTTTATAAATATCCGTTTGGAACAGCTTGCCAAATATATATTCTCGATCCTTTGACTCTGCCAATAATAACTGCCGAAACTTACCTTGGGGCAACACCATGACTTGACGAAATTGATTAACCGTTAACCCCGTTATTTTCTCAATTTCTAACGTGGCGTCTTTTACTTTGCTTGAAACAATAACGTCCGACTCATCAGCAGTCTCAACATCAACGGCCTCAACGTCACCAGCACCGATCAATGCTCCTTTTAATCTCCATAGTTGCGCTTCTGGGGAATGCGTTGTCGTACCCTCTCCCCGAGCTTTAGGTCGAAGCTGCTCCGGTACTCGCCGAATATGATACCGCTGTCCCGCCAACTCAAAAACCAGAGCCACCTCGGTAAGGATATCTCCATGAGCAAAATCACAGCGCATTTGACGAGCCTCTCGCTCCTCCCCCGTAGTTTCGCCATAAAGAGCAAAACAAATCGCATCTAAAATAGTGGTTTTGCCGGAGCCGGTGGGGCCGTTAATTAAAAACAATGGTGACTCGCCCAACGCATCAAACTGAATAACTTCTTTTTCCGGAAATGAGCCGAAAGCAACCATCGTTAATTGAATAGGTTTCATACCCTAGGATTCCTTTCCATGAAGACATTCATCCAACATGTCTTCAACAACCTTTTTTTGCTCATCCGACAATTCCCTGTCGCTCACTTGCTGATAAAAATCTTCAAACATCGACAAAGCGCCTCGGCGTTGCCCGCCAACACTTGTTTTTAACAACTCTCGATCAACACCATACTGTCGCCCTGATGCCGCCAATGCCGGGCGTTCCAAATGCAGTACATTTGGGTATACCTTTCTTAACTTGCCCATAGGATCTAAAATTGCCCGAGTATCGGTAAGTTTTACCAACAAGTAGTCATCGCTATGCACATCACTTTCCGCTTGCTTAATTAACGCATCAAGCTCCCCTTCAATAATTCGCATTCTATGGGGGGAATCTAGCGCTATGTCATCAATTTCCACCGCACCACTTTCAGACAGCTCAACCAGTGTCACAACTTTTTTATGTCGCTCCTCTGAAAACGAATACTGCATGGGTGAACCTGAATAACGAATATACGGCTTTCCTTTAAACTGCCGGCCATGCAAATGCCCTAACGCAGTATAATTGAATGGTTCAAAGTGCTTAGGAGAGACTTTATCTGCGCCCCCCATTGATAGTGGTCGCTCTGAATCACATTCATCACCTCCATCAATAAAACAGTGGCTTAGCACAACCGTTCTACCTGGGGCGCTCCCTCCCTTGCTAGCAACATCCTTCTGAATACTCTCCGCTAAATACGCAATAGCATCATCGTGGCTCGCACACCGCGTCCCATAGACATCATTCACAATAACAGGGTCAACATAAGGTATTCCGTAAAATGCCACCTCTCCCCCTTGATCCTTTAAAACAACCGGATTCCATGAAGCGGATAATGGCCCAACAATATGTAAACCAGCCCCTGTTAACTGTCTCGACCCAAAAGACAAACGACTAGCGCTGTCATGATTCCCAGCGATCATAATGACGGGAACCGATAACTCATTACAAATACGGTTCATAACATCATCCAACAACGCAACCGCACTGGCCGGAGGAACCGAACGATCATAAACATCACCAGCAATCAACAGCACATCTACATCACGTGATTGAATAATATGGATGATTTGATCCAACACAATACGTTGATCATCCAACAAGGAAACATTATGAAATTGTCGGCCGATATGCCAATCAGAGGTATGTAATATGCGCACTCATTCCACTCTAAAATTAAAATTCAATACTGAGGGTTAAATCTAAGATCAAAAAAAAGGGCAAACCCGGAGGTTTACCCTTTTTTATAACACTTTAGTTCTACCGCTTAACTCAAAGAGCGAAACGAAGCAGAAGCTTAAAGAGCTACGATGTTCTCAGCTTGAGGACCTTTCTGACCTTGAGTTACAGTGAACTCAACGCGCTGGCCTTCAACCAAAGTTTTGAATCCGTCACCAACGATAGCGCTGAAATGTGCAAATACGTCTGCGCCATTTTCTTGCTCGATGAAACCAAA
>MAAC01018341.1_pt1 | contig 17169 bp, 12 predicted proteins | sample 1115981 | NCBI WGS metagenome assembly MAAC01 (sample SAMN04961126, study PRJNA320927) | seawater metagenome | isolation source: sample BD02T64 sea water enriched with oil for 64 days | place: USA:Gulf of Mexico | collected 2013-07-27 | reverse complement strand
GAACGTCAAACAGTTTATACTGCCAGAAAAGAGAAAACGGCCCAAAAAAAGGACCGTTAGAGTCAGTAAAACTCGATACCCAATTAAAACGAGATCCTCTTAACTGAATGGTGTTAGACGCAGGTCGGAATCTCCATATTTGACAGTGAGCATTCATTCTTCATTTAGCAGTAAACACTTTTGAATTTATATGAATATCGCTTTATTCCTCAAAATATCCCTTGAGTAATCTATTCGAGGACGTATAATAGCGCTCTCTTCTCATGTTAATCTTAATTTCCCAAAAAAATCTAAGAACCACATGACAAGTGCAAGTTGAATTTAGGGGTGTAGTTCCAATTGGTAGAACAGCGGTCTCCAAAACCGACGGTTGGGAGTTCGAATCTCTCCACCCCTGCCATATCATCTAAACCTCGTCATTGGGCGGGGTGGTTTTGTCTTTAAGACAACAGAAACAGGTCAGAAGTTATGAACGCAAGTACAGAAACCCCAACAGGCGGTTCTCTAGATTCAGTAAAGTGGATATTAGTATTCCTACTTTTAGGTGGTGCCGTTTTCGGTAATTACTACTACGGCGAAATGTCAGTTTTATTAAGAGCTGGTGCAGTAGTGGCGGCAGTTGTTATCGCGGGTTTAATTGCAATGCAAACTGAAAAAGGCCGTAATTCTATGGCATTTGCCAAAGAATCTCGTACAGAAGTGCGCAAAGTAGTATGGCCAACAAGACAAGAAGCGGTTCAGACTACCGGTATTGTCATCATCGCTACTGTATTTATGTCTCTGGTAATGTGGGGCTTAGATTCCATATTATTTTACATCGTTAGCTTTATCACGTCATTGCAGGTTTAATTTATGTCTGAAAAAATCAAATTAAGATGGTATGTAGTACAAGCGTTTTCAGGTTATGAAGCACGTGTACAAAAAACCTTACTTGAGCACATTGAAATTCAAGGCTTAGAAGATAAGTTTGGTCAAATATTAGTACCAACTGAAGAAGTTATTGAAATGCGTGCAGGTCAAAAACGCAAAAGTGCACGTAAATTCTTCCCTGGTTATGTTCTTGTCGAAATGGCGATGGATGAAGAAGCATGGCACTTAGTGAAAAGTGTACCACGTGTGCTTGGTTTTATTGGTGGTACGTCTGATAAACCAAGACCAATTAGCCAAGCAGAAGCCGATCGCATCTTACAACGTCTTGAAGACTCTACCGATCAGCCGAAACCGAAAACAATGTTCGAACCCGGTGAAGTGGTTCGTGTTATCGACGGACCATTTGCTGACTTTAACGGTGTGGTTGAAGAACTTGATTACGAGAAAAACCGCATTAAAGTATCGGTTTCTATCTTCGGTCGTTCGACACCGGTTGAACTTGAATTTATTCAAGTCGAAAAAGGCTAACCTTTAGCCAAAAGAATTTAAGAACCAGGGCATTGTCCTGGTTTTTTTGTTTTAGCCCTTTAACCAAATAACTGTTTTTCAAATATGAGAGTTAATTTAAGTAAATGAAGAATATACTTTTTCCCGTCTTAATAAATACAATATAAATGCCTTCAACCGTTTTTTATGCTAATTAATCAACAACGTATTCTATGGCTTGGTGTTGCTATATTAACCGTCCTTCTATGGTTTCTTCATTTAAAGATGACCCGTTAGTTGCAATTCAAGAATTTGGCTCATTTTTTTCCTCGGCATTGGTGGGGCAATTACCGCTAACTCTACGGGAGCCGGCGGTGGTGTTGTATTCGTCCCATTTTTTGATGCGCTTGGAATGAAAGTTGATGAAGTGATTGCAACAAGTTTTGCCATCCAATGCTTTGGTATGACGGTTGGCAGTATTTCTTGGCTTTTATTTTTTAATGGGCAGAGTGAGCAAAAGATAGAGCGGATCAATCTGCTTTATCAAGCACTGACGTGCAGTATCCCGTTTTCGATAATTGGCATTTACACGGTACAGTATCTACCGGTTTATCCCATCGCTTCAATTAACCTGATCTTTAGTATGTTTTCTTTAGTATTTGGTGTTGTTTTATACCGCAGTGTCTACTTAGAGAAGCGTTCTACGGACAGGGGAGTAAAGCTATTGAATAAAGCTGAGATATCACTCATAGCAGTTACGAGTCTGATTGGTGGGGTGATAACTGCATGGATAAGCGTGGGGATTGGTGAAATTTTAGCTGTGGTACTTTTACTAAGGGGTTTCTCGGTTATGTTTAGCGTAGCAGCAGGAGTGATAGCTTCTTCTGTATCGGTGATTAGTGGCATCCCATATTTCATCCATGAATCATTAATAAACACAGATGTTTTACTGTTTGCTGCACCGGGAGCAATTATTGGCGCACTGTTAGCCCGCTATGTCGCCTTAACCTTAGGCGCAAAAAAATTAAAGTGATTCTTAGGATCCTGGATATTGCTGGTCGGCATACTCGGCCTGTTATAAGTTAGTTCCCAGTTCCCAGTTCCCAGTTCCCAGTTCCTCGACTAATCGATCTATTTTTATACAAATATGGTTTTCGCTATTGCACATTATGCAATGATTAATATATAATCCGCTGCCGATTTTATTTGAACTTCGAATAAAATCGTTTTTTGTTCACGGGGAGCTGTTTAATTAAATAGCGTTCGAACCCATATTAAAGGTATAAAAACCATGGCTAAGAAAGTCCAAGCTCTAATCAAGCTACAGGTTGCTGCTGGTGCAGCTAACCCGTCACCACCAGTTGGTCCTGCACTAGGTCAACACGGTGTAAACATCATGGAATTCTGTAAAGCGTTCAACGCAAAAACAGATTCTTTAGAAAAAGGCGCTCCGGTACCAGTAGTTATTACTGTATACAACGATCGTTCTTTCACTTTTGAAACTAAAACTCCACCTGCTTCTTACTTACTTAAGAAAGCTGCTGGTATCAAAAGTGGTTCAGGCCGTCCTAACACTGAAAAAGTTGGTACAGTAACTACTGCACAACTTGAAGAAATCGTTAAGACTAAAGAAGCTGATTTAACTGCTGGCTCATTAGAAGCTGCAGTGCGTACCATTGCGGGCTCTGCTCGTTCAATGGGTTTAGTGGTAGAGGATTAATCAATGGCTAAATTATCAAAACGCGCTCGTCTTATCCGTGAAAAAGTAGACGTATTAAAAGAATATGAAATCAATGAAGCATTAACTCTTCTTAAAGAATTAGCGACTGCTAATTTCAGAGAAAGTGTTGATGTAGCAATTAAGTTAGGCATTGATGCACGTAAATCTGATCAAAACGTTCGTGGCGCAACAGTATTACCAAACGGTACTGGTCGTGACGTACGCGTTGCAGTATTTACTCAAGGTGCAAACGTAGAAAAAGCTCAAGCAGCTGGTGCTGACATTGTTGGTATGGAAGACTTAGCTGAACAAGTTAAAGCAGGCGTAATGGACTTTGATGTCGTTATCGCTACTCCAGACGCAATGCGTGTTGTGGGTCAACTTGGTCAAGTATTAGGCCCTCGTGGTTTAATGCCTAACCCGAAAGTTGGCACAGTAACTCCTGACGTTGCTACCGCTGTTAAAAACGCTAAATCTGGTCAAATCCGTTACCGCAATGATAAGAATGGTATTATCCATACGACTATCGGTAAAGCAGATTTTGACAACGCTCAGCTTGAACAAAATTTAGTAGCTTTACTGGAAGCGCTGAAAAAAGCAAAACCAGCACAAGCGAAAGGCGCATACCTTGCGAAAATCAGTTTATCAACAACCATGGGTGCTGGTATCGCTATCGCTCAAGGTTCATTAGCTGAAGCGTAAATTAGCGTTTTACAAGGGCGCGATATTAGACTATAATTTCGCCCTTAAAAATTTGGTAGGTGCTGGGTTACATTATTAAATCTTTATTTAATATATGGTCCTCCTATTTATAGGCCTCCTATTTATAGGGTTGTGGATTACCCGGCTCCCGTCCAAGACCGTAGGTGTTGTTAAAACCTTAAGTACTTTATGAGTATGGCGCTAACCACTTAATTTCCTACGTAGATGGTGTTACCCAGATATTTCCTTAAATTTCTGGCTCTCGCCGTAATGGCCTAAGGTGAATAATTGCCTTAGGAGTTTTAAATATCGGATTCGTCCGGTGAAACCAGGAGTTAAAGCCAATGGCTATCAATCTTGATGATAAAAAAGCAATTGTTGCTGAAGTTCAAGAAGCTGCTACTGGCGCTCAATCAGCTGTAATCGCGGATTCTCGCGGTGTACCAGTTGAAGCAATTACTACTTTGCGTAAAGAAGCTCGTGAAAATGGTGTATGGATGAAGGTTGTTCGTAACACATTAGCACGTCGCGCATTAGAAGGAACTGAATTCTCATGTATCTCTGATACATTAGTTGGTCCTTCATTAGTTGCATTTTCAAACGAGCACCCAGGTGCTGCAGCACGTTTGTTCACAGATTTCGCTAAAACTAACGAAAACTTTGAATTAAAAGCGGCAGCATTTGAAGGCGACGTTGTAGACATTTCGTTATTAGCGAAATTACCTACTTACGACGAAGCTATTGCACGTGTAATGAGCGTTATGAAAGAAGCATCTGCAGGCAAACTTGCTCGCACTATTGCTGCAGTTCGTGATCAGAAAGAAGAAGCAGCATAATTACGCTGTTAGCTTATATTTATATAGTTATATAACAGCGTATTAGCTGTTTAAAAGAAATAGGAAAAACATTATGTCTATCTCTCAAGAAGATATTTTAAACGCAATTGCAGACATGTCTGTAATGGATGTTGTTGCTTTAGTTGAAGCAATGGAAGAAAAATTCGGCGTAACTGCTGCTGTTGGTGTTGCTGTTGCAGCTGACGCTGGTGGTGCTGCTGAAGAGCAAACAGAATTCGACGTAGTTATGACTTCTTTCGGTGAGAAGAAAGTTGCTGTAATCAAAGCAGTTCGTAGCGCTACAGGTCTAGGCCTTAAAGAAGCTAAAACTCTAGTTGAAGCTCTTGGTACTGTTAAAGAAGGTGCTGATAAAGCTGAAGCTGAAGCTCTTAAAGCGACTCTTGAAGAAGCTGGTGCTTCTGTTGAGATCAAATAATCTGTTTTTATACAGATTAGCTGCCTAAATTAGGCAATGGCTGGTGACTAATGTCACCGGCCTTTTTGCGCTAAAAGAGAACTGTTTTTCACGAAACGGCTTTTATTGGTTTTTTTTTAAACCAAAACAGTGCATTATTAAATATTACGCTAAAATCTAACCACCTTTTTCGATGGTTTTAGGGTAAATATTTAGTTTTATTCCCTGTCTGCAAAGACAGATTCGGCCATAACCAGCAAGATGAGGAACCCATGGTTTACTCTTATTCTGAGAAGAAACGAATTAGAAAGGATTTTGGTAAGAAAGCTAAGGTAATGGATTATCCATTCCTACTGTCTATCCAATTAGAATCTTACCGCAAGTTTATTGATATCGACGCCACCGGTGCTGTCGGCCTTGAAGCCGCATTCGGCAGTGTATTTCCAATAAAAAGTTATTCTGGTAATTCAGAATTACAATATGTTAGCTACCGCCTTGGTGAGCCATTATTTGATGTTAAAGAATGTCAAATTCGTGGTATTACCTATTCTGCCGCTCTACGGGTGAAATTACGTTTGGTAATTTACGACAAAGAAGCTGCCGCCGGTACAGTTAAAGATATTAAAGAACAAGAAGTGTACATGGGCGAAATCCCATTAATGACGGATAATGGTACTTTTGTAATCAATGGTACTGAGCGTGTTATTGTTTCACAATTACATCGTTCTCCGGGCGTTTTCTTCGATCACGATAAAGGTAAAACCCACTCATCAGGTAAAGTATTATATAACGCCCGCGTTATTCCTTACCGTGGTTCATGGTTAGACTTTGAATTCGACCCTAAAGATAACTTATTCGTACGTATCGATCGTCGTCGTAAGTTACCTGCATCTATTATGTTACGTGCTTTAGAATATTCAACAGAAGAAATTCTGGATATATTCTTTGATACTACCCGTTTTGAGATTAAGAAAAACAAGTTAGTCATGGAACTTGTGCCAGAACGTTTACGCGGTGAAACTGCTACGTTCGACATCAAATTGGGTAAAGAAGTCCTGGTAGAAGAAGGACGCCGCATCACTGCTCGTCATATTCGTGCTTTAGATAAAAAAGGCCTGACAACTCTTGAAGTACCTGCGGAATATATCGTTGGCCGCGTACTTGCTAAAGAGCATATCAACAAGAGCACTGGTGAAGTAATCGCCGAAGCGAATGCTGAATTGACTTTAGAATTACTGGCGGAATTAACCGAAGCTGGCTTCAAAGCGTTTGATACTTTATACATGAATGAATTCGATTGTGGTTCATACATGTCAGACACCGTTCGCGTCGATAGCACCTCTAACCGCTTAGAAGCGTTAGTAGAAATCTATCGGATGATGCGTCCAGGCGAGCCACCAACAAAAGATGCTGCAGAAGCATTATTCCAGAATTTATTCTTCTCTGAAGAGCGTTATGACTTATCAAGTGTTGGTCGGATGAAATTCAACCGCCGTGTTGGTCGCAGTGAAAGCACCGGCTCAGGCATATTATCCAAAGATGACATCATCGAGGTAATGAAAACACTAATCGCGATTCGCGATGGTAAAGGCGAAGTGGACGATATCGATCACTTAGGTAACCGTCGTATCCGTAGTGTTGGTGAAATGGCTGAAAACCAATTCCGTGTCGGTTTAGTTCGTGTCGAACGTGCCGTACGTGAACGTTTATCATTAGGTGATCTTGATGCAATAATGCCACAAGATTTAATCAATGCTAAGCCAATCTCTGCCGCTGTGAAAGAATTCTTTGGTTCTTCACAGTTGTCACAGTTTATGGATCAAAACAACCCGTTATCAGAAGTGACGCACAAGCGTCGTATTTCTGCCTTAGGCCCGGGTGGTTTAACCCGTGAACGTGCTGGTTTCGAAGTACGTGATGTACATCCAACTCACTACGGTCGTGTATGTCCAATCGAAACTCCGGAAGGTCCAAACATCGGTTTGATCAACTCGTTGTCTTGTTATGCACGTACTAACGATTACGGTTTCTTAGAAACTCCATATCGTAAAGTGGTTGACGGATTAGTGACTGACGAAATTGACTACTTATCCGCTATTGAAGAAGGCAACTTTGTCATCGCCCAGGCGAATGCTGACGTTGATTCTAACAAGCACCTAGTAGAAGGCTTGGTTAACTGTCGTCATAAGAATGAATTTACTCTTATGTCAGCAGAACAAGTGCAGTATATGGATGTTTCGCCACAACAAATTATCTCTGTGGCGGCATCGTTAATTCCATTCCTCGAACACGATGATGCTAACCGTGCCTTGATGGGTGCGAACATGCAACGTCAAGCCGTACCAACGTTAAAAGCTGATAAGCCTTTAGTGGGTACCGGTATGGAAAAGGTAATCGCGGTAGACTCAGGTGTTACTGCTGTTGCTAAACGTGGTGGTGTAGTTGATTACGTTGATGCGTCGCGTATCGTTGTTCGTGTTAACGAAAACGAAATGCATGCTGGTGAAGCTGGCATCGATATCTACAACTTAACCAAATACACTCGTTCTAACCAGAATACTTGTATTAATCAACGTCCAAATTGTAATGTTGGCGAACCCGTGCAACGTGGCGATGTGTTAGCCGATGGTCCTTCTACCGATATGGGTGAGTTGGCTCTTGGTCAAAACATGCGTATCGCATTTATGCCGTGGAATGGTTATAACTTCGAGGATTCAATGTTGATTTCTGAGCGTGTAACGAAAGAAGATCGTTTCACCACTATTCATATTCAGGAATTATCATGTATCGCTCGTGACACCAAGTTAGGCTCAGAAGAAATCACTTCTGATATTCCTAATGTTGGTGAGTCTGCATTATCTAAATTAGATGAATCTGGTGTTGTTTACATCGGTGCAGAAGTTAACGGTGGTGACATCTTAGTGGGTAAAGTTACTCCTAAAGGTGAAACTCAGTTAACACCAGAAGAAAAATTACTACGTGCAATCTTCGGTGAAAAAGCGGCTGATGTAAAAGACAGCTCGTTACGTGTACCTAACTCTGTTTCAGGTACTATCATCGACGTGCAAGTCTTCACTCGTGACGGCGTTGAAAAAGATGCGCGTGCGATGGAAATCGAACAAATGCAACTGAAAGAAGTTAAGAAAGATCTTGGCGATGAATTCAGCATCTTAGAAGATGGTATTTTTGCCCGTGCGAAGAAACTATTACTCTCTTCTGGCTTAAATGAGTCTGATCTTAACGGTATGTCACGTGACCAATGGTTAGGACAAAGCTTATCAGATGAAGGCCAACAAACTGACCTTGAGCAAATTGCCGAACAGTATGAAGCCATCCGCGCCGATTTTGACAAGAAGTTCGAAATCAAGCGTCGTAAGATCACTCAAGGTGATGACTTAGCGCCTGGCGTTCTTAAAATTGTTAAAGTTTACCTTGCCGTTAAGCGTCGCTTACAGCCTGGTGATAAAATGGCCGGTCGTCATGGTAACAAGGGTGTTATCTCAAATGTTGTGCCAATTGAAGATATGCCACATGACAAATACGGTGAGCCGGTAGATATTGTGCTTAACCCACTGGGTGTACCATCACGGATGAACATCGGTCAGGTCTTAGAAACTCACTTAGGTATGGCGTGTCGCGGTATCGGTGAGAAAATTGACCGGATGATCAAAGAGCAACAAGAGTTAGCGAAACTTCGTGCATTCATCAAAGATGTTTACAGCGTTGGTGAAACTCATCAAAACGTTGACATCGAAAGTTTCTCTGACGATGAAGTTAAACGTTTAGCGGATAACTTACGTGCCGGTCTACCAATTGCAACACCAGCGTTTGATGGTGCGGCAGAAAAAGAAATCAAAGAACTATTCCGTTTGGCTGATATGCCAGAAAGCGGTCAGTTCACTCTATTTGATGGCCGTACCGGTCGTGCATTTGAGCGTCCTGTTACCGTAGGTTATATGTACATGCTGAAACTGAATCACTTGGTTGATGACAAGATGCATGCACGGTCTACCGGTTCTTATTCACTGGTTACCCAACAACCACTTGGCGGTAAAGCGCAATTTGGTGGTCAGCGTTTCGGTGAGATGGAAGTATGGGCACTTGAAGCATATGGTGCTGCTTACACCTTACAAGAAATGCTTACGGTTAAATCGGATGACGTTAACGGTCGTACTAAGATGTACAAAAGCCTTGTTGACGGCGATCACCGTATGGAACCAGGTATGCCTGAATCGTTCAACGTATTGTTGAAAGAAATCCGTTCGTTAGGTATTAATATCGAACTGGATAAGGAATAAACCTGCAGCTAACAGCATAGTTTAAGTTAGTACATGGAGAGGGCGTTTGCCCTCTCTAGATGTTAACTCCGACAGGAGATAGAGTGTGAAAGATTTACTTAAGTTTCTTAAGCAACAAAATCAAACTGAAGAATTCGATGGTATTCGAATTGGTTTAGCCTCACCAGACATGATCCGTTCATGGTCATTCGGTGAAGTGAAAAAGCCAGAAACCATCAACTACCGTACGTTCAAGCCAGAGCGTGACGGTCTTTTCTGTGCCCGTATTTTTGGCCCGGTAAAAGATTACGAATGCTTATGTGGCAAATACAAACGCCTTAAGCATCGTGGTGTTATTTGTGAAAAATGTGGTGTTGAAGTAACACTAACCAAAGTTCGTCGTGACCGTATGGGCCACATCGAGCTAGCTAGTCCGGTTGCTCACATCTGGTTCTTGAAATCATTGCCATCTCGTATCGGTTTATTACTCGATATGACTTTGCGTGATATTGAACGGGTATTATATTTTGAATCTTATGTAGTGACCGAACCAGGTATGACTACATTAGAGCGTAGCCAAATTTTAACCGAAGAAGAGTACTTAGATTCTCTTGAAGAACACGGTGATGAATTTGACGCGAAAATGGGTGCTGAAGCCGTTTTAGCGCTATTAAGAGAAATTGATTTAAACGCTGAAATTGAGAAAATGCGTGAAGAACTACCCGAAATTGGTAGTGAAACTAAGCGTAAGAAGATCACCAAGCGATTGAAGTTAATGGAAGCCTTCGCCCAATCTGGTAACAAGCCAGAATGGATGATCATGTCGGTTCTGCCGATCCTTCCACCAGACTTACGTCCACTAGTGCCACTAGATGGCGGTCGTTTTGCCACTTCTGATCTGAATGATTTATACCGTCGAGTTATCAACCGTAACAACCGTCTTAAACGCCTGCTAGACTTAGTCGCACCAGATATTATCGTACGTAACGAAAAACGTATGTTACAAGAATCTGTTGATGCGTTATTAGATAACGGTCGTCGTGGTCGTGCCATTACTGGTTCTAACAAACGGCCATTGAAATCTCTTGCCGATATGATCAAAGGTAAGCAAGGTCGATTCCGTCAGAACTTACTTGGTAAGCGTGTCGATTACTCTGGTCGTTCGGTTATCACCGTGGGTCCTACATTACGTTTACACCAATGTGGCCTTCCGAAGAAGATGGCATTAGAGTTATTCAAACCTTTCATCTACGGTAAATTAGAAGCTCGTGGTTTAGCGACTACAATTAAAGCGGCTAAAAAGCTAGTTGAACGTGAAGGTGGTGAAGTTTGGGATGTACTTGATGAAGTCATTCGTGAACATCCGGTTATGCTTAACCGTGCACCAACACTTCATAGACTTGGTATCCAAGCGTTTGAACCTGTTCTTATTGAAGGTAAAGCAATCCATTTGCACCCACTCGTTTGTGCGGCATACAACGCCGATTTCGATGGTGACCAAATGGCGGTACACGTTCCTTTAACAATCGAGGCCCAATTAGAAGCTCGTACGTTAATGATGTCTACCAACAACGTTTTATCGCCGGCAAACGGCGAGCCAATCATCGTTCCTTCACAGGATGTGGTATTGGGTCTTTACTACTTAACGCGTGATCGTGTTAATGGTAAGGGTGAAGCTATGATATTTGCTTCGGTAAAAGAAGCAGAAAAAGCTTACCGCACTGAAGTTGCAGAACTTCATGCCCGGGTAAAAATTCGTATTACTGAATTCGTGAATGGTGAAGACGTTACGTCACTTATCGATACTACCGTTGGTCGCGCCCTTTTATGGCAAGTATGTCCTAAAGGTTTACCTTATGAGCTTATCAACAGACCATTAGGTAAAAAACAAATATCTACCCTTATCAACCATGCGTACCGTAACCTTGGTTTGAAAGAAACGGTAATTTTTGCTGATCACATCATGTACACAGGTTTCCATTACGCGATGATCGCTGGTGCTTCTGTTGGTATCGACGATATGGTAATTCCAGATGCGAAATACACCATCATCGAAGCTGCTGAAGAAGAAGTGAAAGAGATCCAGGAACAATTCGAGTCTGGTCTGGTAACTGCGGGTGAGAAATACAACAAAGTAATCGATATCTGGTCATCGGCGAACGAAAAAGTTTCGAAAGCGATGATGGATAACTTATCGAAAGAATCAATCTTAAACCGTGACGGCGAGATGGAAGAGCAAGACTCATTCAACTCAATCTTCATGATGGCTGACTCTGGTGCTCGTGGTAGTGCCGCTCAGATCCGTCAGTTAGCCGGTATGCGTGGCCTAATGGCGAAACCAGATGGTTCAATCATCGAAACGCCAATCACCGCTAACTTCCGTGAAGGTTTGAACGTACTTCAGTACTTCATCTCAACGCATGGTGCGCGTAAAGGGTTGGCCGATACGGCATTGAAAACAGCTAACTCGGGTTACTTAACTCGCCGTTTAGTTGATGTTGCCCAGGATTTGGTGGTTACTGAAGTAGATTGTGGTATTGAAGACGGTCTATTAATGACGCCGCTTATTGAAGGCGGTGATGTTGTAGAACCATTACGTGAACGTGTACTAGGTCGTGTAGTATGTAAAGACGTACATATACCAGGTACAGAAGAGGTATTATTCCCACGTAACAGTCTACTTGATGAAGCTGATTGTGACACGTTAGAAGCACACTCTGTTGACCAAGTTTGGGTTCGCTCAATCATCACTTGTAATACCGACTTCGGTATTTGTGCTCACTGTTACGGTCGTGATTTGGCCCGTGGTCATATGATCAACCAAGGTGAAGCGATTGGTGTTGTTGCTGCTCAATCAATTGGTGAGCCGGGTACACAGTTAACGATGCGTACGTTCCACATTGGTGGTGCGGCATCTCGTGCCTCTGCTGAGAACTCAGTACAAGTGAAAAACACGGGTACGATGAAACTGCAAAACGCGAAATACGTGACTAACTCGGAGAAGAAACTGGTAATCACTTCACGTTCATCTGAACTAACAGTAATTGATGAGCTAGGTCGTGAGAAAGAACGTTATAAAGTTCCTTACGGTTCAATCTTGAACAAAGCCGATGGCAAAGCTATCGAAGCTGGTGAAACGATTGCCAACTGGGACCCGCATACGCATCCAATCATTACTGAAGTAGGTGGTAAGATTCAATTCGTTGACCTTATCGACCAGGTAACTATGACTCGTCAAACTGATGAGCTAACTGGTTTATCTAGTATCGTTATTATCGACCCAGCACAACGTGGTTCTGCTGGTAAAGAAATGCGTCCTATGGTTAAGCTAATTGATAAGAAAGGTAAAGACGTAATGATCGCCGGAACTGAGATTCCAGCACAATACTTCCTACCTGCTAATGCGATTGTTAACTTAGAAGATGGTAGCGAGGTCAATATCGGTGATGCGTTAGCACGTATCCCACAAGAGTCGTCAAAAACTCGTGATATTACTGGTGGTCTGCCACGTGTTGCTGACTTGTTTGAAGCGCGTAAGCCGAAAGAGCCGGCAATTCTTGCTGAGAAAACCGGTATCATTGGTTTCGGTAAAGAAACTAAAGGTAAGCGTCGTCTTTTAATCACTCAACCAAGTGGTGAAGTTTACGAAGAGATGATCCCTAAATGGCGTCAACTTAACGTGTTTGAAGGTGAATCTGTGCTTAAAGGTGAAGTTATTGCCGATGGTCCTGAGTCGCCACATGACATCTTACGTTTACGTGGTATCGATCATGTTGCTAACTACATTGTTAACGAAGTACAAGACGTATATCGTTTGCAAGGTGTAAAAATCAACGATAAGCACATCGAAGTCATTGTTCGTCAGATGATCCGCAAGTGTGAAATTAAGACGGCTGGTGACAGCAAGTTCTTACCAGGTGAGCAAGTAGAAGTGGCGCGCGTTAAAATCGCCAACCGTGAACTTGAATCTCAAGGTAAAGAGCCAGCTGAATTCCAAGTGTTAATGCTTGGTATTACCAAAGCGTCACTTGCCACAGAATCGTTTATTTCTGCGGCATCGTTCCAGGAAACAACTCGTGTACTTACTGAAGCCGCGGTTGCGGGTAAGAAAGATGGCTTACGTGGTCTTAAAGAAAACGTAATTGTTGGTCGTCTAATTCCTGCCGGTACGGGTTATGCGTATCACCAAAATCGCATGAAAAAGGCCACTAAAGTTGAAGAAGAAGTAACCGTTTCTGCAGAAGATGCTGAGCAAGCGTTAACGGACGCACTAAATGCCGATTTGTTAGGTGGCTTTGCCCCTAGCTCTGACGACTAGTTAGTGCGGTACTGATCGCGACATTGGTTGCGATTTGTACAAAAAAGATCAAGGATCTTTATCCTAGAACTTGACAGTTAGGCACTTGCCCTATAGAATTCCGCGACCCTATAAGTAGGGTCGCGGTTTTTCACGTTTATGAGCGTGCAAATATGGGTAGAGAAAACTACCCCTTGCACAAAGACAACTAATCAGGAGCTATAATGGCAACTATTAACCAATTAGTACGTAAACCACGTGTTAAGCAGGTAACTAAAAGTAACGTTCCAGCGTTACAAGCCTGCCCACAACGTCGTGGCGTATGTACTCGTGTGTATACAACTACACCAAAAAAACCTAACTCAGCATTACGTAAAGTAGCTCGTGTTCGTTTAACGAACGGTTTCGAAGTTACTTCTTACATCGGTGGTGAAGGTCACAACTTACAAGAGCATAGCGTAATTTTAATTCGCGGTGGTCGTGTAAAAGATTTACCAGGTGTGCGTTATCACACCGTTCGTGGTGCACTAGATTGTTCTGGTGTTAGCGACAGAAGACAAGGCCGTTCGAAATACGGTGCTAAGCGCCCTAAGTCTTAACGGAACTCCGTCAAGTAAGGCCAAACAACTTAATTTAACTTTTGTTTTGGGAAATTCCTGAAATTCTATCGGAGTATTGAAAAATGCCAAGAAGACGTGTCGTAGGTCAGCGTAAAATATTACCTGATCCGAAGTTCAAAAATGAACTATTAGCAAAATTCATCAACATCTTAATGGTTGATGGTAAAAAATCTACAGCAGAAAAAATCGTTTATGGTGCATTAGACATCTTATCTGAGAAACAAACTGAAAAAGAACATTTAGAGTTGTTCGAAACCGCTCTAGAGAACATCCGCCCATCAGTGGAAGTTAAGTCTCGCCGTGTAGGTGGTTCTACTTATCAGGTTCCAGTTGAAGTTCGTCCAGTGCGTCGTAACGCTCTAGCCATGCGTTGGTTAGTTGACGCTGCTCGTAAACGTGGTGAAAAATCAATGGCTCAACGCCTAGCTAACGAAATGTTAGATGCTTCTGACAACAAAGGTTCAGCTGTGAAGAAACGTGAAGACGTGCACAGAATGGCTGAAGCTAACAAAGCATTCGCACATTACCGTTGGTAATATAAAGAACTGGCTGGCCAATATTCTCTTGGCCAGCCTTTTTCTATTATCTAAGGGTAACCTTAGGAAGAGGATTAACTAGTGGCTCGTGTAACTCCTATTGAGCGCTACCGTAATATTGGTATCTGTGCTCACGTAGATGCTGGTAAAACGACAACTACAGAGCGTGTACTTTTTTATACCGGCCTTTCGCATAAGATTGGTGAAGTACATGACGGTGCTGCAACCATGGACTGGATGGAACAAGAGCAGGAACGTGGTATCACTATCACCTCGGCTGCAACCACTTGTTTCTGGAAAGGTATGGAAGGTCAGTTTGCCGATCACCGTATCAATATCATCGACACTCCCGGTCACGTTGACTTTACTATCGAAGTAGAACGCTCTTTGCGTGTACTTGATGGTGCTGTGTTAGTACTTTGTGCTTCATCTGGTGTTCAGCCACAAACTGAAACTGTATGGCGCCAAATGGAAAAATACGCAGTACCACGTATGGTATTTGTCAATAAAATGGACCGTATGGGTGCAGATTTCTTAACCGTTGTTGAGCAAATGCAGGATCGCCTTGGTGCGAACCCGGTACCAATACAATTACCTATTGGTAGCGAAGAAGAATTTACCGGTATTGTTGATCTTATCAAGATGAAAGCAATCAACTGGAATGAAGCTGACCAGGGTATGACGTTTAATTACCAAGATATCCCGGCAGACATGCAAGATTTAGCCGAAGAGTGGCGTGAACGCTTAATTGAAGCCGCAGCAGAAGCTACTGATGAGTTGATGGATAAATACCTTGAAGAAGGTGAGTTAACCGAAGCTGAAATCAAAGCGGGCCTTCGCAGTCGTACGCTCAACAATGAAATCATTCTTTGTACTTGTGGTTCGGCCTTCAAGAATAAAGGCGTACAAGCTGTTCTTGATGCCGTTGTTGAATATCTGCCATCGCCAACAGAAGTTAAGGCGATAACGGGTATAAACGACGACAAAAATGAAACTGAAGGGGTTAGAGAAGCAGACGACAGTGCGCCATTCGCGTCTCTTGCGTTTAAAATTGCTACTGACCCATTCGTCGGGACGTTAACTTTCATTCGTGTATATTCGGGTGTGATTAACTCTGGCGATGCTGTATACAACCCAGTTAAGTCGAAAAAAGAACGAATTGGTCGAATTGTGCAAATGCACTCGAACAATCGAGAAGAGATCAAAGAAGTGCGTGCTGGTGACATCGCCGCACTTATTGGTCTTAAAGACGTAACGACAGGTGATACCTTATGTGATCCCAATAAAGTGATCACCTTAGAGCGCATGGAGTTCCCGGAACCCGTAATTTCGGTTGCTGTTGAACCAAGAACGCAAGCCGCCCAAGACAAAATGGGTATTGCTTTAGGTAAGCTGGCAGCAGAAGATCCTTCATTCCGTGTTGAAACGGATGAAGAAACCGGACAAACGATCATCTCGGGTATGGGTGAATTACACCTGGATATCTTAGTTGAACGAATGAAACGCGAATTCAAAGTCGACTGTAATGTCGGTAAACCGCAAGTCTCTTACCGTGAAACTATCCGCAAAGCAGTGGAAGTAGAAGGTAAGTTCATTCGTCAATCTGGTGGTCGTGGTCAGTTTGGTCACGTCTGGCTGAAAATGGAGCCATTAGCGGAAGGTGAAGGTTTCCAATTTGTGAATGAGATTGTTGGCGGCTCGGTACCACGGGAATATTGGGGTGCTGTTGAAAAAGGTTGTGAAGAGCAAATGCAAAACGGTGTTTTGGCCGGTTTTCCAATGCTTGATATCAAGGTAACTTTATTCGATGGTTCATTCCATGACGTTGACTCAAACGAGATGGCATTTAAAGTTGCCGCATCGCTTGGCTTCAAGCAGGGCGCACTCGATGCAAGCCCTGCATTGCTAGAGCCGATGATGCAGGTAGAAGTTACCACTCCCGAAGCAAATATGGGGGATGTGGTAGGTGATTTAAATCGTCGTCGCGGCATAATTGAAGGGATGGAAGATGGTCCAAGCGGCATGAAACTAGTGAATGCTTTAGTGCCACTAGGTGAAATGTTTGGTTACGCTACCGATTTACGTAGTGCAACCCAAGGCCGTGCATCCTACTCAATGGAGTTTAAGCAGTATAACCAAGCTCCTAAAAACGTCACAGCAGCAATTTGTGAATCCCGTTTCGGGTAATATAAACAATAGCAATTGGATTTACTGGTTGCTAAAAAACTAATTTAAATAATAGTGCTTGCTAACAATGGCAAGTTAATTAACAAACTTAAGGGGCATTTAAAATGGCTAAAGAAAAATTTGAACGTAATAAACCGCACGTTAACGTTGGTACCATTGGTCACGTCGATCACGGTAAAACAACTTTAACCGCTGCAATCTCCGCGGTTCTTACCAAAGTACA
>MAAC01017611.1_pt1 | contig 17172 bp, 7 predicted proteins | sample 1115981 | NCBI WGS metagenome assembly MAAC01 (sample SAMN04961126, study PRJNA320927) | seawater metagenome | isolation source: sample BD02T64 sea water enriched with oil for 64 days | place: USA:Gulf of Mexico | collected 2013-07-27 | reverse complement strand
GTTCTTAAATGCTTTGGATAAACAATTTGCCGATTTAACTCACAAATTAAGTATATCCGAATTGCAACATACTTCTTCCGGTTTAAGTCGTTTTGTCCATATAAAACAGGGGTACATAGGTGTTTATGAACGCATTCAGCACTATTATGAAGTTGTAAATAAATGGGTGTCTACTTCGGTATTTGAACTTAAAAAGAAGCAGCATCAGCTGCGAATGGCTGAATTCAATGATCGGAACAAAACACTGGTGAATAAGCGAAAAATGCTTAAAACATTTGTGGAAGAAAATAACATTCGTTCGGAGGTTAAGGAGAGCTTACCTACTTATTACCGTCACTTATTTGCAGGCAAACAAATGTTTAATAAACAGCTTTCGGTTAAAAGAGATTTTGAATTGGAACAGGCTGTTTCTGCCTTGGGTCCTAATGAAGTGGGTGCATTACTGATTATTAGTGAACCTCTTGGTGGAAAATCTCATTTTGCAGAATCGGTTATCCAGGAAATTAATGCCCACCAAATATTTCGTGTTTTACCTCCTGGGATGGGAGTGAAAAAAGAGACATCCTTGTTAGAAGCCTTTCAAAGGGTGACTAACTTAGAAGGGGATTTCACTAAAATTCTTAATACGCTTCCAGAAGGAAGTGTTTTTGTCTTTAATAAATTGGAGTTATGGTGGTTGCGTAAAAGTGGGGGAGGAAAGCATATCGACCAGTTGGTGAAGGTTATTGATCAATTTGGAGAACGTCATAAGTTCATTTTAACGATGAATAATTTTGCGTATGACTTGGTGAGACAAGTGACCCGCTTGGATAATATTCTTTCGGCTACTATTATTTTACCTCCCGTTAATCAATCCGAATTAGCGGTTTTGATGTTGGAAAGACACCAGCTATCTGGGGTAGGTATTCGTTTTTCAAAAAGGCCTGAGCGGGTTCCTTCTGAGCGTGAGTTAGTGAAGCATTTTGCAAAATTTGGGAATCAAGCAAATGGAAATGTGGGTGTAGCTATGATTCGATGGTTGGCTAGTATAGAGAAATTTGAGGAGGAAACCGTTTTTGTAAAATCCGATTTCCAGTATAAAATTCCGATTGTGATACCGGGTTCGTGGTCAGTACTATTAACCCATTTAGTGTTACATGACCGTTTGCATTTACAGAATATATTTGAAATTTTCCATTTACAAGATAAAACCACCGTAAATGGAGTCATCAAGGAATTAAAATATACCAAGATGATTAAGGAAGTGGGATTAAATACCTTCACTATTGAACCTTCGGTAAGTAAGTCGATTATTGAGGAGCTAAAAAAACAGAATTATTTAAAAAACCTAGAATGAAAGAATTAGATTTTATCAGGTTTACGGTTCTTCCTGTGCAAGTATTGTTGACAGTAGTCTTTGTGATTGGTGCTATTTATGTGATTTTGAAATTGCTTAAGCGTTATTTGTTTGTGTTGGTTAAATCCGAAGACTGGAACCGGAAAATTGAAGCTTCGGGGGCGCGTATTTCTACTTCTGTTTGGATATTCACTGGGTTTCTGTTATTGATCTATATGCTAAATAATAGCTTTTTGGTGACTTTAGTGATGTTGGCTGTGATTTTAGTGATTGGGGGTAAATATTGGCGGGATATCATTAATGGTTTAGTGGTGAAGTTTGAAAATAGAATAGAACCCGGTGATTTTTTAACGAACGATCAGTATACAGGAGTGATTATGGCCCTAGGGTTTCGAGGCGTGAATATCCGATTAGAGAGTGGTGACTTGGCGTTCATTTCTTATCGAAACCTAAACGATTTTAAAGTACGTAAACTGGAACAAGAGTTGAAAAGTGAAATGATATCCATTAACTTTAAATTCAAACCGGATATCCCCGTGGCAGTTGCGGTTAAAAAATTGAAGGTAGAAACCTTGCAAATTCCATATACCATGCTGACCCAATCTGTTAAGGTAGAAGTAGTGGACTTGGATGAAACAGGATCTTTGCTTCGGGTTCTGGTACATTCGCAATCGGCAGAGACTGGTAAATTGGTGGAATTGGCTTTGAGACAAGTGCTCTTTGAAAAAGATTTACTTACAACTCCGAAATAGGAGTAATAATAAACAAAAGATAATTTGAAAAATGAAATCATATTTGTTCACCCTTTAAAAACGGGTGGAACAACGGTAAATTCGGCCATGAACAACTCTTTTTGGCAAACTAAACCTGATTTTAATTACCGTCATATCCTTGGTGAATCCGGTATGTCAAATGCAGGGGATATTTTTGACCCGGAATGTTTTGATAAATATAAGGAATATCAAATTATTACCATGCTTCGTAATCCCGTGGATAGAGTTATTTCGGAGTATTATTTTATGAAAGATAAACCGGTTTTTATGAATCTCATTCTGAATAAACCCAAAGATTTTAAAACCTTTATTCGGTCCACACAAACCGCCAATGGCGTATTAAATTTTTTAAAGGGAAAACGCTTGTATTCCACCTCTCAAGTTCGAGAATCGGACTTGGATGATGTGTTAGATGCCATTGATGAAATTCCAATTCATGTTGGGATTTTTGAACAATTTGAAAAGTCGTTACAATATTTCTCTAACGAAACCGGACTCACATGGAAAAAGGAAATCGAAGTGAAACGAATTACCTTTCGAAGGCCTGATTTATCGGACGTAACCGAGGAAATAAAAGAGTTAATTATTGAAAAAAATGCTCTGGATATTGCGCTATATGATTATTGTTTGGATAAATTTAATGAGAAGAATAAAAATACCTTACCGGCTAAAATTAAATTTAATAAGGATAAATACAACCATGTAATTCCCTATTCTGTGAAGTGGAATTTATTTGAATTTTGTATGGATAATAAAAAATTCTTGAAAAGTCACTTTGAGTTTTTTAAAGCCATGAATTTTCACCTTTTAGAAAATAAGAGAATTAGGGATGGAAGAGAATTTACACAAGTTTGGAATAAATCGTTTCTCAACGCCATGGATCATGCTTTTCCAGGATCCGAATTATGCCAATGTGTAGACCAAGCTTATAGGGGAGAAATGGAAGACCCACTGGAAGAAACCTATCAAATAGCAAAAGCATTAGACCTGTTTTTTATTCAGGAGAAAAATAAAGCTAACAAATATTACACGCGATTTTCTTTTCAGGAAACACTTGTGCATGAATTACCTAAGAAGAAAGGTTTTTTCGGGCGGATACTTAGATTATAATTCATTATTGAAATAAATCTTATAAAAATTCATATCCCGTTCATGATCGTACCCTTTTTCAATAAAACGATCCGTGGAATCTGGATTATCTACGGATACCTTAATTTGGATATTGGTATCTAATTTTATTTCGTTTTTAATTTTCTTTTTTTGTTTCTCCAATACCGGTTGCGAAACATGAAATGCGTCTGGAATAGCCACGTTATTTTGATCTTCATACATGTTTTTGTATTGATCAAATTCCTTTTTACGATTTTCGTCTACCAGAACTTCCTCCTTAAACTGTTCGATATCTATATCTTCATTATGTTCCAGGTATTTTATCGATTTATTCAAAAAGTTAATTTCTTCGGTCTTATTATCTTGTTCGTGAATGACCTCTTGGGCAAACCCTTGACAAAGATTTACGTATTCTTTGGTGTGAAAAACTTCATCTTGAATAGCTTTAATACCCAAAAATTCGTTCATCCAGTACTCTGTATCATAGTTGTTGCTATCAATGGTACAAACGCGATATCCCTGGTCTTGTTCTATATCAAAAATGAAAACTCCCTTATCTAGTTTTTTGATATCAATCCCATGTTTCTCCACGATTTCTAATCCAGCTTCCTTATCTTCCACTTCTAAAAAGGACTTTTTATTCTCCGATTTAAAGATACCTACGGCTTGAACCATTTTGTCATGGAAAAGAATATCCGTAAAATGGGCCACAAATACATCTCCCGTTTTTATATGTGGATGCGCGCTTTGTTCGTGTAAATGCTTTAGGATTTTTACCGAGTTGATATACAAAGAAGATGGATCTGTAAAGATTTCCTTACAAATACCATTTAACTCATTATAGGACAAGTCTACCTCATGGGCAAATTGATACGAATCTTCTACCTTCATAAACGGTTTTATGAAATAGTCCAACATCAATAAATTCAGACCCTCCGTCATCGTAAAGGTAGAAGGAGAGATATAAAAATCTTCTTCATTATGTTTATTACCTACCCGGTGAATTGCTAAATCGTTGAAAATAACGGTCGAAAAGTCTAACATGATTTTTTATTTTGAAAGGCTCAAATGTAACTTAATGATTGTGGGTTTCCATGAAATTGGTCACTAAATAAATCCAATTTGCTTCTTCCTTGTTTAGGATGGATTCATGTCCGGAATTTCCAAATACAGCCAGTTGTTTGGGCCCAGAAATTTGGGTATATATGTGCTTCGATTCTTCATAACTCACCCGGTCGTCCAACAGGCCATGAATCACTAAAGTAGGGCAAGTAATGTATGGAGCGTATTCTACGGGGTTATGCCTAAATGCATTAAAACCATTTAAATATCCCCCCCAGAAGGTAACGAGTTGAGCGGAGGGAAACGGGGGGATTCCCTGCATTTTAAATCTTTGCTGTACCGCACTTAACATACTCGGAAATGAACTCTGAAGTAAAATACCTTCGGGTTCAATTTTGAGTTGTGCCACCGATCGGGCAATAGCTGCAGCACCCATAGATGAACCATATAGAAATATGTTTTTGTCAGGATAATTTTCTCGACAATAGTCGTAGGTAGACTTCACATCCTCCGCCTCAAAGTAACCGAGGGTACACGTGTTTCCCGTGGAGTTTCCGGAAGATCTAAAATCCACTAAAATTACGGAATATCCCATACGGTAAAAAGCCAAAGCTTCTGGCCAAAGTGAACTTTTGGTCGCATGATATCCATGAAAAAGTGCTACCACACCCAACGAAGGCTCCATGTTTAAACGCCAAATCTCCAGGTTTTCAATTCCAATGATGGTGTCCACTTCCACAAAGTCTAAATCTATACTATCATTTAGGGGTTTAGATAAATCGATACCTAAAATCAGTTGGCTAAATGAAACTTGATTTTTCTGGGTATAGCTTTGGTTTAGATTATTGTTTTTAAAGTGGGTAAATTTGGAAGCGTGTGAGGCAGCTACAAAATTGAGTATCCCAAATCCTAATAAAATAATAAGCAATATGCCTATTAAAACCCGTTTTTTAGGGCGTATTTTCATGCTAGTTTTTTGTGGCTCCATTCTCCATCAATAGTACGCATAATATCCATGGGGTTACTGTTTTGAAGTGCTTTTGGTAACAATTCATCCGGCCAGTTTTGATAACTTACCGGGCGTGTCCACCGCAATATTCCTTCATGTCCCACCGCTCCATAATGACTGTGTGATGTGGCCGGATAGGGGCCTCCATGGTGCATGGATTGGCATACCTCCACGCCAGTGGGTACCCCATTAAAAATGAGTCTTCCCACTTTAGATTTTAATGTTTGGATTAAAATTCTCTTTGAAATTAACTCCTTTGGAGTGGCGAAAATGGAACCTGTTAATTGACCTTTCAAACGGTCAAGACAGGAGGTAAGTTCTGTTAAATTCGTACAAACAATTACTAGGGAGTAAGAACCGAATACTTCCTCCGCTAACAACGGATTTTTTAAAAAGGTTTTTCCGGAGGTTGTGGTTAGGGTAGGAGTAATATGGTTTTTGACTAGTTCCCTAGGGGTAGTGATTTCTTGAACCTCTTTAAATGCTAAATGTGAAGCTGAGTTTTTTTGATAAACATTCCAAATATCCGGATGCAACATGGCTTGCGGTTTTTGGGTGTTTAATTCTGTAGCTAATTGGGTACGAAATGTGTGCGAAAGCGAACTATCCAACGTGAAAATTAATCCAGGATGTGTGCAAAATTGTCCGGCATCTAAGCGAATAGACTGCGCCAATTGTTGGACGGTACGGATCATTTGTAATTCCAATATTTCGGGTAGTACAACTACGGGGTTTACGCTCCCCATTTCCGCATAAACAGGAATGGGTTCCGTCCGCTTATTCGCAATTTTCATTAGGGCGGTTCCTCCAGTTATACTACCCGTAAACCCTACGGCTTTTATATGGGGGTGCTTTACCAAATAGGAGCCAATTTCGTATGTATTACTATTTAAGTTTGAAAATACACCTTCTGGCATATTGGTTTCTTTGGCCGCTTGAATGATCGCTCGAGCCACTAATTCACCCGTTCCGGCATGCATGGGGTGTGATTTAACAATAACCGGACATCCAGATGCTAAGGCAGAAATGGTATCCCCTCCCGCAGTGGAGTAGGCTAATGGGAAATTACTCGCCCCAAAAACGACAATGGGTCCTACCGGTTCCAACTGCTTTCGAATATCTGGTTTTGGAATGGGTTTACGATCTGGAAGGGGGGAATCAATGGAGGCCTTCATCCAATCGCCCTTTTCTATTATTTCTATGAAAAGTTGGATTTGGCCTAATGTCCGGGTTCGTTCGGCAACCGCTCTTTGAAAGCTTAAACCAGATTCCTCCTGAAATATGTCCATAAGATCACTACCTAAATCTAGAATATGGTGATGTATGGCTTGAAAGAATTTAATCCGCTGATTTCTTGTTGTGGATGCGTACATTTCAAAAGCAGAACTAGCGAGTTGAACAGCTTTATCTGTTTCTTCAAACGTAGCATTAGAAAAAAGGGTGGGTAATAGCTCAAGTGAGGTAGGATGAATAGTTTGGAAGGTGGAGTTTCCATTAGAATACTCTTGATACCCGATTAAATTACGTCCGTTTAATTCCATGTACAAATAAATCAAAAAATGACGTCTTAGGCCTTCTTTTTTTTTGAAATGAATCCGATATTTTTGATGAATATTAAAAAATTCAACGAATTATAAGGCGTAATTATTAGGTTTTAATTCTAGGATGATATCGGTTTTTTATAGGTTGGTTAAGGGTTGGGTGTCTATGGGAAATTAGTTTCAATTTTAGTGATTTTTTTTAGGGTTTTTCTCCATAAAATATTTATTGATAAGGGGTTGACACCTATTACTTATAGGGCTAGTTTTGAACGGCTAATTTAGATTAGACCATATACTACATACTACATACTTAATAATTAATGAAAAAAATTTGTGCGTGAGAAAAAATCAAATTTAAAATAACCTATTTCTAATAAGTTCCATTTGAGGGAACCACCTATTCGAATTATTCGAACCTATCAATATTCACCCATGAACATTGGTAACCATCCTAAACTAATTATAAATTAAAAAATTATCAATGAAAAAACATATACAAATTTTATTCACGTTGGTGTTGACTCTATTTATTGGAGCATCAGCGAATGCACAGTGTAATTACTCTCTGCAATTAGATGATACCTATGGGGATGGTTGGGGTACCGGTGAACTGGAAGTTACCTACGGTAGTACTGTGGATACGGTGACTTTAGCTACTGGTTTAACCAATACCATCTCCATCTCTGTTTCTACAGGAGATACGATCAATTTGAACTATTTAACTCAGGATTTCTATAATGATGAAATCTCATTTGAATTATTTGACCCATCAGGTACAAGTTTGTACACTACTGGAGTCTCTAGTTCGGGACCTTCAACTGGGTTTCATTATGGAACAGCGGCCGTTTGTCCATCATGTACAGCTCCATCTGCCCTGGTGGTGACCAATTTGAATGCAACATCAGCTGATTTAGGTTGGACCCAAACGGGATCGGCTTCCACTTGGGATATTGAATGGGATACCGCTGGGTTTACAGCTACGGGTTCTCCTACCATAACAGGATCAACCACAAACCCTCATTCTATAACTGGTTTAACAGCTAATACCACCTACGAATTTTATGTAAGAGCTGATTGTGGAGGTTCTGGTGTAAGTACATGGGCTGGTCCTTTTAGTTTTACCACTCCTTGTGTCGCCTACTCCATTCCATTTTCGGAAGGATTTGAAAGTGGGTATACACACAATACAGAAGTTGCAGGTTGTATTTCTCAAGAGAGTATTGCCGGTACGGGAAAATGGACCGTTAATGAAACGTTTACCACCTATAATAGAGCTCCAAGAACAGGGAGTTTTAATGCTGTAGTAGGTTATGGAAATGAGGATTGGATGTTTTTTCCAGTTACCCTGGTTTCTGGAACTAGTTATACTGCTGACGTTTATGCCAGACAAGATGGTTCATTAACATCTAATTCGAATGTAACTATAGCTTATGGTAATTCAAATACCGCTGCAGCAATGACCAATACCATTGTTGGTTCAGTAGGTATTGATGCCAATTATCAACTAATTACAGGTGTTTTTACGCCATCCTCTTCCGGGATTTATTATATCGGGATTAAAGGATATATGAACTCTTCACCTTGGTATATCTCTTTAGACGATATTGCCGTTTATGTATCACCAAGCTGTTTACCTATTTCAGGAATAAATGCGACCAATGAAACGACTTCAGGAGCGGATTTATATTGGAATGAGCAAGGTACTGCAACAGCATGGGATTTAGAAATTGTTACTGCGGGAACAACTCCTTCTGGTACTCCAACAAATGCCTTGGTATCCTCTGATTCTTTGACTATTAGTTCGTTAGCTTCTGCAACGTCATACGATTATTATGTGCGTGCTAATTGTGGTTCTGCCCAGTCTACTTGGGTCGGTCCATTTAGTTTTATGACTCTTTGTAACGCCTACTCAATTCCATTTGCGGAAAGTTTTGAAAGTGGGTATACCCACAATACGGAAGTTGCAGGTTGTATTTCTCAGGAAAGTGTAACGGGTTCGGGTAAATGGACTGTTAATGAAACGTTTACTACTTACAATAGAGCTCCAAGAACAGGAAGTTTTAATGCAGTTGTAGGTTATGGAAATGAGGATTGGATGTTTATTCCTGTTACTTTGGTTTCTGGGACCAGCTATACGGCTGACGTTTATGCAAGACAAGACGGTTCAGTAACATCTAATTCGAATGTAACCATAGCTTATGGTTCTTCAAATACCGCTGCATCAATGACCAATACCATTGTTGGCCCAACAGGTATTGATGATAATTACCAACTAATTACAGGTGTTTTTACGCCATCCTCTTCCGGGGTTTATTATATTGGGATTAAAGGATATATGAATTTTTCCCCTTGGTATATCTCTTTAGATGATATTGCGGTTTACCTATCACCAAGTTGTTTACCTGTTTCAGGTCTAAATGCGACCAATGAAACGACTTCAGGAGCGGATTTATATTGGAATGAGCAAGGTACGGCTACGGCATGGGATTTAGAAATTGTTACTGCGGGAACAACTCCAACAGGAACGCCAACAAATGCGTTAGTATCCTCTGATTCTGTGACTATTACTTCGTTAGCTTCTGCTACGTCTTACGATTATTATGTACGTGCGAATTGTGGTTCTGTTCAGTCTACTTGGGTGGGTCCGTATTCTTTTAGTACTACGTGTAACATTGTAACTTCTTTTCCTTTCCTAGAAACGTTTGAATCAACATCTACTACAATTGGATGTTGGTCAAATATTTATGTTGTAGGAGCAGGAAACTGGTCTCTTGGTTCGGGTGCTATCGGTGGTTCAATTACTTCTGCATTTGCTGGTTCTCAAAATGCACTTTTTGTTTCAGCCTCTGGAACAAATTCGCCAACTACTAAACTTGCTTCTCCAATATTTGATTTAACAGGTGTTGTTAATCCTGGAATTTCATTTTATTATGCGCAAGAAGAATGGGCAGGTGATCAGAATTATACTAGATTAATGTACCGAACTTCTAGTACAGGAACTTGGACGGAGATTTGGTCTGATTCTTCCAGTGTAAATTCCTGGACGTATCAATCTGTATTATTACCAAATGCTTCTGCCACTTATCAAATCGCTTTTGAAGGGATAAATAATTATGGTTATAGAAACGTTATAGATGAAGTTACCGTAAAAAGTATGATAGATGCTACTTCTAGTGTAGATAGCAATGTAACTTGTCTTGGTGGTTCGGATGGTGGAGCTACGGCTTCTGCTACGGGTGGAGCTGTTCCTTATACTTATTCTTGGAGTAATGGGGCAACAACAGCTTCAATTACCGGAATTGCAGCAGGTACGTATACGGTAACGGTTACAGATGTAAATAGTGAGTCCGCTACTGCAAGTGTTACCATTATAGATGGTACGCAAAGTCCTATCGTATCTTTAGGTAACGATACGTCAATTTGTGACGGTTCATCGTTAACTTTAGATGCGGGTACATTCTCTTCCTATTCTTGGGATGACGCTTCAGCTTTGCAAACCAGAGCAGTTTCGTACGTTCTAGGTACCGTTAATTATTCGGTTACCGTTGAAGATGCAGATGGTTGTGAAGGAAGTGATGTAATTACCGTTACAGGTTTTGTTATGCCAACGGTTCATCTAGGAAATGATACCACCGTATGTGATGGAGAAACGTTCTCTTTAGATGCTGGTACTTTTTCCTCTTATATCTGGAATGATGCTTCCACTTCACAAACACGTATGACTGTTTCTACATTGGGTGCAGTTGATTATTCTGTGGTGGTGATGGATGCTAATGGTTGTTTGGCCATCGATTCTGTTGAAATAACTGGTGCAGCAGCCATAGTTGTTAATTTGGGAAGTGATACTTCTTTATGTAATGGTGCTGCCTATACCTTAGATGCAGGAGCAGGATTTACGTCTTACTTTTGGAATAATGGTACTAATATGCAAACTCTAGATGTTTCTGGTACTCCCGTTGGAACTATGACATACAGTGTAACCGTAGAAGATGCCATGGGTTGTGTAGGTACAGATGAAGCTATTATTTCGACTAAAGCGCCAGTTTTAGTAGATTTAGGACTGGATACCAATATCTGGGCAGATGGAGTGGATACCTATACCTTAGATGCAGGTTCAGGATTTACTTCTTACCTATGGAGTGATAATGTAACCACTACTCAAACCTACGAGGTAGGACGTAATACTCAAGGTTCTATCAGTGTAATTGCAACCAATAATGAGGGTTGTGAAGGTACAGATACCGTTATGGTAACTTTTGCTCCGGTGAGTGTGGGTGAGCTTACGGTTACTTCTTTGAAAATGTATCCTAACCCAGCAGTAGATCAAGTTACTGTTGAGTTATCAAACATGGAAAATGTAGGTAATGTAAAAGTGAGCTTCTTAACCATTTCGGGTCAAGTAGTCATGACTCAAAACATTGCCGTAAATGGAAGTAGCTATATGGAAACATTTGATGTTTCTAACTTAGCAACGGGTTCTTATTTAGTTCAATTTGAAGCCAATGGTGAAGTTGTTGTGAAACAATTTGTGATCAAATAGATTTACACCAAACTTTTAGTAAAAGGAGCTGTTTCATTGGAAACAGCTCCTTTTTTTATGCCCTAAATTTCATGCTTTGAAAAGGTAGTTATGAAAATAAATTCATTAAACTCAAATAAATCATCTCCTCAGGTAAAGCTAAAAGGAGAGTAGGGTAATTACTAATAAAGACTGCGCAAAAGGATTAGCGCCACGATGTTGGTTTTAATTGAATCGAAAATTTGGCCATTTTGGTCTAACATATAAAACGTAACCTGCCTTTAATAATTCCTTCCCATTAAATAAATAGCCTAAATACTCGTAGGTTATATTCATTTTTTTTAAGGAACCCCGATTTGAAACGAGGGCTATACTTTTCCCTTTTCGGGGGTAATTATCTGTATGTAATTGAAAAGAAAATAAATTTTACAGAAGTCATGATTTTAACTTTGATGGTTTTGTTTTAATGGAATATGTTTTTTTTTTAAGTGATTGAACCACTAATGGTTTGATTAAATCTAGGTGCGTTTTTTTTAGCCTTTCCCCAAAAAAAAATGAGTTGAAATACTGGGGGGGAGGAACCTTTTTTTTAGGATATTTATGGGTGGATTTTGTCCTATTTAACGAAAATAAAGCCTGTTTTTTAAGGAGTGGCCGTTCTGTAGTTTTATGATAGGGGATTTTATTGAATATGAGGTGGTTAGTTGGTTTTAGGGGCTTGCGAAAAAAATAAGGCGCTATTTTGACATAAATATGTTTGACTAATAGGTTCTTTCAGGCTAGATTTGGCAAAAATTTTTTCAAAAAAAATAAGGGGTTAAATTTTGGGCGATTATTACATTCCAATATCTTAATTATTAAAGTATTCCATTCGCCTAAATAGGCAATTCAAAATCACAATTCGAGGTATTCGAAACTATCAATATTCACCCATGAACATTGATAACCATTCTCAACTAATTATAAATTAAAATTTTATCAATGAAAAAAATTACATTACTAATTGCGATTATAGGTGCAATTAACTTGGGAGGATTCTCTCAAGCTTCTAGTTATGCTTTTACGGCTGTTGCTGGAACCTTCAATGAGCTTACTGCAGGAACAAATGTTTCGGGTGTGGAAGCGGATTCTTACCTCAGTGGGAAACTACCTATTGGATTTACATTTACGTTTGATGGGGTCGCATTTGATTCTTTAAAAGCATCCTCCAATGGTTTTGTTTCCTTTGGCAATGGAACCAGCAATCAAACAGGGAATAATTTAGATTTAGTTGCGGCAGCGTCAAGACCATTAATTGCTCCTTTATGGGATGATCACGATGGGCGTGCTACTGGCGGGGTATCTTATGCTAGTTATGCAACAACTGGAATTGCTCCAAACCGAGTTTTTACATTTGAATGGAAAAACTGGGAATGGAGATATAATTCTTCTACTCCCGTAATTTCTTTTCAGGTTAAGTTATACGAAACTTCCAATTTGGTTGAGTTTCATTACCGTCAAGAATCAGGAGCCGTGTCTTCTGGTTCAGCGTCAATTGGAATAACTGGGGTTTCCTCTTTTTTATCTTTAGATGGTACCGGAACGGCACCTTTAGCTAGTTCAACTTCGGAAACGGCAAATTTAAACACGAAACCTGCAACGGGTCAAGTTTACCGATTTACGCCTCCTTCTTGTCCGGCACCTAGTGCATTAACGGCTACAAATATTGCCACCACTTCGGCCTCTCTGGGTTGGACGGAAGCAGGATCTGCTACACAATGGGAATTAGAATGGGATACGGCTGGGTTTACTCTTGGTTCTGGTAATAATATTACCACGGCTAATACCACCAATCCATATTCAATTAGTACGTTCACAGCAAATACGAATTATGAGTTTTATGTAAGAGCCGCTTGTGGGGCAAATGACTCCTCTAACTGGTCTGGACCATTTTCATTCAATACTTTATGTAATACATTTAACGTACCATTTCAAGAAGGGTTTAATAGTACTTCTTCTACGTTTGGTTGTTGGACCGTAATTAATAATAATACGGATAATGATACATGGGCAATAAATACGAGTTCTTCTTATACTTACGAAGGTGACCAAAGTGTAACAATGTATACCGACTATAACTCGGGTGCAAATGATGATTATTTGATCAGTCCTTCCATTACCTTAACAGGAAATGATAGACTACGATTTTGGTATAGAGCAAGAAGTGCTTTTGAACCAAATGATTATAAAGTTTTGATTTCAACTACAGGTATTAATCCAGCTGATTTTACGGATACTTTATTAGTGGATACCGCTACAATCACAACTTATGCGGAACATATTATTGATTTAAGTTCATATTCAGGGAACGTACATATCGCATTTTATATCCCAACTGGTGGATTGGATGGGTATTACCTATATATAGATAACATGACCGTTGAGGCAATACCAACTTGTATCGAACCAAGTTCTTTAATGACTTCAAATGAAACTACCGTAGGGGCAGATTTATTTTGGTCTGAAATGGGTACCGCATCTACTTGGGATGTGGAAATTGTACCAACTAGAGGTACTCCAACTGGAACGGCAACCAATGCAGGATTAACTTCTGATTCGGTTACAATTTCTGGATTAAATTCATCAACTATTTACGATTACTATGTTAGAGCATATTGTTCCGCTGGTGATCAATCGGCATGGGTAGGACCTTTCACATTCACTACTACATGTGCAGCTGTTTCTTCATTTTCAGAGGACTTTGAAGGTGTAACCGTTCCTAATGTACCTTTATGTTGGTCAGATTTATATTTTGCATCAAGTACTTCTGCATATATCAAATCGTATAATTCAACGAGCAATGCTTATTCAGGAAGTAAAAGTATTCGTTTTTATAATAGTTCAGATGTGAATCCGGTATGGATGTTAGTTTCTCCCGAGTTGAGTAATTTGTCCGCTGGAACACACCAAACGGTATTTTTTGCAAAGGATTCTGATGCAAATGATATTATTATTGGTACCATGTCTGATCCAAATGACACCGCTACCTTTACTCCGTTTGATACGGTTACCACAACCAATTCTTATCAAGAGTATATAGTAAGTTTTGCAGGGTATTCAGGTACGGATGATTATATCGCTTATCGTTCGGTTCCTGGTGCTACTTATGATAACACCTATATGGATGATATTTCTTGGGAAATGATGCCTACATGTCCAAAACCAACAGATTTACTGGCTGGAGTTGTTTCAAATAACACGGCTTCATTTAGTTGGACCGAAAATGGTTCAGCCACAGCATGGGAAATTGAATTTGATATTGCTGGATTTAGTCAAGGAAATGGAACCGTGGTAGCTGCGATTACAAATCCTTATTTTGGAGGTTCTTTGACTGCAAATACTGCGTATGAATTTTACGTAAGGTCTGTATGTGGTTCTGGAGATTCTTCTCTTTGGGTGGGGCCATTATTATTGGTTACAACGCCTGATTCTATAACCTCTTTTCCGTTTACTAATGATTTAGAATCTGGTTTGGGAGTGTATTTAGGATTACGTGACTCTGCAAATTCTGCGGCATCCTTAGATGCCATTGCAGGTAATGCCAGTACTTTTGGTGTTTTACTTACCGGAAAATCTTCTACAGGTTGGACTGGTGGTAGTACTTCTACGACTGAAACGCAAGCGTTTGTTTCGAATTCTACTCATATTTCGGCTATTGATATGGTCGTTGATGCATCTTCGGTTTCTAATTTAATGTTGTCGTTTGATTTAAAACAAACTTATAGTTATGGCTCTAAGTATTCTTGGGCTAGAGTAACTGTAAATGGAGTTCAAGTAGGTACAAGTATTAATCCAACCACTGATAATACGGATCCTTTTTCAAATATTAGTGTGGATTTAACAACTTATGTTGGGACTTCATTTATTTTGTCTATCGAACATTCTGGTAAATATAATATGGCCGGTGGTTCTGGTGGTAGAGGGGATGATGCGTATGTAGATAATATCAAATTATTTGTACCAATTCTTGCTTCTGCTGTGGTGGATAGTAATACTACTTGTGTTGGAGTTACTGATGGAGCAGCAACAGCTTCCGTAACTGGAGGTACACCTGCATATTTATTCTCTTGGAGTAATGGAGCATCTACTGCTGCAATTTCAGGTTTAGCTGCGGGTATGTACACCGTTACTGTTACCGATGCAAATAGCGCAACTTCTACAGCAAGTGTTACCATTCTTGATGGAACATATATACCAACCGTTACTTTAGGTAACGATACGTCAATTTGTGCCGGTTCATCATTAACCTTAGATGCGGGTTCTTTCTCTTCTTATTCTTGGGATGATGCTTCAGCTCTACAAACTAGAGGAGTTTCATATGTACTAGGTGCTGTTAATTATTCGGTTACCGTTTCGGATGCAGCTGGTTGTGTAGGAAGTGATGTAATTACTGTGACAGGTTTTGTGATGCCAACTGTTTATTTAGGGAATGATACTACCGTTTGTAATGGGGTGAATTTCACTTTAGATGCAGGTTCTTTCTCTTCATATGTATGGGATGATACCTCAACAACACAAACTCGTATGACTGTTTCTACAATAGGTGCAGTTGATTATTCTGTGGTGGTGATGGATGCTAACGGTTGTTTAGCTACCGATACGGTGGAAGTAACGGGAGCTACTCCAGTTATGGTAAACCTAGGTAACGATACCACAATTTGTAATACAGAAACATTGACTTTAGACGCAGGATCTTTTGATGCTTATTTATGGGATGATGCTTCTATGTTGCAAAATAGAGATGTATTGGGTGCTATGGTAGGTGCTAATACGTACTATGTAGCTGTTTTGAATGCCGCTGGTTGTGCCGGTGTAGATTCTATTGTAGTTACTGGAAGTGCTATCGTTGAGGTGAATTTAGGTGCAGATACCAATATCTGGATGCCAGCTATTGATACGTATACTTTGGATGCCGGAACTGGGTTTACTTCTTATTTATGGAGTGATAATGTAACCGCTACTCAAACGTATGAAGTAAGACGTGCTACCGAAGGTTTAGTAAGTGTTATTGTTACCGATAGTAACGGTTGTGAAGGTACAGATACCGTTTTGGTAACTTTTTCTCCTCTTAGTGTAGATGAGTTTGCGGTTACTTCTTTGAAAATGTATCCTAACCCAGCAGTGGATCAAATTACTGTGGAGTTATCTAACATGCAAAATGTAAGTGATGTAAAAGTGAGCTTCTTAACCATTTCTGGTCAAGTAGTCATGACTCAAAGCATTGCCGTGAATGGAAATAGCTACGTAGAGACATTTGATGTTTCCAACTTAGCAACCGGTTCTTATTTAGTTCATTTTGAAGCCAACGGTGAAACTGTTGTTCGTCAATTTGTAATCAAATAATAAACCATTAAGTTTAGGAAAAGCCGCTCCGAAAGGAGCGGCTTTTTTTTGCTCCAAATGGGGGCGTTAAGAGTAATTAATTCACGGATATTGGAACGGAGTTAGCGGGCATAAAAAAAGCCAATCCTACGGGATTGGCTTTTTTGTTTAATTTAATATCTTAGTGATCATGACCACCCGGTCCATGAACATGTCCATGAGCAATTTCTTCGGTCGTAGCATCTCTAACTTCCAGAACTTCAATGTCAAAGTGTAATTCTAAATCAGACAATGGGTGGTTTAAATCCAATGTAACTTCGTCCCCTTCAATTTTGGTTAGAGTGGCAACAGCCATTCCTTCTTCACCTGTTTCAATTTGAATCTGCATTCCTACAGCCATTTCTTCTTCTCCTCGAAAACCATCTTTAGGTACCACTCGGATTAAAGATTCATCTCTTTTC
>MAAC01014872.1_pt1 | contig 17175 bp, 14 predicted proteins | sample 1115981 | NCBI WGS metagenome assembly MAAC01 (sample SAMN04961126, study PRJNA320927) | seawater metagenome | isolation source: sample BD02T64 sea water enriched with oil for 64 days | place: USA:Gulf of Mexico | collected 2013-07-27 | reverse complement strand
GTAAACTGATAACATCAAAAAATTAATGAAATATAGAATAACTATGTTTAACAAATTTTGTTTGTTCTAAGCTCACCAATGTAGCTCTGAGTAGGGAAGAAATTTAATCAAATTGGTATTACGTAGGTCTTTTTTGTAGTCAGGAGAACTGGTAATAATACTAAATGCTAATCCCCATGACTCTTGATAATAAACGGCACCAGTAGATAGTGTTGCTTGCCAATGCTCAGTATGTACATCAAATAAATGCTTAGGGCGCGCGCCATCAATAGTAATATCTTGAAATCTATATCTCCCCTCTACTGAAAGGTAGTAAAATTGGCCGGAACGACTTTTTGATAATACACTTACGTCAATATATTTACCCGGCATAGTCCCAACGCTGGCAAAACTTTCATCTAAAGAAGTACCCCATCTAATGGTGCTACCCAGTGCAATTTCGCTTTGATAATTACCAAGATTAACTCTACCCGATAAGCCGGTATCGTAGTCTTTATCGAACCAACCTTGTGATCTGGTCAGCAACCTATGGCCCTCATAAGAAAAGCTAAATACGGTTTGATTTTCAATTTGTCTAGCCCAGCCCATAGGTTTTGGTGAGCCTATTAAACTATGAACAGACTTTTGTGAATTCTCACCAAAAGCATCAGGACCAACAGCCCCAAGCATCAAACTGTATTTATTAGCGGCATCCGCAGAAAATTCAAAAATATTCGCTTCAATAAATAAAAAGCCAGTGTAGGGTCTATCGTTTTCTCCTTCAACCGGAGATTCTAAGTCGGTCGGAGTCCATATTTGTTGACCAACAGTGATGCCCCAACCTTTTTTACTTTGTTGATATAAGGGTAACCAACTGCCAATTGTTTTAAGCAGCAACGGGGAATTACTTACTATTTCAACAGTACTACTTGAGTTGAACTTGAAAAATAGACCATTGGTGTATCCTCTATCGGAGCCCAGAAAACCATCATTATCAATGCTTAGGCTCATACTGCTGGTATTGTATTCTTCAGCGATAACTGAACCTCCCATGATTATTGCTAAACAGATAACAACGACATTGATGAAAGTACTTGCTGAATGAAAATCAAAATGTATTTTTTTCATAACGATTATCCAAAATTACTTACAAAATATATGAAATTAAAAAATCAATAATTTAGGATGTTTGTTGCAGCACAATAAAAGCAACTATGAGATCAATAAAATTTTCCGGTCTATATTATTTAACCTGAGAGCGATTTAATAAAACCTGAACTTAAAAAATTAATAGAGTTCAACTTGTTCATCCTGAGATAAATGTTATCAAGGGCAAACTCAGTCGATGCTTCCATTACGCTTAACTTTGAAACATATCGTCTCAACAGAAGGGGGGATGTCAGGAATTGGTATTAGGTATTTTGGTGGCTAACTTTATTGGTTTGGCATTTAATACTTATGTTGCAGGCATTTTCTTAATATCGGCAATCGCACTGGCTTTTAATGCCTGGCAATATAAAAAACAAGATATGTCTTTATGGTTTAAGCCATTTATTTTTAATGGCTTTGGCACTGATAATTTTTACTCACCCAGCCATTATTCTTGGTGTATTAGGTTTGTTAATTGCTATTTATTTTTTGTGTAACTCGCTGAAAAATAATTTATACCAAACGGATTAACTTTCACAAAAAAAACTAAACCTACACTAATACTCGAATTCACTTCATCAAAAAGCAACTTATAATCGTCGGTTTTTCTCTCTTTTATTGATGACTATAACTGCTGTTTATTTTCATTATTCTTATTGTAAATAAATAGAGTCTGGATAAAAAACGACCACTAATCTATTGTGTTTTAACTGGTCTAACGTCAGACCAGTTAAAACACAATAATAAAATATGACGAAATAAAAATAATTATAAAAAATGATTGGGGAAAATATGAATATTATCAAAAATACAATGGCGATTGTAGCGCTCTGCTTAGGGCTTTACGCAACGGGTGCACACAGCAAAGAATATAAAATAGTGCTTATCCATGGTTTTCAGCCACAGCAATTAATATCCGATGGTGATGTTACTGAAAGTGGCCAAAACTACTGGCAAGGTTATTGGGACAACTTGAGTGATGCCCGTATTGACTGGCCCTCATATGAGCGAATTGAAGAGAAAATTGCAACGGATTATGTGTGGCCAAAACTAAAGTCTTTTTCAGAAAGTGATTTTTGCTCACCTGGCTGTATATTTGTCACTCATTCTACCGGTGACTTAGTGGCTCGTTATATTATTGAAAACCAAGAAACGTGGTTAGAAAATGCTGGCTTAGCACCACTTAATATCGTTGCTACTTTTGATATTGCTGGTGCTGGTGGTGGTAGCGAACTTGCTGATTTAGCTGTAAGTGTTGCTCAAGGCACTGAAAGCTGGACCTTTATTATCGAGGCTGCTTTAGAAGCTTGGTTAGGCGGCCAACTTAGCGATGAAATGGGTGTACTTCATGATTTAAAAGTCAATAATGCGAGACAACTTGCACCATTACCTGATGCGAGAATTCCCCGTTTACGCTTTGTTGGTGATGCAAGTGAGTACTTAGGCGTCACTAGCCCATTTATTCAAGGTCATGATGACGGTGTTGTTGGCAGTCATTCCTCATGTGGCGGTAATCGCCAAGGCCATTATGGTAGCTGTAGTGCACAAATAGCATTTGACGGTAAAGTCTCTAATCAAGACAATGCCGTGTCAGGTTTTATGCCATATCATTATCCGATGCTAATGGGTGAAGACTATAGTCATGGTTCATTACTTGAACCAAGCCAGGAAGGCAAGGTTACGGCAGCGAGTAACCAGAATAACTTGTTATCAGGTGAGAGTATTCATTTTGATACCTACACTCAAACTGCGGGCTGGTGGCTGTGGAAAAGTAATTATCTTTATGTAGAAAATTCAAATGAAGACAGCATGTCAACGCTAATTTATGACGCGATTCCTAACTAATAAAATATGAATAGCTGTTAATCCAAATCATTAATATTTTAAAAGGTTAACAGCTCATAAATCAGGAAAGTGAATGAATTATGAAAAAAAACAAAATTTTAAAGCAGATGGTGATGATGAGTATTGTTGTTGTCACTGTTTGGCTTTTTTGGCCATCACTGCCGCAACAGCAAATAACGGTTAATGAATCGATTATAAAAACTCCACTCCTAGAAGAAAAAAAAATGCCAGTTAACACTGCTCAGGTTAATAACTTGCTTGGGGTAACGCCTGAAAAAATAACGTCAAACGACTCTGCTACATTAGTGGCTAAAGCATATGCCGCAGAATTAAGCTTTCCATCTTACTCTCAACCGCTAACTAATAAAGATTTTGACCGTTTGAAACCAAATCATTTCAATCCGCAATCAATTCCTGTTGATGATGATGGAACTCAAGTCACTGCGGCATTATCAAAATATCGCTATACCTATCCAGAACAAGTGTTAGCGACGCTTACAGGAGAAAATATTAATAATGCAGAACTTCAGCTCATTGACCTGAACACTGGGGGAGTGTTACTAAGCAGTAAATTTGAACAGGATGAAAGTAACTGGTATGCACAATTGGCAGGCAAACAAAATTTGCCAAGGCAATTGCAAGCTACGATAAAAGCCCGTGTTAATGGCAAAGATATTACTATTGCGCTGGCGCTGAAATATATTGATCCAGTCGCAATCTTAGAAGGTTTCAATTCCGCATTTAATCAAGAGGCAGATATGGTGCTGCAGGCTAACTTAACCACAAGAAAGGAAGGCCTTTATCGAGTACGCGCAAACTTATTTGATGCGAACAACCAACCCATCGCACATTTAGTAAGTAAAGAAAAACTAAAAAAAGGCAGTAGTCATATCAACTTAAAGGCGCACCAATCAGTATTACATGGGAAACAAGCACCATTTTATTTGTCTACCTTCTCAATCGAGTTAATGTCGCCAGCACCGGGTAAACCCAAAAAATACGGAAATAGTGCGATTAAGAAATATGAAATCAAAGGTTTTGAAGTATCCAGTTTAAGTGATATACCCTATCAACCTTCACAGCAGGAGCAGCAACGATTGCGACTATTGCAGAATATGGCTGAAGGGGGATGAGTTAGTAAAGTGCGTGATAGCTATAGAAAACTAGTTTCTATAGCTATCATTTAGTATTGATTTAACAAATGATATGTTCTCACCAATTACTAAATAACTTAGACAGTCACTGAGAAAATTTATACTTCAATGAGTTACTAATACTGATGTAAAGCGTAACCACCTTTCAAATGGCCGACATTTTCAAAGCCTAATCTACCTAATGCTTGAGCGGCTAATTGAGAGCGACCTCCACTGCGACAAACCAACACGAATTCTTGTTCTTTATTCTGTTGTTGCTCTTTTACAAATTGCACTAATCGAGTCAAAGGAACATTGTTGGTGAATTTTTCATCGTGTTGTAGTGTGTATTCGTGTGGCTCACGAATATCAATTAACTTCATGTTACTCGATTGTTTTACTGCTTTGGATAAGCTGACGCTATTATACTCACGTACTGTAACTTTCTGGCAAGCACCGGCTAAAGTACTGGAAAACGCGCCACACATAATTCCACTGCCTGACTCGTCGATAATATCTTTATCCATGTTCATTTTTTTACTAGAGAATTCTTCAGTATTTATTTCACTGTTCAAAACTTGACGAAGTAATGAATTACGTGTCATTTCCGTTTCAATACAGCTAGTAAATTCGTTGTGATAATCATGACTAGGACAAATAAGACTATCTTTGCCGATAAGCGTCTTTATTAACTTTAAGCTTGAATACATTGCCGGCGCACTGCTGGTTGAAAAGTTGGTGCGACCAAGGCTGTCCATTAAAATCAGATCTCCACAAAAGGCATAGTGTACCTGTAACTTATTTACTGGATCAGTGACTGGTTCGCACAATAACAAGCTAATGCTGTCATCGGTATGTCCAGGTGTTGGTACTTTAACCAACCACTTATCACCCAAAATAATGTATTGGTATGCTTGGCCATTAATGTTTGTTGTTTGCGTATCAACAGGCCAGCCGAGTGAGTCTGATTGTTGGTTTGCTAAATGCTCTTTTGCAATACTCGTACGACAAGACTCATGATCTGCATGGCCATGTGTATCAATAATCGCGACTAAATCAAGTCCGCGACAAGTCAATAATGTTTGTAGGCGTGCACTGACTTCCTGCAACGGGTCAATAAACAGTGCAGATTGCGTTTTTTTGTCGACATATAACCAACTACAACTGCCGCCAACTTTAAATTGCATCAGACCGTCTAGCTCTGTTTTATCTGTGATGCTGCTTGTTCCTAAGATATTTGTGTCCATGTTATGTGTATCAATACTCCTTGTATCAATAGTTAAGCAGCTTTGTACTAATGCTTGAGCAGCTGAAACTATTCGGCTACAGGCAATGTCAATTTGTGCTTGGGTCATCGCGGGTCCAAATGACATTCTAATGGCTGATTCGCTTTGCCAAGCAGGAAGTCCCATGGCATCTAAAACGAAACTACGGGTAACTTTAGAGCTACATGCCGATCCAGAACTAACGCGTACATTGGCCGCGTCAAATAAATCCATGATCTCTTTAGAGCTGAATCCAGGGATAGCAAAATTAAGAGTCGTTGCTACTGAGTTTTTAAAACTATGATTAAATACAATGTCAGGGAAAGCTTGCGTTAATGCCGACACTAACTGCTGGCGATATAAGTGCAAGGTTTTTACTGGGATAAAGCTAGCTTCACTTTCACCTAATAACATACTAAATATTTCACTTAATGCTGCTAAACCGGGTAAGTTTTCGGTGCCAGATCGCAGCCCGCTCTCTTGACCACCACCGGCAATAATTGGGGTAAATGGTGCATTTTCTTTAACGTACATAAAACCAATACCCTTAGGGGCATAAAGTTTGTGGCCACTGAAGGGGGCATAGTCAATACTCGTATTCGCTAAATCTACCTCTGTTTTACCTAAAGCTTGCACACAATCTACCATCCACGCTACGTTGGGGTTATTGGCTCGTATAGTTTTGTCTAATAGGCTTATGTCTTGGTAAACGCCAGTTTCATTGTTAACGGCCATGGTGCAAATTATCAAGGCATCAGGGGCTTCTTTAGCGATGAAATCCATATCAAGTTGACCCATTGCATCTACGGGAATAGCTTTTACTTCTGCATTTATCTCAAGAATTTCATTCCAGTGCTTGAGTGACTCCGGCACTGCTTTATGCTCGGTTGCACCATATAAAAGGCTATAATCTTTGGTCTTGTTAGTGGCTTTGCTAAGTGTTTTTTTAGCATGAAGCAATGCAGACAAAATAGCGGTTTGAATACCTTCAGTAGCGCCACTAGTGAATATTATTTTACCCTCTCCAGCGCCAGTGATAACGTTTGCTTGCTGCCTAGTTTTATCCATTATTTGCTTGGCCTGAAGGCCAGTAATATGACTACTGCTTGGGTTACCAAAAAGTGTTTCCATCGTCGATAACGCTGCAGCCGCCGCTTGTGGTAAAACTTGAGTGGTCGCATTTGCATCGAGGTAAATTAGGCTAAGTGGTTGCTTGGTATTTTTAGGTAAATTAATCATGAAACTCTCTTAAGTTATCTCAAATTATGTTGCTAATGTTTCCTGAAAAATCTTGGTCATTAACAATGATATGCATAAGATAATTATTTCATGTAGCAGTCGGTTTTATTTTGCGTGTTTTCTTAATAAATACTGAAAATTGTGTTTTATATTCTAATTAATTGTTGTTTATAAGATTAATAATTCAAATGTGATCTGATTTTTAGATTAAATAGTCTCAGGGTGTTTTTCTGAAGCACTCTAACGCTATAGGTTTTTAACGTTTGTATAATTACCTATGAGAGTGAAATTTTCGGCAACTTTCTTCTTGGTGGTAGAGCGTAAAAGGGGGTATCATCTTTTCTAAGTCCTTATTATAAAACTCTTAATATTGTTAGCTATCAATTCATATGGAAGTGATTGAGTTAGCCATCCCGGCATTAGTTTTCTTTTTTTAATATTTCTGGTCTATTTTGTACAATCGTAAGTGGATTTTTGCTTTATGAAGCCTTTAACACTCCAAAAAGATGAATGTTTTTGAAATTTATTATTCTTATTCTCTGTCTTATTTTTGTACACAACAATTAATTACACTTTAAGGATATCACTATGGACAACAAAAAAATTGCCAGCGCAGCTATTTCTAGTATTTTAGCATTAGGTATTTTAACCGCGACTTCTGCGAATGCCGTCCCTAATCAACCGACCTCATGGGAAAAATGTGCAGGTATAGCCAAAGCAGGTAAAAATGACTGTGGCGCGTTAAATGGCAGCCATAATTGCGCAGGGCAAGCAACAACTGATAATTCTCCACATGAGTGGGTTTATGTTCCTCAAGGCACTTGTGACAAAATTACGGGTGGTGTGGTAAAAGCATTAAAACCAGCGAAAAAATAGTTGAGAGAATAGAGGTTAGTAGCTTGTTAGATTTATAGGTAAGGCGCTAAAGTAAACTACTGTGCGTCTTACCCAATTTACACTTAATCGATTTTGTATATAAATCTGGAAATATTAATCATGCAAAGTATTCAAGGTGTGGGGGTGTCACTGAAACATCAGCACTTCCAAGCGTTTATCGACAATAAACCAGATGTTCCTTGGTTAGAGGTTCATACGGAAAATTTTTTTAGTCAAGCAAGTACCTCGTCTAAATATTTGGCTCAAATTCGCCAAGATTATCCGATATCCGCACATTGTGTTGGCATGTCTTTGGGCTCAGCGGCTACTAATTGCCCTGTTCGTGAACAACACCTTCAAAACATTAAAAATACAGTCGATTGGTTGCAACCAGGCTTGATCTCAGATCACCTTTCATGGAGTGCTTCAGGGGACGGACATTACCTACCTGACTTATTACCTATCCCGTTTACTGAAGAAGCCTTTACTATTGTTGCTAACAATATTAAGCACGCGCAAGATGTTTTACAAAGACAGATATTAATAGAGAACCCTTCAAGTTATTTAACTTATGTCGACTCCCCAATAACAGAGTGGCAGTTTTTATCTTCATTGGCTAAAGAAACTGGCTGTGGGTTATTACTCGATGTAAATAACATTTATGTCAGTGCCCATAATCATGGCTTTGACCCCCTAATCTATTTAGATAATATCCCGTTAAATGCGGTAAAGGAGATACATTTAGCTGGTTTTAGCACCGAGAATATTGAGGGTAAAGAACTTTATATAGATACCCATGGCCATAGAGTTTGTGATGACGTTTGGCGACTATATGAACAAGCGATTAAGCGATTTGGCGCCTTGCCAACCTTAATTGAATGGGACACTAATATTCCTGAACTCGCTGTACTGTTAGATGAAAAAAGTAAAGCGGAAGCGATTATTAGCAAAGTCATCCGCGTTAAAGAGTCGAGCGTTTACGCTAGTGTAATTAACGGGCAGGCATGATGATGAGTAAACTCGCAGAGCTGCAAGCTAACTTTATCCATGACTGTTTATCGGGTCCGCTAACTCCTGATAATACTTTAATGGCAAATGATATCGATACCCAGAATATTTCAGCCCAAGGTCTCATGGGGATTTATCAAAATAGTGCCATCGCCAATATTACTAATTCTTTGAGCCTTAGTTACCCAGTGATCGAAAAATTAGTAGGTAGCGATTTTTTTCGGGCAATGTGTAAACAGTATATTGTTAATCACTGGCCTACATCGGGAAATATGGATGACTATGGTGAATCCTTTTCATCATTCTTAGCTAAGTTTGAGCAGGCCAAGCATTTAAATTATCTTGAAGATGTTGCTCAACTTGAGTGGCTTTTTCATCAAAGCTCATTAGCACATGACAGTCGTCACTTTGATTGGACTAACTTGGAAAAAGTTGCTTCATCAGACACCTTAACGTTTTTACTTAGCCCTTCAGTATCAATAATGTCTTCGACTATGCCAATTGATAAAATTTGGTTGATGAACCAAATTAATGCGCCTGAAAATATTGAGTTATCCCTTGATGGTGATAGTGGTACTTTTATAGTGCTATTTCGGCAGGGATTAAAAATTGAAATGATGACGGTAGTCGCAAGTGAATTTATGTTTTTACAGTCAATTGAAAATGGTCATGATTTTGAAGTAGCTATTGAAAGTGCTAAGGCTGTAGATGCCAACATTTCGATAGACCATTACCTCAAGAAATATATAGAACTAGGCGTTATCTACGGCTTTTCGGTATAGCCTTGTAATTAGTAAGAATTATTAGCAGCAAGAATAACCAGCACTAATCCGTTTGGTATTAGTACTGGTTTTTTAAGTTGTTTATTTTAAGTCGTTTACTTATAAATCTGCATGAGGTCCGAATACTTCATAATGAATATTGCTTGCTGTAACGCCCAAGGTCAATAATTGCTGTTTGGCAAATTGCATAAATGGGATAGGGCCACAAAGATAAAAGTCACCTTGTTCAATAGGTAAATCTATTTTAGTAAAGTCCATCATGCCTTGCTGTATATGTTGCTGCGAAACGTCTTCAGTTCGGTACCAAATATGTTGTTGCCAATTATTTTGCTTAATAAGCTCTGTTGTTCTTTGATCAAATGAATGTTGTTCGCTATTTTCACATGCGTGTAGGTACTGAACAGGATGGTTATAACTTTGCTGTGCCAGTGTTTCTAATATGGCTTGCATGGGCGTTATGCCGACACCAGCAGAAAGTAGAACCACAGGTGCTTGACGGTCATTAAAGAAAAAATCGCCTGCGGGTGCGTATAAATTAATGTTATCCCCAATATGTACTTCATCATGCAAATAGTTGGATACTATGCCGGGTACCTCATTTTTTTCTCGCTTGACTGAAATTCGATAAGTTTGATCATTCGCTTTATTGGATAACGAATATTGGCGAATTTCTTTAAACTCTCTGCTTGGATCGGATACTTCGATACCAAGGTACTGTCCTGGCTGAAATCCAATGATAGGTTTGTCATCAACGGGCATAAAAACAAAGCTGGTAACGAGTGTCGATTCAACTACTTTATCTATCACAGTAAAGGCTCTTCCGTCACGCCAACCGCCCAATGTTTCAGCGCGTTGCTGGTATAGCTCAGTTTCTCTGTTAATAAAAATTTGAGCTAAAAATTGATAAGCAGCAGTCCACGCTTCTTCCACTTCAGCGGTGAAAGCTTCGCTGGCTAATTCACGTAATGTTTCAATAAGGTGATGTCCTACAATGGCGTAGTGCGGCGCTTTAATATTGAAACTGGTATGTTTTTGCGCAATACGCTCCACAGCAGTGGTTAATGCCGCGAGGTTTTCAATATTTTTAGCATAGGCGGCAATGGCTTCAAATAAAGCGACTTGTTGTCTACCTGAATGTTGATTGGCCATATTGAATATATCTTGAAGTTCAGGATTATGGCTGAACAACCGTTGATAAAAATGCCCCGTTAATGCGGGTCCTGCGTTTTCTAACAGCGGGATAGTACTCTTAATAATGTCGATATGTTTATCAGTTAACATGATTACTCCTAAGGTAAACTGAAGTGAAAAATTCGTCCTAGGCAAAATTACCTAGGAGCTCTTTAAAATTATTTTTTTGATGAATATTTTCTACTTTTGTTTTAACGGCTAAAGAATTTTTCAACCTTTTTAGCTGTTAAAATAGGCAAGTAAACCTTTAAGAAAAGCAATCCCGCGATTAACCATGCTATCGCACTCATATTCCAAGCAAACAATGGTTGTGACGTTATCGTTGGCAGTATGGCTCGGGAAAATGCTGAAAATATAATCAGGAAAAATACCCATAAAACTAGTTTACTTGGTGCTAATGCTCTACCTGTGTGTCCCAGAGAGACACGGCACATCATGGCAAAAATCATCAAGCCCATTGCAGCGATAGTGATCAAGTGCAGGGCATCACCAAAGGCAATTGATAGGCTAAAATACTGAGAGCTTTGTGCTTGGAAATAACTTAGTCCAAGTAAAACAAGCCCTAAACCTAAGGAGAAATATGCGAGATGCAATGACCATAATAAAGCGATGTTTCGGGTAGCAAAGCTGCGCCAATAACCTTGTCTGACAAGGTGAAGTAGACCAGACGCTATCATTAATATTGCTGGACTAAAGGGTAAATCAATAAAAGCGGAACTGAAAAAGGTTAATACACCTAAAATTGATGTGATTGTTAATAAAGGTGTCAACCAACTAGGTACTTTTATAGGGGCAAGCTTTGCGCCTGAAACGGTAAAAAAGGGGATCACGCGACCACCTAAAATTCCCATCAACAGACAAAACATCAATACGCTGGTTCGTGCAATATGTCGGGTTAATTCATGGTATCCATTAAAATCAAGCAGCAGTAAAGCGATATTCAGTAACATTAATGCCGATAACAATGGAATAAACAAATAATTGCGTCGGTTATTACTTTTTAGCACTAACCGAGTAAAGACAATAATTGAGCCCAGCCACCAAAAGCTTTGTAAGATGATAGCCACAATAATAGTACTGGGTGAGTTAACCAATAATGCGGCTCTAACAAGTAACCACAGCCCGACGAAAGCAAGCACCGCTAAGCCCTTAATACTTGGTTGGCCTGTCCAGGTTTGTGCGGCGGTCAGAATAAAGCCGACGGCAACAGTGGCACCAAAACCAAAAATCATTTCATGAATATGCCACGCCAGCGGGCTAATGCCATTATCGCTAAAAGTGAAGTAGCCATTAAAATAAGCAGCCCATATTCCTAGTGCGGCCATAGAGCAAGCAACGGCAAGTAAAAAGTAACTTCTAAAGGGTAAGTCTAATACTGGTTGTTGTGCTACATAGTTAAGTGCACTGGTCTCTTGTTGATCACAGCTTGATTGATCGTAGTTTAATTGAGCGCTTTCTGAGTCTTGAATTTGTAACATGTTAAAAGTTCCTTTTACCAAAACCATGTAAAGCAACGCAGCGCAAGACATAGCCAATTTTGAGTAAACCAGCGAAAACAATCGTGGCAATATGTGCCAATACTTGCGCTGAAATGGTGAAGTGTTCGTCAAAAGCAAAAGTAATAAAAATAGAGCTAGCCACAATGAATAAAGACAACAACATTAAATAGTTACCTATAACTAAACATTTTTGAAAAGCTAACGCATTTTCTACATCAGGCAGTTGAGGAGCGATGAAAAATTGCGAATACATGGCGGACTCTTATCGATTATTGTTTATTTACTTTTGTATTTGCAAAGCAAGTGCCAAGTTTATTTATTCATTATATACAGTAGGTTAAGGTTGGGGCGGGTATTTGTGTAGTCATTATGACCTTGCTATTTGGTGGTCATAATGACTCTGTTGTGTTATTTTGTCTCATCAGGTTGCCGTAAAGTTAGAGATAAATTTCTAAATTAGGTTCTCACCAGGAAAAAGCATGAAAAAAATATCATCAACGGCAGTTATCGAGCTAGCACTCGACCTTGCGACGAGTTTAAATACCAAGGATAGATTTGATCGGTTATTAGATACCGTTAGGAAAACAATTACCTGCGATGCGGTAGCGTTACTGTCTTTTCATGGTGACGTACTCAAACCTATCGCGCTACAAGGATTAAGTAGGGATACCTTAGGTCGTCGTTTTTATGTTGCAGAGCACCCTCGGTTTCTAGCACTTTGCCAGTCAAAATCACCCATTCGTTTCGCTGCGGATTCACCGTTACCCGATCCCTATGATGGACTATTGATTGATCGCGATGGTGATTTGCCTGTGCATTCCTGCATGGGATTACCACTGTATTATGATGAAAACTTGTTGGGTTTATTAACGATTGATAGCCTAACCCCACATGACTTTGAAGATATTGAAGTGCGTATGTTAGAGGTTATTTCAGCTATTTCAGCAGCAACACTCAATACAGCCTTTCTATTAGATCAACTTGAAAGTAGGGCTGATCATTCACAGCGCGTGGTGGCAGAGTTAACTGAAGAAGCGTGGAAACGTGATGGTGGTGAACTCATTGGAGAGAGTCCTATCATGTCACAACTCAAACAAGAATTAGACATTGTTGCTTCCTCTGATTTTAATATTTTAATTTATGGTGAGACTGGCGTGGGTAAAGAGCTAGTCGCCCGAACCTTACATCAAAAATCACTACGACAACATGGTCCTATGGTGTATGTAAACTGTGCAGCCTTACCGGAGAATTTGATTGAAAGTGAACTTTTTGGACATGTCAAAGGTGCTTTTACTGGCGCAGATAGAAACCGTGCTGGTAAATTTTCGTTAGCTGATGGCGGGACATTATTTTTAGATGAAATAGGGGAGTTGCCTTTTGGCGCGCAGAGCAAAATATTAAGAGCAATACAGAGTAATGAAATTCAGCCAGTTGGCCAAGACAATGTTGAAGAAGTCGACGTTCGTATTGTGGCCGCAACCAATAGGGACCTAAAAGAAGAAGTAGGTGAAGGGCGTTTTCGTGCGGATTTGTACCACAGATTAAGCGTGTACCCCATTAGAGTGCCTAGGCTTTATGAGAGAGTTGGCGATGTACAGTTATTAGCAGGTTACTTTGTTGAGCAAACTAGGCGTAAGCTCGGCATTGCTCAACTAAAAATAACCGAGCAAGCCGTTGCTCATTTAACACAATATAACTGGCCGGGTAATGTGCGTGAATTAGAGCATGTCGTTAGCAGGGCAACCCTAAAGGCGCGAGCTCGCCAGCGTGGTAAAGCAATAATCTCTATTGATAAAGTAGACTGCGGAGCACTTAACGCGGTTGGCATAGAGTTGCCAATAGAGCTCATCGCTGAAAGTGGCTTACCATCAATTGCTGAGCAGCATGCTAACCTGAATTTAAAAGTAGAAACCGAGAGTTTTCAAAAACAATTAATAAGCCAGATACTTAAAGAAGAAGACGGTAATTGGGCCGCTGCGGCAAGGCGACTATCGACAGATCGTGCTAACTTAAACCGTATTGCCAAACGTTTGAATATTAAAGTGGTGAAGTCTGTTCTTTAAGTCACTTATTTTACTTAGCTGAATTCTAGATTACTGATTTTGATATCCCTATATCGTTTGTAATTTTTAGGTACATATTGGCGATAGGTACTGTAAATCTCGTTAAGATTAGGCTTCGATTTAATAAACTTTCTAGTTTTCCATCGAGAAAGATAGCGATAGCTGAAAATCCTAGTGTTATTAATGGCACATATATAATTGAGCTGACAATATCTCCGTTACTATAAATATTTATTGCCGTAGGCATACTCAGTATTAATAGAGCAATGATTCGATAAATCACCATGACTTTTGAACTAAACATTATGTTATCCTTGGTTTGACCGTTTAGATAATGTTAGTGGTATAGTGCAGTGGTTACAAAAGGAAAATATTCACCATATAGATGAATTAAAGTAACCTATAGGGTAGAGAGCATTAAATGGAGTTAAGGTCAGGTAACTTCGTTAACCAGTCAAGAAAACAGTGAATATCATGACGATCTTGATCTTCTTCACGGTATACCGCATAGAGTGCTTGGTCAAAACGCGTTGATTTTTCGAACGGTAAAACCAATAAATTACGTTCAATTAACGCATGTTCAATCGGCATAATTGCCAGTGCCAAGCCCAGTCCTTGTTCTGCGGCTTGTAAAGAAGCATCGTAATTGCTAAAAGTTAATTTATGTTGATATTGCATTTTAGGTAGCTGCATAGCTCCCGCCCACGTGCGCCAAATATTATTCATATTAGCAAGGTCGATAAGTGGTACTTGGCTAATTTGTTCTGGTGAAGTCAGTTTATGTTTTTTGGCGAAGTCTGCAGAGCATACTGCATGGGCTGTAAGGTTAAGTAATTTTTTAACCACAACACCTGACCAATCGCCCTTTCCCATGCGTATGGCCAGATCACAGTCATCGTAACGCAGGTCGGTAACATTCATTCCCGTTTCAATACGAATATCAATATTAGGATGCTTTTGCTGAAAATCACTTAATTTAGGGATAATGACATTACTTGCCATAGTAGTAAAAGTAGATATTTTAAGTGAAGGCGAAGAGAACTTATTACTGACAATTTTTGTACCTTGTTCAAGCTTATTTATGCCCTGTTGTACGTAGTGTAAATATATTTTTCCTGCTGCATTTAATGCGACACCACGGCTTTTTCTCTGAAATAATTCAAAACCTAAAAAAGCTTCTAGCGCTTTAATTTGATGACTTACCGCCGAGGGCGTTATAAATAATTCAGCCGCAGCTTGTTTGAAATTTTCATGGCGAGCAGCAGCTTCAAAAATTCCAAAAAGATGTAACGCAGGCAACTTGTTTGACATGATTCTATTAACTAGCAGTGGTGTAACGATACCAACAATGATAAGTGATCATTTGAATAATTAACAGGTGAATAAGATTAATCATTACGTTTGTACTTTTTACTGTACTCAAAGCTATTATTCTAAAGGATTAAGTAGAAATACCTTAGGTCTTCTTTTTATCTTGAAGAGCCCCTTCGACTTTTATCACTATGCTAGTCAGTAGCAAATTGTTTTGCTACTGACCACAGTTACTCGATTTTTATGACGGGATATTAATGTTAGTTTAATTTGGGCTATAAACTTATTTAGCCAAAATGGTTAACACTGCACTGTTCATCGCTTGCGTTGCCGTAGCGATTACCTTTTCAGCATCAGGCGCCCAAAATGGACTATGCAACGATGGTAAACCTTCACCTGTTTCTTGGGCTGATTGCCACTTATCATGAGGTACACCACCCACCCAAAATATCATGCTTTTAATACGGGTATCTGCTCTATAATAACGACCAAAATCTTCTCCTGCCATTACCGCTGGTACTTTAATAACGCGATCTTTACCTAGTTCAGCGGTGAATAAACTGGCCATTTCATCGGTGAATTCAGGCTCATTATATGTCGCAGGGGTATATTCATCTTTTACGGTAACTACTGGTAGTAACTTTTCAGGTAAACCCATAGCAATGCCTTCACCTTTCGCTATTCTGGTGATGCCATCAATTAATTTTTGACGCGTTTCATCAGAGTAGCTACGTACGGTCAACAGCAACAATGCCTGATCAGAAATGATGTTGTGTTTAGTACCTGATTGAAAACTACCTACGGTGACGACGGCAGGGTCTTGGGGATCTAACTCTCGACTAACTAATGTTTGTAAGGCACCAACAATACGTGCTCCCAATACAATAGGATCTTTAGTCGCGTGCGGGTAAGCACCATGACCACCAACCCCTTTAACAAGGATATTCACGCTATCAACATTAGCAAAGGTATAACCAGGGGTATAACCAATTACGCCGGCCTTTAAGCTGGCTGAATTATGAAAAGCTAAGGCATAGTCAGGTTTTGGGAAACGCTTATATAAGCCGTCGGCTATCATGTCTTTTGCACCACGACCACGTTCTTCAGCAGGTTGTAAGATCATTACTAAAGTTCCTGACCAATTTTTTTTATTTTCACTGAGTAATTTTGCGGCACCAACCCAGCTACTCATATGGGTATCATGTGCGCAAGCATGCATGACATGGGCTTGTTGGCCTTCTTCAGTCGTGGTTGTGACCTTGGAAGAAAATGCTAATCCGGTTTGCTCTTTTACCGGTAGCGCATCCATATCAGCACGAATTAATACTGTTGGGCCTTTACCGTTTTTTAATACCGCAACAACACCTGTTCCACCCACTTTTTCAGTGACTTCAAAACCTAAATCTCGGGCCATTTTAGCTAACTTTTTCGCAGTGTTAAATTCTACACTAGAGAGCTCAGGTGTTTGGTGCAAATCTTTATATAACGTCATCAACTCAGGCATAGCAGCTTTGACTAATTTTGCATTGCTACTGCTAACATTGGTTGCGGCATAGCTTAATGTGCTGCTAGCAAGGCATAAAAAAGAGATTATAAATGCTATAGTTTTCATTGTATTACTCGATTGACGATTGAAAAACCATCTTAGCTCAATGGGCTAAGGGGTTCAAATAGGATTATTACGAAATAATACCAAGTTGATTAAGTTCTTTCCCTCTCAGCGAGAATTAAAAGGCTTATAGGCAAGGCATTGATTGTAGATAATGGTTATCCCCTTATCAAAATCAATAACGTCGTATATAAGCCTTTTAAACTCGCCCTTGGGAGCTCATTAG
>MAAC01009974.1_pt1 | contig 17195 bp, 26 predicted proteins | sample 1115981 | NCBI WGS metagenome assembly MAAC01 (sample SAMN04961126, study PRJNA320927) | seawater metagenome | isolation source: sample BD02T64 sea water enriched with oil for 64 days | place: USA:Gulf of Mexico | collected 2013-07-27 | reverse complement strand
ATTATATCATCAAGCATTGTTTCATAAATTGAGTTGTTTCATAAATGGAATTAAAGATTATAAAATTCAGTATATATCTCATAAATAGAATTAACTATGATAATTACACATAAAGTAAAATCATTATTGAGAGACAGATGAACGAATTATGGGTAAATGCAGTGATAACCGCACAAAAAGGCCAAGCAATAGCTGAAATCAAAGCAGCATTGGAGCACTTAAGACAAGCAACGTTAGCAGAAGATGGCTGTTTAAGGTTTGAAATATTACAGCATAAGGCTTCTCCCGAAAGCTTTACTTTGTGGGAGGGATGGAAAAATGAACAAGCGCTACACGATCATTTTCAAGCCCCGCACACCCTCGCCTATTTAGATAAAAAATTTACCGAGGTAGTAAATATAGAAAAATTATTTTCTCCTATTAATTCATCAACATTATAAGAAGGATATATCCATGAAACACCGTTTTATTTTTGCCATTTTAATGTCATTACTACTGTCTTTTCTAATGACCTGCTGGGTAACTTGGCTGAATTTAGGCTGGAATCCAAATTTTCTAGGGCAATGGCTGCATGCCTTTATTTTAGCTTGGCCCGCAGCAGGTATTATTGCTTTTTTTATTGCGCCTGAAATTCATAAATTAGCCACCAAACTAGCAAGCTAATCGAGGAGGATTTACATGCCTATTCAACGTAGCAATTATCAAGAATTGGGCTTACCTGTTGGCCCTTACACTCACGCGGTTATACATAACAATGTACTTTATACCTCGGGTTTAACAGCTTTTGGTAGTCATGCGCAGCAAGGGTCGATAAGTGAACAAGCAAAAGAAATATTTACTCAGCTAGCATTTATTTGTACTCAGCAAAATACGGCTATCGCCAATATCATTAAAGTGACGATATTCGTTTGTGAACTCAATGACATGCAGGAGTTAAGAGATACACTTTTTAATATTTACCATGTTAATATCCCGGCAAGTTCACTTATCCAAGTGAATGCGCTTTTTATGGAAGATTTAAAAATAGAAATAGAAGCTATCGTTGCTGTTCTTTAATTTAAAAAGCCGTTAACTTTTTTTTATACCTAAACTACGCCAATAAAGTGACCATAATAAATTTTTTCACCCACAAGAGACTCTAGCTCTTTGGTACTTGGGAAAGATGGCCATTTTTCAGTCGTTAATTTAACGGCCTCTTCACTGACCCAAGTTAGGTGCCAGCATAATTCTTCTTCGTTATCTATTTTTTGTAATATCTCGTGAGAAATTATAACGGTTTCACTAGCATTAATTTCATTAAAAATTAATAAGCTCAATTCAATAACCCTTGGAATATTTTCTTTCGGTACTTTAAATATGGCGAATTCTGAACAATGACTCATAACTTTCCTTTAGGTGTTTTTAGGGATAACAACTTACTCTCGCCGTCATGTCGTAATACAAGGCGCCATGAGGTTTAACGTATTCAAGCTCAAGCCCTAACGACTGAGCAATTCATTCGGCGCTGGCTAAAGCGGCCACTAGTATCACTAAAAAGCCACGACAAAGCCAGATTTAGGCTTTGCTGGTAGGGTATCAAACAAATAAGCAAACATAATGATGTTAATAATGTCATTGCCTAGGTAGAATTGCGGCACTTATACCATTTGGATTAATTAAGGGTACAGAATTCAATGAGAATAAATGTTCAAGAACAAGGCGCGTGATTGAGCAATAGCTGGCTATTGGGATTGAAAGCAACGACGTTATTGGATATTTAGACCATTTGAAAATGATCACTTAGTTAGTGCAATTGGTATTATATCAATTATGTCAACAATCATCGTTAAGTTGTCTAGCAAAAGGTAGTGGTAAGTTTATGGATTATTTTGAACAGTTAGGTGTAAGTAGAGTATCGACCACTGTCGAGATTAAAAAAGCCTATCGGAAACTCGCTAACAAATATCATCCCGATAGAAATGATAGCACTGAAGCTAAAGAAAAATTTCAATTAATTCAACAGGCTTATGATGTTATTTCTGATCCTAAAAAACGCTCTTTATACTTAAAAAATAATTATACCGTTATAACTGATCCCCGAGAAATTGCTGATTCTTTTTGGCATAGCGCTTTAAGCTAGCCTTTAAACACTCAATTAAACGCCTCATTAGGAAAAATGAATGCAACCTGAAGTAAGCCTACCTGATTATTTAACGGATGATTTTTCTCTATATTTAGAGAATATGACCTCATTAGCTGATCCTGAAAACCCTGATTTATTATCAAATTATTTATCCAATTTGTTCGAACAATTAAAGCAAATGCCTTTATTATTTAATGGTATGGTTGATCAACTCGCAATGGCGATATCAACCAAGGTTAGAATTGATAGCAAAAACCTGACAAAAATAGCACTGACAACAGAGCCTTCTTGGAACGAGATAAAACCTTTTGTCGGAGTACACGGTGATGCTAGAGCCTGTATTACTGAAATAATGACCCACGCAGAGCAGGATTTAAAAACAGCTATTTTGCTCATTCATTTTTATAACGGCTATGATGCTACTCCGCTCAAAGTTAAAGAAGACGAGCATGAAAGTATCGATGTCTACGGCTCCAGTGACTATGAATCAAATGACTATGATGAGAACTATTAAAATTTATAAATAAGTTTTATACATAATTTTTATAAATAAGTTTTAGAAATATGAGTTTAACCTGTTAAGACGTATTATTAAGAATCGGCTTAATAAAGCAACTCAAAAAAATATAAGTTTTAAGGAATCACTTTGACAAAAAATGCATTAATTCTTGCTAGCGATATTATTGAACAAGCTCAACATAGCGGTAGACGCGCGGGCACTTCATTAGAAACCATTGCTTCTGAGCAAGGTGATGAAACCATGCTGGCGGTATTAACCGAAATGGATATTTTAACCGTTGCTAAAATTGTTAGAGAGCACGACGCCACCATTCCCTCTATTGCAACATGGCTGATGGATGCAGATTCAATCAAACAGTTATTAAATGTTGAACCGTCATATTGGCAAAATATGGATGAAGAGCACGTGTTTTGCGCACAAACTGAAGCGCACAGTTTATTAACACAAATTTTTCTCTCTTCTGATGATGAAGAAAAACAGCTAGAAGTATTAACAGCCATTGTTGAAGACGACTTTGGGCTTTTATATTTATCTTTACCGTTTGTCGGTCACGATTTTTCAGAGCTAGAAGAAGATGAAGAGCAAACCTCTGGCAGCATTGAAGAGTTATTAATGAAAATAAAAACGTTAAGTGAAGAAGCCTATCGTGAAGTGATGACCGTGAGTACTAATGGCACACTGGAAAATATTGAAAACTCGTTAAAACAAAATGCCAATAAGCAAAGAGTAACTGCGGTTGAAATGGATACCGACGATATGTTTGCGCCACTTTAACTTGCTAGGTAATTTACTAGGAAATTTACTAGATAACTTGCCAAGTAATTGCCAAGAAAATCCGTATTTATATGAACAGCTTTAATTGAGTAGGATCCATCAATGAAAATTGCCGCGTTAAGAAATCACCCATTTCTACTTTTGGTCTTAAAAGACGGAGCAAGTGAAGGCTATTTTACGCCAGAGTTTATGCATAAAACCAAACAGCAGTTAACCGATATGTCATTGAGAATAGCCTCTGATAACTTATCAATAATTTATGCCGATCAAATAAAAAAAGGCTGTGAAATTGTACTTGGACTAAGCAACTTAGGTTTATTAGCGCTTTGTGATAATAATACCGAAAAAGCAAAAGATATTATAAAAAACCAAGGCATTGTTTATTGTTTTAGAGCTGGTTGGGCCAAGTACGCCCAATTAAAGAAAATATCACCTGCATATTTTGAAGGTATTTCACTTAGTAGCTATGCTTTAGCAATCAATGATACTGCCGATATAAGGCTTATGCATGCAGCATTAGTGAGTGACGGTTATCAAAGTGCCATGCTGTTACAAGTTTATAAAAGTATCGCCGCAAGCTATTGTGCCAGCACGCTGCTTGTTGATAATGATGAAGATGTGTTGAAGTTTGAATTGCAAAAATTTCTCAATACCGCCATTGCCTTGCTTCTCATTGATAGCGACAAAAAAGTGTTCACTAATACGTTATATCAACAGTTAAACACTTACCTTACTCATACAAAAAAAGAGCTACTGCTAGTTAAAGTGGAAACTTGTATTGCGAGTTTCACCGAGCAACTGCCCTTATTAACTAAAGAGTATCTGCAAGAAGTAGACTTATTAAATTTCAATGAATTAAGGGGGATAATTAATCAACAAGTTAATATATCTATTTATATTCAAGAAATATTAGAGCTGCCTATCACAGTTGCCAATGAGCTGAATGACGATTTTGAAGGGGGTTACGACTTTCATGCGGATGATGAAGATGATATTGCTTATTTAAGACCTGACGCGCCATAAAAACTGGAGCTTTAATACATTTAATGCATTAAAGGTATTTAAAACATTATGTTATACATTGGTTAGCTAATCAGACAATCACTTTTTCAATAGCATAAATTTCATCGTCAATTGACTCCACTCTAGACTCAAATATTGCCCGCGCATCATGAAGCCCACGATTATAATAGTGGGCGCCTATTTCTTTAGAGAAAAAGTCTAAAAGAAATTCAGCATCAAATTGCCCAAGCTCCTGCTCCAATTCATGGTCAAAATAACTTTGCAGTTTTTGAACCATTGCCTCTCGCTGCTCTTTAGAAAATTCAATTTTAGACATAAATGACAATACTCCTTAAAGCATGTTTTGTTCTGTTAACAAGCACGAGCCTTTATTGATAAAGCGCCCTATTTTATCGCCAAAAATAATGACTATGATGATAACTACTTTGAAGGTAACTAATTTAAAGATACAACGGATATCGTTCTTTCATCGCGGCATTCATACGAGCCCATTTCAAATTCTCGACAGATCCAAGGGCGATGTTCATAAATAGAACACATAAGAGTTTCACGATCTAACGCTGAACACCAACCATCTTCTAGCCGCAACATAGTTTCGCCTCCCCATTTATCACGAGCAATATGCTCATCTGGAACACCTGTATCGGTAATAATCATAACCTCTAACCGACAGCAGCAAGCCTGACAATTTGAACAGGTAATTTCTGTTTTTGAAAGCTTTTTAGTATTAATGGTCATGCGCATCATTAAATAGAACAATGACCCATTTTACCCTAAGTTGATCATATTCGACATTAATTTTGACGGTATTTGATAGACTGGTTTGTTGAACTATAACGCCCTGATAGAGTAATTTTTACTGCAGGCTAAACTTGCGTACCAAAACGAGTCAACGGTTAGCCGTCACGGCTTAATTCGCTTGTATAGATATAGTTGCTTATAAATGTGCAGACATTTTATAATACGAGACTTTATTTTTATAAAATAATTCACCTGTAGTATTAAAGCCCAAGCGGTTATAAAAACCTACTGCTGATCCCCTCGCATCGAACCATAGATAGTTTATACCCTGTGCTTTTAGCTTGCTAACCAAGTGATTGAGCATGCATGAACCTATACCCTGACCTTGAAATTGACTGAGAGTCGCAAATTTTCTTAATCGAGCAGATTTAACATCTGTATACACAGACGCCACACAGACTATTTGCTCATTGATGATCACACCAAAATGTAACGCTTCACTATCCCCTTCTACCACACAAAATTCAGGCACTTCATTCGGCCATAATACTTTATGGCGAATGGGAAGTGTATCTTGCCAGTTGAGTTCAACAATTTTCAAAATTTTAAATTACCTATTCGAGTCGAGATTCACACAATGTTGATAAAATAAATCCGCTGCGATGTCTCAGATTACGTCGTATTTTTGTTGATACACCGCGGAGTAAAATGATGTGCACAGCGAATAAAGCTTTTGCCTCACTAGCCTATTTGATTACCATATTTTTGTTAGGCTCATTGATAGTTACACACCGTTTACTGCCTGCTGAACAGCAAGGAAATCTTTTAGTGCAGCAACCGTTTTCATTGGCGCTTCTTCGTGTGGTACATGGCCAAGTTCGTCGAAAACAACCAACTTACTACCAACAATTTCATTATGAAAACGTTCGCCATAATGTGGAGGTATAAGATTATCACGACCGCCCCAGAGAATAAGTGTTGGTAGCTTTATTTGTGGTACTTTATTGGCCAGTAAACCCGGCTGTGTTTGACGAAACCGCTCAACCAAAGCTTGTCGATTGCCCGAACGGGAAGCAAGGTCATAGTAACGGTCAATCAACTCAGGTGTGACGAGTGATGGATTACCATAAACATTTTTTAGGCTACTTTCTATAATTCCCCGTGGCAAAACATACTCCACTAATTGGTTCAATATAGGTGTCGCTGCAATTTTGAAAGCAATAGGCACCGACTGAGCTTTAAATGGGTAACCACTTGAATCAATGAGTATGAGCTGTTCGACCTGCTCAGGATGTAGTACCGCCGTTGCCCACGCCACATAACCTCCTAACGAATTACCCGCTAAGATGTAATGCTCTATTTGGAGTTTTTTTAGCACCGCGACTACAGTTTGAGCATAATACTCAATCGTGTAATTATTATCTGGAGAAGGCCCCGTGAGTCCAAAGGCGGGCATATCGAAACGAATTACACGATGTTTATTTTTTAAGGCATCCGCCCAGCCATCCCAAGTATGTAAAGAAGAGCTAGTGCCATGAAGTAGTACGATGGGAGTTGAATTATCACGTGGCCCCTCATCTAACACGTGTATCTTCATACCATCAACGTCAATAAATTGTGATGCAGGTTTTGCCCAGCGCGGTTTCAACTCTTCTAAGGAACGATCAGGCACCCAATACACAGCACTATAAGTAACCGCACCTACAACGATAAGTAGCAGCAAGCCGCTGAATAATTTAAAGATAAATTTCATACTAAAACTCCAGTGTTACATTATATCTATATTTATATTTCAGTAGTTCAAGTTAACTCAACAAATACACAATAAGATATATGATTAAGCAAAAACAACGGTATCGTTCACTTTTATGTTATCTTTAATGCTCTATTTATTCATTTCCATGCTGACAGTTCCAGCATATTTCAAAAGAGGGATCATTTTTCTCAGAGCAATTATCACAAACCCAGTCAACCGCTTTATGACTACTCTGCGACGCATTTGCTACTTCTACTGCTCGGTCAAAGTCTGAGTCATCAAAAATCCAAACTTCAGGCCAAGAATCAAAAGCGGAAACTTCTCCTACAGCACCTTGTGCAAACTCATTTTTAATAAATGTTTTTATCTCTTGCGCCTCAATGAGGTTTTTCACATTGCTGACAAGAAAGTGACTTTCATTGGTATAAACCATTTTCATGATGGAACACTCACAGTAGTCTATTAGCGGGTTAGAGATGAGTCTTAATTAAACAAATACCAGCTAGCAAAACCAAGCCAACTTACCGCTAATAATAACCAGGGTAATTTATTGGTTTTTGGTTTAGAAAACTCAACAATTTCAGCTTTGTCTGACTTTGATTTTAACTTGGCTTTACGTATTTTATCTTGTTCTCGATACTTCTTACTTTGCTGTTTTTTATACTCGGCTATACCTTTCTCAATGCCTTGAGATATTAGTTTAGTTTGCTCTTTGGTTTGATTAGGTCGCTGTATTCCCTTAGCTACTTTCATCGCTTGCTCTTGAGTTGCTTTCGATATTTTATTCATAATATTTACAGTTTTATCTCTAGCGATTTAGGGTAATAACCACTAAATAGAGATTACTCGCTTGTCATAATAGTTAATAACTGTCCGTTTAGATCGTTTATTTGCCTTTGTAATACTTTGGCTAACTCTTTTGAATGTTCATCACCTTGAGCGGCTAGTTTTTTCAATTCTTCTGTTAATTCTTCAATTCTCTTTTTTAGATCATCTATAGTTTTTTGTTTAATTTCTTCAGCAAATTCCATTATAGATTTATGTTTTGAACTATCGGAGGCATCAACATTTTCTTTTTTTTCTTCCTCTAGCTGTTCTTTTGCTTCATCAGAAATAGAAATTTCATCTTCAGGCCAATTTTTACTTGAGGTGTTTGGGTTATGACTTGGCGCGGTTTCTAAGTCTATTGAACCTGCATTGCTCACTTTTGGTACTTCATTATTACTTAAATGTAAGGTCGTTTGTATTGAGTTAGTGCTAAAAATTGAGTTCATGAAAAAATCCTTTTTAGATTTGATAACTAGGTATCGGCTTCATCCTTATTTTCTATAATAATATATTACAATCATTAACCAGTTTCGTCATTGGCTTTATCGAACTGTAGTTCGCAAAGCCGTTGATATAATGTCGAGCTTTTTAACAACGATTTATGATTCCCCGTATCAATAATTTTCCCTTGCTCCATAACAACAATTAAATCAGCATGAATTACTGTCGCTAATCGATGAGCGATAATTAATGTTGTTCTATTGGCCATTAATTCATCTAATGCTGCTTGTACATGATATTCACTTTGCGCATCTAAAGCACTGGTTGCTTCATCAAGTAGTAAGACACTAGGATCTTTTAAAATGGCTCTAGCTAAAGCAATACGCTGTTTTTGTCCGCCTGATAAACGCACGCCCTGCTCACCTAAAAAACTACCGTAACCTTGTGGTAATTGTTCAATAAATTCATGAGCGTGTGCTCTTTTGGCAGCACTAATCACTTCTTCATCACTTGCTTCGGGTTTGCCATATCGAATGTTGTGCCAAACATCAGAGCTAAACAATATAGGGTGCTGCGGCACCATGCCCATAGTTTGACGTAAGTCTGTCAACTTAAGCTGGGTAATATCAGTATCATTAAAGCTAATACTGCCCTTTTGAGGGTCATAAAAACGTTGTAATAATTCAAATAATGTTGTTTTTCCTGCGCCTGACGGGCCAACTAAAGCGACGATTTTTCCTGTTGGTATGACTAAATTAATATGATTAAGTGCCGCACTGTCTGGGCGTGATGGGTAACAAAAATCGACATCTTTAAATGTGATCACCGATTGAGCATTGCCCTTTAGTACATCAGGAGTAGTTAATTCTTCGATGTCACTTTTAACTTCAAGTAATTCCAACAGCCGGGTTGCCGAGCCTGCTGCTCGCTGTAATTCACCGTATACTTCTGCAACCGTTGCCACAGACATGGCGACCATGATGGCGTAAAAAACAAATGCCCCTAATTCGCCACCACTCATTTCGCCTTCTAACACATCCATACCGCCTACCCACAACATACCGCTGATGGCACCAAAGGTAAGAAAAATAACGATAGCGATTAAAAATGAGCGTTGTTTTACTCGTCGTTTAGCGACAGAAAAGGCTTTTTCTACTTCATCGGCAAAAGCATGTTGCTCTTTGAGTTCATGGGTATAGCTTTGCACAACTTTTATGTTTTGAATAATTTCGCCTGCATAAGTGCCAACATCAGCAATGGCATCTTGAGAGCTTGCCGCTAGCTTTCTGACTTTACGGCCATAAATCATCATTGGTATTAAAATAATAGGCACGATAAAAATAACAAAGAGTGTTAATTTTAAATTAGTCACCATTAACATCACTAATCCGCCTATTAACATTAAAAAGCTGCGCAGAGCCATTGAAAAAGACGAGCCAATAATTGATTGTAATAAAGCGGTATCAGTAGTTAAGCGAGACATTAACTCACCACTGCGGTTTTCTTCAAAATAACTAGGATGCAAAGTGACAATTCGGTTGAAAACCGCTTTGCGAATATCGGCGCTGACACGCTCACCTAACCAAGACATTAAATAAAAACGACTAAAAGTGCCTACCGCCAGCAAACTAACTAAAGCAACTAACACTAAAATAGCCGATTGTAATTGCGCAACTGAACCCGCAATAAAACCATTGTCGATAACAAACTTTACCCCTTGCCCTAAAGATAAGTTAACTGCCGCAGTCACTAACAAAGCCAATAATGCCAACGTTAGCATTAGCTTGTAGGGTTTTATAAAAGCGAAAATAGGTAACAGGCTGGTGAATGCTTTAGGCTTAGTTTTGGAAGCGTTATCGTCTGAAATAGGTTGATTACTGGTTTGGCTGTTATCGTTCACTATGGGATCTCAGGGGCTTAGTCATTCACAAGAGGTGGTTATAAAAAGGAAGAATTCAAGTGATTAGCTGATAATAAAAATGTGTCAAAAGGTGTTTAAGAAAAGTAATAGCTACTTTTCTTGCGCAATTTCTCTCATTATTTGTTCATAAACAGCCACGGGTTGGCCACCACTGAGCAAGTGTTTATTGTTCACAATCACTGCTGGCACTGAGCTAACTCCTGCTGATTGATAGTGACGCTGCAATTCTCGTACGTCTTGTTCGTATTCATTTGACGACAATATTTGCTGTGCCCTTTTTTTGTCTAAACCAACACGTTGTGACACATCAAGCAAACTTTGATGATCACTAGGGTTACCACTTTGTTTAAAATACAAATCAAACAAGGCAAGTTTAAGCTCGGTCTGTTTACCGTATTCTTTGGCCCAATGTAGTAGTCTGTGGGCATCAAAAGTATTATAAATTCGACCTCCACCGCGGTTTCCAAACTCATAACCAAGCTCTAAACCTCGTTGCTTAATTGCCTCTTTATTTTTTTCACTTTGCTCAACACTAATACCATACTTTTCAGTAAGGTGTTCGGTAATATCCTGACCTTCTTTGCCCATATTAGGATTGAGTTCAAACGGTTGCCAAGTAATATCTGCTGAAATATCGGGTGCCAGTTTAGTTAATGCCTGACTCAAAGACTGGTAGCCAATAATGCACCAAGGACAGGAAACATCGGAGACAATATCTAATTTAAGGTGTTTACTCATATTTTTCACTAATCATACATTTATCCCTATATACGGCACAGCTTAAGCTACTTATGCGATAAAGCCAAATTTCAATATCTAGTAAGTCATGTCTGTTAATTCCCACATTTATATCAGGAGATATCGTATGACAGGGAAATGCTTATAGGCTTCGCTAAAGATAATTAATAATCAAAAGCTAAAAAGTGATAATAACTAGCTTGTTAGCTAGAACAGCTTGTCTGCTTGTTTTTCAAGCCCTTAATTTAGGTCAACTGCGTATTTTTTAAGTAACGCCATTGGCACAATATCTAGCGCTTTAATATGAGTCTTTTTGAGATGAATTCTGGGAGCCATGTTATTTGCTTCAGCTTCTAGCCAACGTGCGGCGCATAAACACCAGCTATCTCCCGGTTTTACCCCTTTAAAATCAAACTCAGGTATAGGAGTAGATAAATCATTGCCTCTAAACCTTGAATACTCCAAAAACTCCTTAGATGCTTTAATGCAGACGGTATGTGAACCTACATCGTCTTTGTTGGTATTACATTTACCGTCACGATAAAAGCCCGTCATTGGATCTTCACAACATATTTCTAATTTTTCACCGAACACATTAACAGATTTATCCATTTCCATAGAGAAACACCTTTGATTTACCATCAGTAAGAAAGCTAACGCTTTGTTAACAAATTAAATATAGTTGGCCAAAATGAGTAAAAATAACGATAACCAACGGTGAAACGTACGTTTAGTAACTTGTATGCGGATTTTAACGACCAAACACAAGGTAATACATTATAGTAGATCTTGTGGCTCGCCTAAATCACATTTATTACAATTTAACTCGTGACCTATCATAGACTTGCGACCTTCTGCTGTTGTTACCCAAGGTCTATTTATAAAAGGTGGTTTGTCTCTAACATGCTGAAAGTGACCACATCGTAATTCGGCGACCCAGTCATTTTCTTTATCTTTATGGTAACCCGCAATAGATTGATTCATTAATACACCTAAAATACACCTAACGCCATGCTCATTTTCAGATCCAATATGCGACACTTTTGATTATCAAAATCAACACTTGTTAATCCTTAGTTTCACCAAACAAACCATACTAAAATTATGAGGAGCAAGTAGACACTGTTTTTTATTGTCTTCTTACGTGACGACAATCACCGCTCTTTTAACGAATTAAATTAATCTAATATTTCTGCTGCATCCACTGCGAAATCAAGACCTTAGATGTTTTAGGAAACGCAGACGAGTCTGTAACACCTTGTTTATTTGTTAAATCTCTAATATTTTTCTGAACGGTTATAATTGTAAATAATGCTAAAACAAAAGACATACCATAGAACGCCTTAATAAAAAAACAGAAAGTTTTATTTAATAGTGACTATGAGTAGACCTTAAGCCGCTATTAAATAAGACTCTCGTCTTAGGTTTTTAGCTTTACGCTGGTACGAACCTTTGCCCTTTTTGGCTTTCACAACCTGCATTTTATACAGTTTTGATGTAATTAATGCCGCTAAAAAATTATCTTTAATTTTTCCTCGACCTAGCTCTGTTTCACTCTTACTCGCTTTCGCTAATGACTTTTTTTGCTTACTCATAATTTTTCCTTTAAAGTTATTTATTCATTACGCTAGAGTAATGTTTGTTTATTATACAGTTTAATGCATAGAAAAAGCTAACGATTGTTACTGGCAACAATTAAGGAACAACAATAATGAACAGGTAGAAAAAACCACCTAAAGAATATAAAACATTAAAACAACTGGCTTTTCACCCATCATTATCTTCATCTTTTTTGTCTTCACGCCCTAAGCCTAAAAATTTTAAACTCAGCGCAAGTAAAAGAATAGAAACAGGCAGTATTAATATCTCCCACGTGAGGTTATTTAAGTTAATTAGAATAAGTTCGAGAAATTTCACAAACAAAATAATAACAATAACTTCACCCAGTATGTTCTTTAAACGACCAATATTTGGTGTACTTATCCATTTGAGTACAGATGTTTTCTTAGCAACTTTCTTATCACAAATAAATAAGGTAAATACGCCATGCGCAAAAATAAACAGCACAAGTGCGATAAGAAAGGTGTCTAGTGATTTAATCAAATAAGTTGTAGCGACCTCAGACGTTGCGAGGTGCGATAAACTTTTATTAGTTACTTGACCAAGCAATACCGTTGAATAAGCTGAATATGTCTGCATAGCGCCGACAATAAACAATAAAACTGAACCTAGTAGTGAGCATGTAATAGCTATCCAGCTGATAAAGCGGAATACATTAAATGTTTCTTTCATTTTTAAAATCCTTCAATAGCTTATTCGTATAGATCATTCAAGACGGTGTTTAATCGGCTTAATCGGCTCGGGTAAATCTGTCTCACCCAAAATTTCTAACAAATTAATTTCAGTGGCGCGTGACATCGCCGTTAACGCTAAGTCGTTAGCAGAAAGCCCAAAAGGCTCTTCCAATTCTTCACTTAAGGCATCTAAACCAAAAAAAGTATAAGCAACAATGGCGCAAAATAACGGCGTAACTAACCCTTGCGAGGCAACAATACCAAAAGGTAATATTAAGCAGTAAAGATATGCCGTACGTTGTACAAGAAGTAAATAAGCAAACGGCAGCGGTGTATTCTGAATTCGCTCACATGCAGCCTGTACTGATGCCATTGAAGTAAGATGTTCATCAAGCGTTTGTATTAAAAAGTCTGATAATAATTTCTTATGTCGACAGCTACCTATTTTTTTCCCCATTAAACGAAGTAACGCGTCAGGTAAATTCTGCGACTGGCGTAACGGCTCAATATCTTCAGGTTCAAGGTATTTTTTAATATCATCCCAAGGCTCTGACTGTCGTAGCTTGTGTCTTAACGCATGGTTAAAAGCGATAGTTAAATTTATCATACGCTTTTGTACTTCTATGCCGCCTTTTTCTTGCCCATCGATATACGAAATAACCTGACGAGATAAGCTACGAGAATCAACAATAAGTTGCCCCCATTGTTTACGTGCTTCCCACCAACGGTCATAACAAGCATTGTTTCTAAAACCCAAAAACAATGACAATGCAATCCCTAATAGTGCTAACGGAGCTAAGGTAAATTTTGGAAATATTGTCGGATAGTAATACTGAATGGCCGCGACAATAGCGCCCAGCATTGTCATAAAAGCTATTTGTGGAAAAATAATAGCTACAACGGAGCCACGTAGAATAAAAAACAGCTGAAATGCGTTTGGTTTACTTCTAACAATCATAATTGCTTCCAGTAAGATATTATATTGATCTCAACAATAGTTAATTTATACCAATTCAACGCAAAACTGCCGTCTAATTGCTAGACGGCAGATATATTTATTTATTTAAATGCTTGGCATGAAAGCGTAAATGCTCTTCAATGAATGACGAGATAAAATAGTAGCTGTGATCATACCCTTCGTGAATTGTTAGCTCCAGTGGGTAGTTCTTGGCTTTTGCAGCAGCTTCTAATGATTCTGGCTTTAATTGCTCAGCTAGAAAATCATCAGCTCCACCTTGGTCTACTTTGGCAGGAACAAACTGTGTTGCTCGTTGCATCAAATCACTCGCGTCATGCTTGTGCCACGTAGACTTGTCTTTACCAAGGTAAGCGGTAAAAGCTTTTTTACCCCAAGGAGCATTTACTGGGTTACAAATAGGGCTAAATGCCGACATTGAGCTATAACGTTCAGGGTTTAACATGGCAATGGTTAAAGCGCCATGGCCGCCCATTGAATGTCCGCTAATAGCGCGTTTATCTGAAACAGGAAACGCTGCTTCGATAATTTTAGGCAGTTCATTAACCACGTAATCGTACATCTGGTAATGTCGATTCCACGGTGCTTGTGTTGCATTTACATAAAACCCAGCGCCTTGACCTAAATCATAACCTTCATCATCAGCAACCCCTTCACCACGAGGGCTAGTATCAGGGGCAACAATAGCAATACCTAACTCAGCAGCAATACGTTGTATGCCAGATTTTTGCATCACATTTTCATCGGTACAGGTTAGGCCAGATAGCCAATAGAGTACTGGAACTTTTGCCCCACTTGATACTTGTGGTGGCAAGTAAATAGCAAATCGCATCGTGCAATTTAATGTTTTAGATTGATGGCTATATTGCTTGTGCCAGCCGCCAAAATTTTTGTTCACACTTATATTTTCAATGGAATGGTCAATGGTCATGGTAAAAATCCTAAACGTTACCCCTTTGCATTAATGTTACAAAGGGGTAATTTACTACTTATTTAAATGTTTTCTGATACTTTGCTAATAGCTTTCTATTAGTTGCCAAAGAGACTAATGTTATTGGCTGTTACTTATCAAAATGAGCTACTTATCAAAGTGAGCTATTTATCAAAGTGAATAACAGTACGAATACTTTCGCCTTTATGCATTAAATCGAACGATTCATTAATGTCTTCCAGCGCCATAGTATGAGTAATAAAGTCACTTAATTTGAATTCACCCGCTAAGTAACGCTCTACGTAATCAGGTAATTCAGTACGACCTTTAACGCCACCAAATGCAGAGCCACGCCATACACGACCCGTTACCAGTTGGAACGGACGCGTTGAAATTTCTTGACCTGCGCCAGCGACACCAATAACCACCGACTCACCCCAACCTTTATGACAACACTCTAATGCTGAGCGCATTAGGTTAACGTTACCGATACACTCAAACGAGTAATCAACACCGCCATCGGTTAATTCAACAATAACGTCTTGAATTGGTTTGTCGTAATCTTTTGGATTAATGAAATCAGTTGCACCTAGTTTTTTCGCTAGCTCAAACTTACTTTCGTTAATATCAATAGCAATAATGCGACTGGCTTTTGCCATAGTTGCGCCAATAACGGCCGAGAGACCAATACCGCCCAAACCAAAGATAGCAACGGTTGCACCCTCTTCAACTTTTGCCGTATTCATTACCGCGCCCATACCTGTGGTAACACCACAACCTAATAAACAAACTTCTTCTAGAGGCGCTTCTTTATTGACTTTCGCTAACGATATCTCAGGTAATACTGTATATTCAGAAAATGTTGAACAACCCATATAATGGAAAATAGGTTGGCCATCTTTATAAAAGCGTGTTGTGCCATCAGGCATTAAACCTTGACCTTGTGTTTCACGAATTTTTTGACAAAGGTTGGTTTTACCTGACAGACAGAATTTGCATTCGCCACATTCTGGTGTATATAGCGGGATAACATGATCGCCCACTTTTACGCTGGTAACACCTTCGCCAATTTGCTCAACAATACCGCCGCCTTCGTGGCCTAAAATGACCGGAAAAATACCTTCTGGATCATCACCAGACAAAGTAAATGCATCGGTATGGCATACGCCAGAAGCAATCACTTTAACTAATACTTCACCTTTACGCGGTAACATTACGTCTACTTCTTCGATAGATAATGGCTGTTTAGGGCCCCAAGCAATAGCGGCTTTTGATTTAATAAATTTATCTGACATGTTTATTCTCACTTTTCAATTGATAGATAATTAATACCAATTGCACTAACTAAGTGATCATTTTCAAATGGCCTAAATATCCAATAACTTCGTTGCTTTCAATCCCAATAGCCAGCTATTGCTCAATCAAGCGCCTTGTTCTTGAAAATTTATTCTCATTGAATTCTGTACCCTTAATTAATCCAAATGGTATAATTGTGTTTAGATTGTAGATTGACTCGTTTACTTATGAGTCTAGTCTACTGTATTTATTGGTTCGTGATAATGCGCAAAATTCGCAATTCACTTTTACCAAATGGTAATAATCCAAGGGATATTACCCGCTTCAGTGCAACCACTTTAGCCAAATGCCACAGGCTGACTAATGGCTATGACCTTGAGAAAGGTTAATCACCCCAATACCTATAGCGACTAGACCCATACCAAGCCATGTAGTTAACTCAAGATGTTGACGATAAATAACAGTAGATAATAAAGTCACAGTAATTATAGCCAATCCTGCCCAAAGTGCATGAACGATACCAACAGGCATGCCTTTCATTGCTTGACCCAAAAACATAAACGCTGCTAAGTGCCCTAATAAAACAAAGGCACTGGCGAGCGGCTTATACCCATATTACCTCAAGATGCGAGTTTCAGGATGCCTGAGCGATTCATGATCGAGGCGCATTTTTTTATTAAGGGTTGTTCCCTTAAAAACAGATACAACGAAGAGGATGATTTGCTCAGGCATCCCCGTAGGGCTGGTTTAGAAACGCTTTATGCTACGTTATTGATTTCGATAAGGGAATAACCATTCTCTTCAATCAATGCCTTGCCTAAAGGCGTTTCTAAT
>MAAC01011352.1_pt1 | contig 17196 bp, 14 predicted proteins | sample 1115981 | NCBI WGS metagenome assembly MAAC01 (sample SAMN04961126, study PRJNA320927) | seawater metagenome | isolation source: sample BD02T64 sea water enriched with oil for 64 days | place: USA:Gulf of Mexico | collected 2013-07-27 | reverse complement strand
AAACTAAGTATTTGCAATATGGCACAGTAGATTTTTCCAGTGAAGTAATTAAGGATAAGAATGGGGCAGTAATCTTCTTAGAAGATGAGTTATATCTATCATTGACATATATTAATAATGGTGATTTCATAAGGGGTATTCCAACTTATGTAGAAAGAGAAAATGAAAAAATAAAGGAAAAATTAATATCAAATAAAAAGGAAATCTATAGAAAGTTATAAGCATCTAAGCCCCCCCACTAGGAGTAGTTTGCAACTCCTCCTTCGTATCAACCAGGATTTTTAATCCTCTTAAGTTCCCCAATCTCCTCCGCTTCCGCCAGTTAATTTTTCATGAATTTAACCAAACCCAAATTATCATCTGCACGCACTTGAATGATATAGTTACCATTCTCCAAAAAATGCAGGTCTAGCATCAATTTCTGCTGCTCTGAAAAGCCATCTCTGTATATAACTTTACCTTGCAGGTCGATTACTTCAAGTTCAATATCAGAATAGATTTTGTCAAGCACAATATTTATCCCCCCAGTACTCGGATTAGGATATAGTTTATACGATTGAACAACACTTTGCTCCTCCATACTCAGATAAATATAGGATTCAATATATTCTATCCCAAAAGTGTTCAAATTCTCAGCAACTGTATCCAAAACAACTCCCGTTGCCAAATCTATGGATAAGATCCCTCCACAAGCGGTAACAAAATACCGACCGTTTATTATGTCTATGGCCGTATTTCCACTACCAGAAAGATTACAACCACCAAGACTATTCCAATCAGTAAAAGAGTCTAAATCTAAATCGTAGCGTGAGAAAAGAAATTCTGACCCGATCAATCGCATACCATATAGGGCATTCGATCCGGCATCATATTCAAGGCATCTTAAGTTCGTTGGGGCCGACATAGAATCTACAATATCTCCAGTAAATAGATCGATTCCTGTAATCCCTAGTTCAGTGGTTGTATAATATATCCCATTTCCCTGATCGATGGTATAACTAGGATTATAAATAGTTGTAAACTCTTCCACGGTATCTACATCGGAATAGGTATTAGTCAATAGATCTATTTTCACCAGAATTTTATTCTCACCTCCGTACCTTAAAGCATATAAGCTATTGGTATTTTTATGGTAACGCACACCACTTAAAATATATGGGTTGGCAATGGTATCCGTAATTAAACCCGTATAGATATCGGTTATAGTAATTCCTCTATTGGAAACAATGAAATATCGTCCTCCATCAGCATCCAAAGCAGCACTTGTACTCTCTACTACATACACTCCATTTAAGGTGTCTAAATCATCATTCAAATCTGTATCTATATCTGTTAGCGTGGATAATACAGTCTCGGAATCAATCCAACGGATTCCAAAAATACGGTCGACTTGAGCATTGATGGTGTTAATGGCTAGAAAGAAACCCAGAATAAGTAGCGATTTAATCCTCATAATCAAATTTTTGAATTTATCATTTTGTGTAAGATATAAATTACTTCCAAATTAACGTGGTTGAACCATTTTTAAAAACTGGTAGTTCAGGCAGCATAATAACCAAAAATGCTCATTCCCATCCTACTAAATAGCTAAGCACAAAACGGAAACCTATCCAGTAGCAAGTAGCAAGTAGCAAGTAGCAAGTAGCAAGTAGCAAAACTTATAATTCCTACTTATTTAATTAAGGTAGTAAATAACACATTTTCAGCAATAATTTTTTTCTGAATGAAAATATAATGGCGTTAAACCACCTTTGCAAACTGGCGGCAGCGTGGGCTAAATAAAAAACCCTTTAAACCGACTTCTCGACTATAAAATCATTACTTTCAACTCATTGAAATAATAAACATAAACGGCAGATATAAACAATTGACCTGGATACATACGTTAGCAATAATTCAAAAGAATCTGTAAATAATGTCCCCGGATCGAAAATCAGTTTCGTCATAGATTAAAAGAGTGTTTAACACAAAAAAATTTAATGATGAAAAATGCAATTAACTGGTTTGATATTCCAGCAAAAGATTTTAAAAGGGCAAAATCATTTTACGAAGAAGTACTCGGTGCAAAAATGGAAACCATGTCCATGGAAGAAATGGGCATGACTATGGCCTTTTTTCCTGCTGATTGGGAAAACGGAATTGGTGGCGGAATAGCATTCGGTCCAGGTTATGAACCATCTGACAAAGGTTCATTAATTTACTTAAACGGAGGAGAAGATCTATCCGCTCCCTTATCCAGAGTGGAAAGTGCCGGTGGAAAGGTCATTGTTCCTAAAACGGCCATGGGCCCCAATAGATTCATGGCTCAGTTCATAGACTCTGAGGGAAACCGAGTAGCCTTTCACTCCAAAAACTAAAGATCCTTAAGAGCAGGAATTTCAAAAAAGAACCGGATTTTAATAATTTAGAATCCACTTAAAATTGATACAATGAAAGAATTTATGATGATTTTTATAGGAGCTGACTACGAAGAGTTGGGCCTATCTCCGGAAAAACTACAAGAGCAAATGGGAAAATGGTTTATCTGGGGCGACAAAATGCAGGAACAAGGTATATTAAAAGGTGGTGCAGCACTTATATCTAAAGGTAAACGTGTTTCCGGAGCAGACCGCGTTGAATCCGACGGCCCTTTTGTGGAGAGTAAAGAATTGGTTGGAGGATACTATACTGTAGCAGCACATAGTTTTGAAGAAGTTGTGAAAATTGCAGAAGACTACCCTGATTATGATCTTGGTGGATCAGTAGAAATCAGAGAAGTAATGAAGTTTGACAAGTAATAGCAACCATAAAATTGTTGACCATCTTTTCAGGCATCAGTTTGGAAAGATGGTCGCCATTTTGTCTAATATATTTGGTTTATCCAATTTAGAGCTTATTGAAGATGCTGTACAGGATACCTTCCTTAATGCATCGGTAAAGTGGCGGGATAAACTGCCCGAAAATCCTGAGGCCTGGCTAATGCAAGCCGCTAAAAACAGGGTTATTGATATTTTTCGCCAAATCAATGCTGAAAAAAAAAGACAGCTCAAAATCAGCCACGGAGCTATAACATTGGAGATTAACGATTTTTTTTTGGATCACGAAGTCGCCGATAGTCAGTTGCGAATGATCTTTGTTGCTTGTCATCCTGCCTTTTCAAAAAAAGAGCAAATCGCCTTTGCACTTAAAGCTATTGCCGGTTTTTCTATGAAAGAAATAGCCGCCGCGCTTCTTCAAAAAGAAGAAACGATAAAAAAACGCCTGGTTAGAGCACGACAGAAAATAAAGGATTTGAATATTACACTAGCCTACCCTACACAGAATGAAATTCAAGCCCGGATGTCAGGTGTGCTTCAAATCATTTACTTGATTTTTAATGAAGGTTTTCATTCTACAAAACCGGATATGCTGGTCAGCAAAGATCTTTGCGGTGAAGCGATTCGGTTGTGTAAGTTGCTGCTTTTGAAAGAAAACTTCAGGTCCGGAAGCCTCTATGCACTTTTCGCATTGCTTTGCTTTCATGCTTCGCGATTAGATTCTAAGCTTGCAAATAATGAAATTATCGACCTCGAACATCAGGATAGGTCTAAATGGTATTTACCACTTATTGTACTTGGCAATGACGCACTTAGAAAGTCTGTGGAATTTGATGATCAATCCGTTTATCATATAGAAGCCGCAATAGCATCAGAACATGTTAAAGCAATAGATTTTAAGCACACCAACTGGCAGCGGATATTAGCGTTTTATGATGAGATGTATCAAATAATGCCGGCTGATAGTATCATCTTGTCGAAAGCCACTATTTATCTGCAAATCAATCAGCTAAAAAAAGCAAAAACAGCATTAGATAAGATCAATGGAGAAGCATTAAATCAAAGGAAATATCTTTTAAATGGTTGTTATGCCGATTACTATGAAAAAAGTGGAGATATCGTCAAAGCAATAGAAGAACTTAATTTCGCCATACATGCTTGCGCCAACGTATTTGAGAAACATTATCTAGAGAATAAAAAAAACCAATTGCTAACAAAATCTAAAGGTGTCACTCGGAGAGAACGCTGAGGGCTGTTTTAAATCGATCAACAATATACCCGCTAAACTCAATATCAATCCCTGAATTGCGGTATAATAACAATATCACCAGATACGAGGATTTTATAATCCGTCATTTGTTACTATATTTAAACATAAATGAAAATAAAGAAAACAATTATGAAAAAATTAATTCTAGGGTTAGCGTGTTTCTCCGCCCTTACTTTTACTTCTTGTGAAAAAGACAGTGACGATACTAAAACAAAGACTGAAATGATTACATCTCACGGATGGACAATGACTGGTTTAGATGTAGAGCCAGGTATTGATATGTTTGTAGATGGTACTTGGTTACCTGTCACAGATGTTTTTTTACAAATGAATGATTGCTCTAAGGATAATGAGGTTATATTTAACGCTAACGGAACATTAATTGAGGAAACAAACTCGAAATGTCACCCAGCAGAACCAGCTACCTATACTGGTACATGGAGTTTCAATTCTGATGAAACCAGATTAGTATTAAACACTGATGAATCAATAGATTACAAGTTAGAATTATTGGATGATAATAACTTAGTAGTATCGTATACTGAGAATGATGAAGGTGTAAATGTTGAGTTTACAATGGAGTTTTCTAAATAAAACGTTAGTCCTGTAAGTTTAATGCTTGTGCGGACTGTGGTTCATTCCCACCTTAAATACTAAAAAGCCTTCTCAAATGAGAAGGCTTTTTTTATGGGCTTATTTTCTAAATAACAGTTTCACAAGTCGGATTGCATATCCTAAGTATATTAAGGTGTTTTGCAATCCACACCTGAGGGGACGGAACCATTTAACCAAAGTGTCAGCCCGACACGCTAAGTTAAACATCAAGTTTCGCCTCCTGGTCCAAGCAATTTTCATCACTTGGATTTCTCATGGTTTTTATCCATATCAAAATTACAACTATTTAACTGTATATCAAATGCTTATGAATTCTGTGTTTTTTTTTGAAAGTCTCCTCGCTATGTGTAAGATCTTCCTACGCCTTTTTATTTATCAGGATTTCTAATCTGTGTAGTACGGTATGGGAAAAAATTTCTCGGGATAGTCAATTAGAAATTGAGCAGATATGAAAGCCTAGTCGGAAACTACGCTTAGTGGGGGATTTATTATTTTATTAACGCAGCCAATGGCGCATCCCAGGGCAAGGTTGTTAATGTACCAGCATCCATATTTTGACTACTCTTTGATACAATAACAGCCCATATCCTTAGGATTTTAACCTGCCTTGTACATTATCAAAGCTACTGAATATTTTTGACGTATTAAAAAATTGGGGGACTGCGGAATTCTATTTACCATCAGCTGTCTTTTGTAACTAAACCAAGTACTGCCACGAGTTTACAGCTGTGATTCAACCCAAATAGTAAAAATCGCGGGTAAGAATACAGAATTCCCTATAATTGAGACATTATTAGCTCCCCTCAGATACACTCGATTGAGCTCTGAGTAGTGTAATGCTGTTTTAGTAATATTTAGGTCAGTATATTAATAATCAACGACAGAGATATTAGCACAATTTACATAAACTAAAACATTATGACCTTGACTATTGGTTACGTAAATTTCAATAAATCCACTTTTCGCAGCGCCGTCAATCTTCTCCATTATTTTAAGAGCATCGTCAGTTGAATGCAATACAGTCCCATCTGACATTAAAATTTTTATCATCTTACATCATTTAATTGGTTATACAGATACATAAATTTAAGAAAAATAGCGGTCAATATGAATTTACAAATAGTTAAAAATGAGATTATTACCACCTTATCATCATCGACTTGTAACTAATAACCCAAGCCAGGTGATAAACAGTTGAAATAAAGAATATAGAATTCCCCCGTACAAATTCTTCTGAATCCTAGAATGATATTAATGGAATGCGATACTATAAATTTCAAGCCGTTCTACAGGACCATACCAACCTGAAAAAAAAAGGTTCTCAACTTTTCCATCTTTCCTCAATTATTTGATGTGTAATCATTTTTGCAACACTCGCTCCTTCGGCTACAGATTCGGCAACTCCGGTCCATCCCGCACGGGCATCACCAATGATATAAAGCCCCTTGACATCGGTTTCATTATTATCATTAACTGTATAAATTTCCATTCCAAAATGACCGGTTTCAGTAGGGATATTAAACTGCCTGGCAAAATTTACACTTTCACTAGATTTCGTATCCGCTAAAAAACCTCCTTCTCTTTCGACAATGGTATTGTCATGAAAAACTACTTGCTTCAATTGCCCCTCTTCAGCTATGAGTTCTTTAATGGCCTTGTCGATGATTTCTATCCCATTTAACTCCAGATTCTTTACCAATTCGGCATCCGTAACTTTATCCCCATTGGTAAACACCATTACATCCTTAGACCAATGAGCAATTATTTTGGAAAACATAGGTGCAGAAATAGCATCACCAAATACCCCTAATTTTTTGTCCGCCATTTCGTAACCATCACAAAATGGACAAGGATATACAGACTTTCCATATACATCCGACAAGCCTGTAATTCCTAATAACTCTACATTGTCTCTATATCCCGTGGCAAGAATAACCCGTTCTGATGTATAGCTCCCTAAATCTGTTTTTATAAGGAAACCGTCTGCCGTCTTTTCCAAGCTCAATGCTTTTTCCTTTTTATAATTAACAGAAGGGTATTTCTCTAATTGCCTTTTAGCAATTGAAAATATTTCTGAGGGATGTTTACCATCCTGGGTAAGAAATCCGTGCGAATGAGTGCTAATTGAATTTCGTGCATTTTCTGTATTCAGCACAACCGTATTTATTCTACTTCTTCCTAAAACTAAAGCCGCACTCATACCTGCTGGTCCACCTCCAATTATAACTATATCCATGTACCTATTATTTATTTCGTTATACCGTTCGACAATAGAGTTGATGTAAACGGTAACCCACTGCCACAAAGTTATTTTAAAAGAGAACGAAAATCCGATATAAATATTGAAATAAAAACAATAAAACCCACCGCTTTAAATAATAAAAAGCCTTCTCGACGAGAAGGCTTTTTATTTGTAAACTCAACATCCTCTCCATTAACAAAGAGGAAGTATTAAAATTCCTTGAATGTATACCCTCAGATATAGTTCATAATGACTATACTCATAAACGCTACATTCTGTTAAAGGATATTCTATCTCGATGCAGTACCTGTAGGATTTGTTGCAATTGAGTTATTATCCATATCATAAAGCACATGATCTGTAGCTGAAGCCGGCACACTTCCAACCAATGGCTTCAATAAAAATGGTGAGGAACTGTTGTCCGGATCAGGTTCAACGGAAATAACCACCATCATTCCTGCCAAATCTGTAGGAAAGGTAGGGCCCGGAGGAGCATTCTCTAAAAAATCTTCTCCCGGAAAAGGAGGACCTGAAGCAGTGGTTGCACTGTAAGGCGCAGCATCATCTTCTCCTGTACTCGTTAAAAATTTTCCCGTTGACAAGGGTGTTCCATCTATAACTGCCCATCCTTCATATTCCCATCCACTTGGCAAAGTAGGTAAGGATAAGGCTGCCCCGGGACCTCCAGCAGGATCTAACCACCATACACCGCTATTTTCATCTGTAGTGTCACTACCATCTGTAGGTGTAGCAAGTATATAACCTCCCGAAGCAGATGAGAAATCATCTCCCAATGCTGCGGAATGACCAACTGCTAAAGTAGCTGAATTTCCACTAAAATCACCCGCGAGGATATGTACACTACTTGGGCTTGAATCGCTATCCGGACTAGGTTCAATGGTTAATATATAAGCTGTGGCACTGTCTATATCATCAATTGACAACTCGAAAGAAGTTTGTGATAAATTCCCGGAACCATCCACGTTAAATACCCCTGCTGAAACAGGAGAACCATCTACAATTAACCAGCCTTCGTAAGCATAATCACTACCTAAATCTTCCAGACCAGAAATATCAAGAATAAGGTTATCTGTTGTTGGCATTGTATCGTCATCGTCATCATCGTCATCACAGCCTGTAAATGATACAAGGCATAACAGAGCTACTAAAAATATTGGTTTTGCTTTAATCATAATAATTTATTTGAAAATAATATGCCTACTCCTATTTTATAGTCCTTTTTCAGCTTCCTTGGACTTGAAGTAAAAAAATGGAACGCTTATTTATTATTTTTTCTAAAACTTATATCTAAAATCTACTAGCTGCTTAACACTATGAAAAAACAACTAAAGCAATACCGAATATAACTATAAATAATTAAATGCCATAGCGTTACACCCCTTAACCTCCGCTGAGTATAGTTTTCAACCCAACCTTTATATTATCTAAATTCGTAATTGACTATCTGGATCAACACGATTCCCAACGCTACTATAATTACAATCCGGACATTTCATTATCAGTTCAAACCCTTACCAAATCAGCGATAATAAGAAGTGATTAACCACGATTGAATACTATAAACTCTGTCAAAAGTAATACTTACACGGACCTGCCTAAATGGATTCATCCAGGTAGTCCTATCTGACCAACGTTAACCAAGTAGATTCATACCTACCTTAAGTAAAACAGAAAAGCCTTCTCAAATGAGAAGGCTTTTTATTTACTTTATTTTTTATGCTACAATGCTTGATAAAATTGAAAAACACCAGCTACTAACCAACAATAGAAATTATAGAATTTCTACTAATTCAACTACTTCCTCAAGCTCTCCATCTTCAAAACCTTCTTCTTTTATTAAACCTATGCCGGGAGCATAATATTTGAACTCGATCTCATTTTCAAGAGGGTTAACATCTTTAGTTACAAGGCAGTTTTCATAGGTGCCTAATCCGATGGTTACCGTTGCACCAACTTCAACGACTTCTCCCCAATCTTCTGCTTCTCCCTCCCAAAATTCTTGATAATATGCATCACCTACCACGGGATTGGCAGGTATCCAATAGCCAGGTAATGCACCATCTACCCCTGATTCCCAAGAGCCCTCAGTATCTACTAAAACACCATTCTCATAATTCTCTGCTAATTCACCAAAATACCACAGATTTCCATCGTCATCTTGAGCTAACCAATCATCTGTATCTTCTATAAGTATACCATCTTCAAAAACTCTATCGTTTTGGATAGCACATGTAACTCCCATTACAACTTTTGTAGTTGTCCTTATTTCAATTCTAATTTCCTCTTCAGGCTCTTCTCCTACTTCTCCACCTTCATACACATATACTTCTCCTGGACCAGGTCCATAATACATGTTTGTAATAGTGGTAGGATTTGTAAAACTTGCCTCTGATACATCCGGTAAAACAAGTGATTCAGGTGGTACAATTGGTGTATCGGAATCGTCATCATCATCATCACAACTTAAGCACAATGATGATGCAATTAAAATCAGATAAATTAGTCTCATAGCGTTAAAATTTAATTATTAAAATAAATTGTTCAATTATATATCACTAAATCCAGCATATATATTTGAACCCCTCATCACTAATAGCAATAATAATAATTACCAGTGAATCAGTAAGTTACAAAAAACCTATTTGACTATCAAAAAATATAGTTCCTTTTAAAAATAGTATACTATCAGTTTACCACCTAAATTGCCACCCCTGCCTCGATTTATAACTCGTGGTGATAAGTCAGTAATAATAACCGCCTTAGAAAAAATACTGCTCAAAGCTACAATCTGAATTTATTAGATAACAAAACCCCATAACATACTAGTTCGATACCTGAGTTTTGACTTTAACCATAAATATATTATATTCCCGGCCAGCTACCACAACCCACTAAATAATGAGTCACACATATAATTGGATAGGCAATAATCCAAGGTTTACTTTTGAAGGTAAAATAGACTTCGATGAATTAAAAATAGCGCATAATGAACTCTACGGTAATTCAAAATTTGATTTGGTGGAGTTTTGCATTATCAACTTGCTGAAAGCAGATTTCAAAATCAGTCAAAATCAAATATTGATGTTAACCGAATTGGACAAAGGTGCGTCAAGATGGAATGAAAACTTGATACTAGTCATTATCATAGATGAAAATAACGATAATCTAAAACAAGTTGCAGCACAGTATATGGCCTTAATGAAAGACAGTAAATGGGAAATTATACTTTGTAATACGCTTAAAGAAGCTGTTGAATGGTGTAATCAATGTAAAATAATTTTGTAGATAAACAAATAGAAAAGCGTATACACTTTCACCTTTAGGCTAGTTTTTAACAAACTAATCAACAGGTAACAAGCGATACCATAATAAGATTAGACATAATGCCCCTTAGGTAAAAAAAACATTTTCTCTGATCCCGAGAGCAAGGAAAAACGTCACAACAGTACCCCACCAAGAAACAATTCTTGGCTAAGTTTGGTTAGGCATTTAACACAGCACCCTGTTAACCATAAAATTACGAATAAAAACACTCTGATTCAATCCCTGAATTCTGATATTTTACACCCTGCCCAACGCCGTTATTTTTTCTTCCTTTAATAGGTTATGGTAATTCCTCCTCCCAATCCGAAATCACTGTCATAATTAGCTGAAATTGAATAGTTCTTTTTGACGATGTATTTTAGTCCCAATAAATACTCTTCATCGGTATTGACCATCCAGTTAAACCTTAATCGATTGGTTGCCGTAATATCTTCTCTACTTGCTTGAAGCCTTAGCTCTCCTTTATGGTCTACTCTCCATTCTGCTTCAATGAATAGAGGTAATGTATATTGCATTCCTATATGAATTACTTTTCTGTTGTCTTTTGTATTTTCTTCACCTTTTTCTCTCAATCGAATATCGGTTCCAACAACGGCTTTTAAAAATTGTTTATTGTCTAAATACCTTACAAAATGGGTTTCCGTTTCATACTCCCCTTCCCAGTTCACTCTCCACTCCGCATTTATTGCATTATAGATATTGAACAATGAAATGTGTCCATAATTAGCTTGTGAATGAATAGATGTTTCGCCCATAAAAAACCAACGGTTATCCTCTTTAGTCATACGCCTTAGTGGATTCTTTATATTTGATAATTGTTCATTTGGAGGCGAGTTTTCATAGCGTACTACTCTTGCCATTCCAGACATCATATGGTACAATATATGACAATGGAAAAACCAATCTTTCTCTGCATTAGCTTCAAATTCAATTATAACTGTTTCCATTGGTTCAATGTTAAATGTATGTTTCAATGGTGAATGATCCCCATGTTTATTGATCACTCTAAAAAAATGACCGTGCAAATGTAATGGGTGGTTCATCATGGTCTTGTTATTGAAAATGAAGCGTACATTTTCACCCTTTCGGATTAGAATTATATCTTCTTTCGATAAGGGCTTGTTGTTAAATGACCAAATATAGCGGTTCATGTTTCCCGTCACATCCAAATGTACCGTTCGTATAGGATTATCTTGGGGTAAAGTAGTGGGTTTAGGTGACATCAACATATCATAAGACCATTCTCCAGTTATATGTTCTTGCATTTTCATAGGATGGTGGTGATCCTTCATCTGAGCTGTATCTTTTGACATTTTCATTTCTTCCATATCCATTCCCTTCCTATCCATACTTCCCATTTTCCGCATCATTTCCAAATAATTCAACTTGGGCATATCCGTTGCTTTCATTTCCATTCCACTCCCCAACCATACAGATGCTGTTCCTGATATATCTTGCGCAGTTATCCTTAATTCATATTTCATATCGTATGGAACCGTTAACACAATATCGTAGGTTTCTGCCACAGCCATCAGTAATCGATTCGTTTTAACAGGCATTACATTCAAACCATCGGCAGCTATGACTTCAATGGGGCCACCGGAATAGTGCAAATAGAAGTAAGAAGATGCTGAACCATTTATGAGCCGTAATTTTATTTTATCGCCCCCTTTAAGGTCGGTCAATTCCAATTTTGCTTTACCATTTACCAGAAATTGCTCATAATACACATCAGCTATATCCATAGGAGGCATCCTTTTCCATTCTTGCCTCAACTTATCTTCAAAATATCCTTTGGAAATTGCTTCGGCCCAGCTTTGCACCGATTTTTTTTTGATAGCATACCAATCCGATTCCCTTTTGAGGGATCGCATCACTTCTTTCGGGTTTAGGTCTGTCCAATCACTCAGTAATAGCACCTGTTCTCTCATTGTAGATTTTCCTTCTTTGGGGTAAATTACAATGGAGCCATACATACCCGATTGTTCTTGCAACATGGTATGAGAATGATACCAATAGGTTCCGGATTGAATAATTGGAAATTTGAATGTATGGCTTGTGTTTGGTTTTATAGGAGCTGTTGTTAGATACGACACTCCGTCTTGCTCATTTGGCAATAGTATACCATGCCAATGCGTAGAAGTTTCAGTTTTCAACTGATTATGAACGTGGATGATGGCAGTATCTCCTTCCTGAAAATAGATTGTTGGGCCAGGAATTTGTCCGTTTATTGCGATGGCTTTTTTTGATTTTCCAGTATAGTTTACAATAGTATCCTGTATGGTCAAGTGATATTCGACTACCTTACCGGTATATTCGGCTCCCATTTTATGGGTGCTGCTTTCCTTCATTTGATGTCCTGCGTGTTGAGCAAATGTTGAAAATGATAATAGATGTAGAAGAATGAGTAAACTTTTCATTATTCTCATTTTTATTCGTCAACAGCCATAATATTGCCATTGCCACCATCATAGGTTTTCAATGATAACCCTCCGCTTCCCTGAATTTTCAACTAATAAAACCAAAAAGAAGAAAGATTCCAATAATATAAAACAGCTTTTCACCATACACATATCATTGATTATCAACTAAGTTATGCAAATAAATCCTATTAGAACGTTTTCTATATTACCCAAATAAGGATACTAAAACGAACCCATTTTTTATTATTCATCTATGTTTTTAAACCTTAGTTAAGGAATAATTAATGATACCAAAATAGGCATTGAGACTTAAAATCATGTAGGAGATAATACTCGCGAGGGCCTGTAGATTTACTCCTGCTGTAGGTACAAAAAAGCCTTCTCAATTTCTTGAGAAGGCTTTTTTACTTTCTGAAAAACACCATAATGCGTTGATACTACTTTTTTACCATCAGTTAACTGGTTGTGCGAGGGAAATTCCCTGACAAGTTTAACATGGAAATAAAGTGTTAACAGAATATCTGTTATCTCTTGAAAAAGAGTAATTTATTTCTTTTCAAATTGATGAATGCGAGGTTTATCGGCTATTATTTCTAAAATGTATATACCCTGAATAAGCATTGAAATATCAATTTCTTCCTCACTAATACCTGCTAAAATTACCGATCCCTTAATATCGTATATTTTATAAGGGAAACCTGTATTCTTTTCCGTTATAAAAATGGAATTAAGAGCAGGGTTAGGATAGGCCATTATTCCGAATGATGCATCGTTTTCAGCAAGTCCTATAGTGTCCGCAACTACCATAATGGAACCAATCATACCATCAGTTACATGAGGGGTGCATATATATTCATAAAGTCCCACTATAGCTGGTATGTATTGGAAAAAGGTATCTGCAGGCGCCTCCCAAGGCTGGTCAAAGGCTGCTGCTCCAACAGGAATATTGGTAGATGTTACAGTGTGATCCATTATCGGGACATCCATGGGTAACCATTGTACTGTATCTCCAAGTGTAATGGTTATATCCTGTTGAACAAAACTTAATGTGGAATCCACAACGCGGACTATATGTATAGTAGCGATTGATGAAGTACTCATCAAAATGCAAAGGGAAATAAAAAGTAGCTTTTTCATGACTTTGATAAATTTGAGTTTTCTTTAATTTACAACAATTATATGATTTGGTCATTTTGATTATAAAAAAAATGAAATTGTGCAACACATGGTAAATTGCAAATAGAGTGATTTGGGTGGAGCAAATTAGGCTCAATTTGATCCAAATTCACAGCTTACATAACAGTATCAAATTTTTAACCTAAATTAGTCAGAATGCTCGCTCATTTTATGGGCTAACAAGTTCAATTTTATCCAAAAAAATACAAGATCGTTAGGATCTACTATGAATAGTGAATTATCATAATCTAAAACTAAATCAAAATGGACATAAAAAATAGTTTTAAAATTAAAGCTGAATCTGAAACGGTATATTCAGCAATATCTACTGCAAAAGGTATCAGAGGATGGTGGTGTCAGGATAGTGAAATTGCTTTGACTGAAGGTGGGGAACATTCCTTGAATTTTTTGAAGGAAGGCAAACCTGTCGTGATGAAATTCAAAATAGATGAACTATCACCGAATAAAAAAGTTGTGTGGACTTGCACTGAAAATGGAAATCCAACCTGGATAGGAACACAATTGATTTGGGAGATTGACGAGGTTGGGGCTTTTAGGTTCAGTCATGTTAATTTTGACGATAAATATGCTGGAACTCCTCCTGTTCAAATGACTGAACAAGGATGGAAACATTTTATGAATAGCCTAAAAAGTTATTGTGAAACTGGGGAAGGACAACCCTGGTAGGTCTTTGGATTAAATGTTACAAAGCTATCGTTTTTACAACCTAGATAGCGGAAACATTTGAAATGTCCCCCCCTACTTTCCTCCTTGTAACCAATTGGAAAAATAAAAACGTAAATCTGAAAAGAGAAATTAAACAATAATTGGTTGCTATTATTCCAACAATAGCCTAATTAATACGAAATCCTCATCGTCATTCTTGTAATGATGCTGAGGATTTCTTACTTACAACTAATACTTATTATCCACATTATCAGATTTTTATATTAATTTTATATTCATATAGCTAATGCAATTTAAAATAGTAAAAGGTATTCTATACATTAATGCTATCGATGCCTGCAACTTTGAAAATATAGTATATTATGAAAAAGAGAATCTATTTTTCACTAATAGCACTGGGCCTTTTTGCTTGTCTGGGCCCACAAGAAGAGAAAGCTGACAATACGAAGTCATCCCATTTTGAAAAAGTTAAAATCAAAGACAATACCATCACCAACCTCTATGATGCATTCGGAAAAAATAGAGATGGACTGATAAAAGACTTTGGATTTTCAGCCTTGGTAAAGTACAAAGGCAAGCTGATCCTTTTCGACAGTGGAACCGATGCAGCTATTTTAAAAAACAATGTAGAGGCATTAGGAATTGATCTATCCATGGTGGATTTTGCTGTGGGTTCTCATGCACACGGAGACCACATCAATGGTTTTGACTATCTGCTTTCCATCAACCCGGACGTCAGAATATACCTCCCATCAGATTTTTTTATTGGAGCTCCTATTCATTTCAATGTGGCCGGTAAAGAAAAAAATATTCAAGACTCCCTACCTACTGAGATGCGTTATTTTGACGGTGAGAAATTAGATTTTGACCTGGTCCAATCGGGTAGGTTCTGGAATGCAAATATTACTTATGTGAAAGAGAATTTAACCATTGAACCTGGTATACAATTAATATTTACTCGATCTCCATTTTTAGGCTACTGCTCAAAATATCCTTCCGCTACAGAAATGAAGGCTATGAGTAATGATCATGAACAGACAGATAATAACGACATAAAATATGCCGGCATGCCTGAACTTTCCCTCTCCCTAAATACATCAGAGGGTGAAGTTTTACTGGTGGGATGTTCGCATAGTTCTGTGCAAAATATTGTTCAAGAGACCAGGCGTATATCCGATAAGCAAATTGCACTATTAGCTGGAGGTTTTCATATGCTTCCCTATGGCCGAGAGGAATTGAATCAAGTTGCCAGGCAACTAAAAAATGAATTCTATGTAAAACAAATTGCACCTACCCATTGCACTGGTCATTTGGCATTCAAAATCTTGAAAGACCACTACGGCCCCAACTATTTATTCGCAGGTTTAGGTGAGCGATTGGAGTTTAAAAAATAGATGATAAAACTTTTACTATTTGCGATCTGATCAATTTGAAGTTTAAGGATCAGGTTAAAAACAGGCTACAATTATAAAGTACCATTCTTGATGAATGGATACCTATGGAAACTTATTATTTACGAGCCTCGGAATTACTAATCCACTTAATAACTTGCTTTTTATTGCTAAAAATCTTCATATTATCCATGCTGTACCTTTCCATCTTCACTGTAACTATAACTTACCGCTTCTTTCATCTGATTTTGAGTTTAATTAGGAAACAAAAAAAGGCAGATTAAAATTAATCTGCCTTTTAACATATACTCATGTATTCAATACTATCTATTCACATTATCTGATTTGAAATTATAAAAAAGGGGGGGCATAACGCTTCTGTAAAAAAGTTACCTAAACCCTGAAACTTTACAAGTAAATTATGCAACCCCTCGTTTCCCCCCTAATCTATAACCCTCTAATTTACTCTCTTTCCATGCAACAATTTCAATGCACATAAGAGAATCCAATGAATACTAAAAATAATGAGTTTTGATTTCTAAAAAATATTCTTTTTTAAGGAGGGTAACACCATTGGTGTTACCCTCCTTAATCATTAGGACCTTATTTGATAATTGAAATACGTTTAACGATAGATTCGTTTGAAGTATTAATTCTCAAGTTGTACATACCAGCAGGTAGTGTACTAAGATCCATTACTTTTTCCATTGAAGCATCAATAACAGCTTCTTCGTATACCACCTTACCTAGTTGATCAACTACGCTTCTTCGTAAACCATCTTACCTAGTTGATCAACTACAGCAATTGTGTAGTTATTCAAGTCAGCAGGAGTCTCTATAAAGAAGATACCATTTGATGGGTTTGGACTAACTGAGATTTGTTCTAAAACAGTTTCATCTAAACCAATAGAACAGTTTTCAGAGATTACCTGAACAGTGTAAACTTCGATAGTACTATTATCTTCAGCAGTAACTGTTATGATTAACTCTCCATAAGGAGCCATCGTAGCAGTACCTGTAATAACAACAGTTGCATTTCCATCCGTTGGTATCGCTGTCAAGGTCACTAGTACATTAGATCCAGTACTAACTGTCAAGGTGTATGCGTTCTCATCAACTGGAGATACTGACATTTGTGCAAGAGTATCTGGACTAGCAATGATACAGAATAAACCAGCATCAGTCATCAAGGAATCTAACGTTGCAACATTACTTGCAGCTGCATACGTCCAGTTGATATAGTATGTTAATA
>MAAC01020187.1_pt1 | contig 17207 bp, 11 predicted proteins | sample 1115981 | NCBI WGS metagenome assembly MAAC01 (sample SAMN04961126, study PRJNA320927) | seawater metagenome | isolation source: sample BD02T64 sea water enriched with oil for 64 days | place: USA:Gulf of Mexico | collected 2013-07-27 | reverse complement strand
TTGTTATGAATTTACGTATCTTCGGGAAATGAAGTTGTCCCTGAGGGGGCGGTATTTTCTCTTTATCTGAACAAAATTTCAACTATTCTTCTATGAAACTTGGAAATGGATAGTTCGTTTATGCAAGCAACTAGTAATACATTGAAGGTACAGATAACCACTACCGTCAGTAGCGGTCACATAGGAACTAAATTAATTAATAGGAAACGTGCTACGTCTATTTATTTTAATTTCTTTAAAAGACAAAAAAAAATGCATCTATAAAATAGATGCATATAAACATGAAACACTAAGGGAAATAACATTACTGCTAAGTAAGAGTGGGCTTTTGCAACTAAGTTCAATTTACTTGTGAAAAATTAAACTTGCCTAAGATCATGGAAGAAATGCAATACTTTAGGGAGATGATTAAGCTAACTCATGCCACTTTGTTACCATAAAAGCTATGGCGGTATGTGCCCCAAAGCTTGATAGTAAATAATTTTCAGACCATATACTCTAAGGCGAAAACGCCCCCAGATTGCTATAAACCGTTAATGCAAAATGAAGTTAACGGTTAAATCATATTTCATATTTGCAAAAAAACATTTCTGGTTTACTTTGCGAGTTTCATATTTTAAATAAGTTTCGATCTTAATTCGTTTCCAACTTAATTGATTAGTATCGATCCTTACTTAAGATTTGCAATATTATTTAACTTAGACACATATATAATTCAAATATTGCGCAACTAAACGTCAGATATTAATAATAAAGTACGTCAACAAAAAGATATGTAAACTACAAAACTAAGGACTCATAACTAATAGTTGGAAACTAATATTTCAGGCACAATCTACGACTGATTTGTACCACAGCCTATTGTATGTCGTCACCTTTAATTATGTGATAACGAGAGTATTGAAATAATAAAATAACGTAATTCACAGCACTGCCGCTAATTAGACAAAAATATCATGCTCGTCATAATACTGAACAAGTGGCAAACTAAAAATCGCCCTAAAGTTACGTAATAAATGCTGCACGTAATTGATTAGGATAAACTGAGAATAAATACCAAGATTTTCTAGGTCAGGTCGAATTGATACTAAAATTTCTTCTTTGCCCACGCTAATATCTTCCATGCCACTTGGTTAGAACATCGCACAACGAAACCATTTAACAATCACTCTACCTAGACATTAGTTACCATTTTAATTTCCCAAAACAGATTGACCTTTAATAATAATCACGGTAAATTGGTAGCGCTTCCAAAACCAGTACACATCACTGGAAGCGCTACCATTAATTACATCCAATTTAGAAAACTAAGAATCAATAACTATGAAATTGACTTTACCTAACAACTCAAAAATGAATTCAAAAGATTTTATTTATGGTGTTGCAACTGCTTCATTCCAAATTGAAGGAGGAGTTAACCAACGATTGCCCTGTATTTGGGATACATTTTGCTCTTTAGAAAATAGTATTGTCGATGGTTCAAATGGAGACATTGCCTGTGATCATTACAATAGGTGGTCTCAAGATATTGAGATGATTGACTCTCTAGGTGTCGATGCTTATCGTTTATCTGTTTCTTGGGGGCGAGTTGTTAATGAAGATGGCAGTATTAATGAACAAGGCATAGCATTTTATATTACTATATTAGATAAGTTAATTGAAAGAGACATCAAAGCCTTCGTTACTCTCTACCATTGGGACTTGCCACAACACCTTGAAGATAAAGGTGGTTGGTTAAATAGAGAAACAGCTTATGAGTTTCAAAAATACACAGAAGTAACCATTCAAGCGTTTGGCGATAGAGTTCATTCGTATGCTACGTTAAATGAGCCTTTCTGTAGTGCTTATTTAGGTTATGAAATTGGCATTCATGCACCGGGAATCAAGGGTAAAGAGTTTGGTAAAAAAGCTGCTCATCACTTATTGCTGGCTCATGGATTAGCGATGAAATCGCTTAAAAAATTCAGCCCAAATACACTTAATGGCATAGTACTTAATTTCACTCCTTGTTATCCTGCCTCAGAAAGTAGCTGTGATATCAAAGCGGCTGAATTTGCCGATGATTATTTTAATCAATGGTATATCAAACCTATTTTTGATGCCAAGTACCCTGAAATACTCGCACAACTTCCTTCATCACAACAGCCTAATATTGTTGAAGGTGATTTAGAGCTTATTTCAGCATCTGTTGATTTTTTAGGTGTTAATTATTATACCCGCGCAGTATATCAAGCCGATAAAAATGAAATATTCTCTCAAATCTCCCTCAAAGATATCTCATTAACTGATATGGGATGGGAAATATATCCACAAGGATTTTCTGACTTATTAATTTCTCTAAATACCAAATACACCTTACCGCCAGTTTATATCACTGAAAATGGTGCAGCAATGCCCGACAACATTCTTGATGGCAAAGTAATAGACGAGCATAGAATTGCCTATTACCAAAGCCACCTCAACGCCGTCCATACGGCCATTGAATCTGGTGTCGACATCAGAGGTTATTTTGCCTGGAGTTTAATGGATAATTTTGAGTGGGCGGAAGGTTATTTAAAAAGATTCGGTATTGTCCATGTCGATTATCAAAACCAACAAAGAACGATAAAAGCCAGTGGTTATGCCTATCGTGACTTACTTAATCAACGAAAAGACTAACAAGACTACTTATTGAAATATATTTAATTACCCAGATAAACGCTCTAAGCACAACAATGATTGCAAGACAGAGCATGTCCTTATGATGTTAATCCCGCCGTCTAAAGTGTTAATAAAAAATTCTTTGAGGCTAGTTGAACATCCTCAAGTACAATAGCGTATAAAATAATAACAGGTATAGTTCAAATAAAGAGAGTTAGATGCTTAAAATTAAAGAAAAAATAGCTTATGGTTTAGGCGACACGGCCAGCAATATTATCTTTCAAACGGTGATGATGTTTCTCCTTATCTATTACACTGATGTCGTTGGTCTTTCTCCGGCACTTGTCGGGACTCTTTTTTTGGTTGTACGAATATTTGATGCGATAACAGATCCTTTAATGGGCGCAATGGCTGATCGTACTAAAACTAAATGGGGGCAATTTAGACCTTATTTACTTTGGTTAGCCATTCCTTTTGGTCTCATTAGTGTTTTAGCTTTTTCAACATTTGATTTATCTGAAAATGGTAAAATCATCTACGCTTTTGCTACTTACAGCTTATTAATGATTGTTTATACCGCAATCAATATCCCCTATTCAGCTTTAGGTGGTGTGTTAACTGCGGATCCAAAAGAACGCGTCAGCGTGCAGTCTTATCGTTTTGTTTTTGGTATGCTCGGGGGTTTAATTGTTGCCGCTGGCACAATGCCATTAGTAGAATGGTTTGGTGCTGGCAATAAAGCACTAGGTTATCAATATACGATGATCGCAATGAGTACCTTAGGCGTTATACTCTTTCTACTTTGTTTTGCCGGTACGCGAGAAAGAGTCAGCCCTCCAAAAGATCAAACCTCAACATTTAAAGAAAATTTTACTCACCTTTGGCAAAACGATCAATGGCGAATACTTTGTATTGCCGCTTTATTTCTTTTAAGTGGTCAAGTTTTAAGAGGAACCCTTGCTGTTTATTATGTTAAATATTATCTTGGCCAAGCAGATCAAATTACCTTATTTTTGACCTTAGGAATGATCGGCAGTGTTCTTGGCGCCGCTTCATCACAAGCACTAGCGAAAAGACTTTGTAAAATAAAAGCGTATATTGCACTACAATCCATCGCCGCATTCATTTGTATTCTTAGCTACTTTGTCGGTAAAGAGCAAATCACCATGGCTTTTACTCTTTTTTTCCTTTGGAATTTTTTCTTGCAAATGGCAACACCATTGCTGTGGGCAAAAATGGCAGATACCATCGATTATGGGCACTGGAAAACGGGTATTCGTATCACAGGAATGATTTATTCCGCCGTGGTATTTTTTATTAAACTCGGCGTCGCGGTTGGCGGAGCTTTAGCTGGTTGGCTATTAGCTTATTATGGTTATCATGCTGATGTAGAACAAACAGATATTACCCAACAGGGTATTCTTCTGTCATTTACCATCTTTCCAGCCTTAGGCTCAATCTTAGTTGCTTGGGTGATGCGTTGGTACACACTAGATGATAAAAAAGTAGCTAAAATCCATCAAGCATTACACAAACAAGCGTTGTAAAACCACGGAAATAGCTACTCTTTCATAAGACTAATCACTCTTGCTTATGATTAGTCTTATGCTCCCCTTCTTCAAAATGCGCACCATACTATATAAATACCAACCAAAATAAGTTCATTATATAAACGACACCAATTCAATCATGCACTAATTAAATCAAAAAAAACGAGTAGAAGCTCTAATGTTTTCTACACTTATTTACAAATTTGTATTGACCTTGTACTGAAACTGTTTTAATTTATGGAAGCGCTTCCAGTAAAAAGAATCTTTTTTTGAGTGTATCTGGAAGCGCTTCCAGAATATAATATATTAAAGACATAATTAAGTGTTAAGGGGATATACATGATAAAACATAATTTTAAAAAGACCCGGTTAGCAACAAGCTTATCGTTAATCTTAGGAGCAACGGTTATCGCTCCTACTTTCGCTGCTGAAGAACTATCAGAGAATAAAACAGATAATGTCGAAGTGATTGAAGTTACGGGCATTCGTAGCAGTTTGATCAAAGCAATGGACATCAAGCGTAGCTCTCAAGGTGTTGTTGATGCCATCAACTCTGAGGATATGGGTAAGTTTCCAGACTCTAACTTAGCAGAGTCTTTACAGCGTATCAGTGGTGTGTCAATCGATCGCGATAACGGTGAAGGTTCTAAAATTACTGTTCGTGGCTTAGGTCCAGACTTTAACCTAGTAACACTAAATGGGCGTCAAATGCCTTCGTCCAACCTTGAAGATACTGTAATAAGCAACTCACGATCGTTCGACTTTGCAAATCTTGCCTCTGAAGCTGTCAGTGGTGTAGAAGTCTATAAAACAGCAAAAGCCGAAGTTTCAAGTGGTGGTATCGGTGCTACTATAAATATTTTGACAGCAAGACCTCTTGATTCATCAGGGCAAAAAGCCTCTATTGGTATTAAAGGCGTAATGGATCAATCAACAGACGAAGGTGATAGTATCACTCCTGAAATTTCAGGTTTATATAGTAATACTTTTGCCGACGATACTATTGGTTTTGGCATTTCATTTAGCCACCAAGAAAGAAATGGTGCAACTAAAGAAGCTGTTGTTCCACAATGGCACACTCAAGGAATTGCTCCAGTTGACGGCTGGAATGGCGGTATCAACAACTCTGATTTTGCAGAAGGTGATACATTTAACCGTCCGCAACAATTTCGCTACAACTTTACCGAATTCGACCGCAGTCGTGACAATGGTCAGTTGGTATTTCAATATGCGCCAACAAGAGATATTACTATAACTGCAGATTATACTTTTTCAGAACAAACTGTTGAGTCTAAATCAAACGGTATAGGTGCTTGGTTTTGGGAAGGTGAAACGATAGATGCCAGCTTAAATGAATTCACATCAGGTTCAAACCACTCTCCCGTTGTTTGGTATTCTGGCGCAGGTCCTGATTTATCATTTTCAACAGGTGAATATGCTCAAAAAAATGAAAATGATTCAATTGGCCTAAATATCGAGTGGTCAGTTAATGACAACCTAAGATTTGAATTTGATTACCACGATTCATCTGCAACGTCTAAAGCAGATAGCCCATACGGCAATAGCGCTACCATGGAGTACGCAGTTAACTCTCGTCAAAACACAACCATTGATTTTAAACCTGACTTTCCAGTAATGTCTATTTCACAATTAGACGGGTTATCTGGCGCCCCAGCTGAATTAATTACAACCGGTAGCTCTTTAAGAAATAGTCGATTTGAAAATGACTTGTCTCAAATTCAATTAAAAGGGCAATACGTTTTTGATGATGGTTTTATTAGTAGCATCGACTTTGGTATATCAAAAACTGATAATGATGTTAGAGCTTCAATCATGACTGCTCAACGTGATACATGGGGTGGTGAAGGCAGTGTTGATGATGTTAGTGATAGTTTATTCACACCGGGTAGTAGTTCTTCTCAATTAGATGATTTACCAAGTACAGGTACCAATGCAGCAGGTGAAACGATTGATATTTTTGATTTATTTTACGCCTTTGATTTTGCAGCAGCTTCGTCTGAAGTAGCGTCTTATGCAGCACCAGCGAATAGCTCAAATACAGTTTCAGCGGGTATTTGGCCTTGTGCAGACCGTTTTTGCGTCAATGACCAATGGACAACTGATGAACTTATCGCGGAAGAAATTACGGCTATTTATACTCAAGTAAACATGGAGTTTGAAATTTCAGATATGCCGCTAAGTGTGTCAGCCGGTATCCGTTATGAAGAGACTGATGTTAACGCAAGTGCTATGGTTCCTGCTTATACAGGTATAAATTGGGTTTCTAACAACGAATTTGCATTAGTTGATTCAGGAGAAAGTGAATTTACTGATTTCGAGGGTGATTATAGTAACTTTTTACCTAACCTTGATATCAGTTTAGAGATTACTGATGATATAGTTGCTAGGGCATCATTTGGCAAAAGTATTTCAAGACCTACCTACAATCACATACGAGGCGGTGTTGGTATAAATGAAGTAAGACAAGGTTTCTCAAGAGCAAGCAGTGGTGATCCAAGCTTAATTCCTTTTGAGTCTACCAATATTGATTTATCTTTAGAATGGTACTTTGATGAAGGAAGTTATGCCTCTGTTGGTTACTTTAAGAAAGATGTTAAAAACTTTATTGGCACACGTACAAATGAAGGCACATTATTTGATTTAAGAAGCCCTACAAGTGGACCTCGCTTTGATGAAGCAATGGCTGCCGTTGGTAGTAGTGACAATACACAAATACGTCAATACATTTTTGATAACTATCCTGAGTCAAGTACCATCACTGGTGTAGACGCAGGTGGAACGACTACCGGACAAATACACTCCGTTGCTGGAGACGATCTAATACAGTTTGATATAACTCAACCATTTAATGAACGTGATGCGACTATCGACGGCATTGAAATTGCTTTTCAGCATGCGTTAGAAAGTGGCTTTGGTGTACAAGCTAACTTAACTTTCGTGGATAGTGATGCTGAATATGATGCTAGTGTTTTTGACAGCCAATTCGCATTACCAGGCCTAAGTGATACCGCTAACTTAGTTGCCTTTTATGATAAAGATGGCATCCAAGTTCGTATAGCTTATAACTGGCGTGACGAATTCTTAGTTAAAACAGACAACAATCTTAACAACCCACGTATTAATGAGGAATATTCTCAAATTGATATAAACGCAAGCTATAACATCAGTGAAGATTTAGTTGTGTTTATAGAAGGTATTAACATTACAGATGAAACTCAACGTACGTATAGCCGTCACAGAAACGAATTGTTAAATGCAATTCAATCAGGCGCTCGTTACAATATCGGTGCTCGTTATACTTTCTAATGGTATAGATATTTAAAAAAACCGCCTAATGGCGGTTTTTTTATCAATTTAAAAGAAATATGCCTATGCTATATTGTCTATGCATAATATTTCATAAAAGAGAAAAGTTATGTCAAACCATCAAATGTTGAATAACAAACAACATAAAAATTTAAAGGTTCATACTCAAAGAAGCTCAGAATTAGGCGATAACATTATGCTTACGCTTACATTTCCAAATGAGTTTTACGACATTCAAGCTCATTACCCTATTGTTTTTCACAAAGATGAAACAACAGAAAAATTCCAATCATACGCATTACTTGGCTTGGAAAAACAAGAGAATTTATTTTTAACTAATGGCGGCTGGGATTGTGGTTATCTTCCTTACACAATTAAGGCGCAACCTTTTTTAATTGGTTTTCAGAATCAAAAAATTAATGGCCAAATACAAAAGCAGAGAGTTATTCATCTTGATGTCGATAGCCCTAGACTCAACAAAGAGCAAGGTGAAAATATATTTACAGAATTTGGCCAAAACACTCCTTTTATAGAACATATAGGCGAAGTTCTAGGGGAAATTGATAAAGGCTTTGAAGAGAGTCAAGATTTCTTGAGTTTGCTAACCAAGTATAATTTACTAGAAAAGTTTGTTTTTGATATAGAGCTAATTGATAAAAGTATTAACAGGTTATCTGGATTCTATACTATAAATGAAGACGTACTTAATAACTTAACATCTCAAGCGCTTACTGAGTTAAATGAAAAAGGCTTTTTAAAACCTCTGTATATGGCTGTAGCGTCAATTCTCAATATGGGTGAACTAATTAAAAGAAAAAATAACCGGTTACAAGAAAAATAGAGAAATAAAATGTTAGGAATGCTTAAAAAAGTTGCCATTGTAGAAGGAATATCAGCTAGTGATGTGCCTTCTTTTATAGTTAACTCAAAACAACCTATTATTTTAAAAGGTTTTATTAATGATTGGCCCATAGTGAAAAAAGGGCAAAAATCGGAACAGTCATTAAAAAATTATTTATTAAAATACGCTGCTGGAAATAGTGTAGTCGTGGGTCATGGTGCTCCTGATATTGAAGGACGGATATTCTACAACGAGGCACTTACTGCGCTTAATTGTAAAGCGTACAAAATGCCCTTGAAAGAATTTTTCGAACACCTAAACCGTCATAAACACGATAAGCAACCCCCTCTTTATTATATGGGGACAACACCTGTCATAACATGCTTTCCCAATTTAAAACAAGAAAATGATATTCATATAGAAGGTAAGTCACCCGTTATGAATATGTGGATGGGAAATCAAAGTACAATACCTGCCCACTACGATGTGCCTAACAACATTGCCTGTAATATATTTGGTAAAAGACGTTTCACTTTGTTTCCACCTGAGCAACTAGAGAATCTTTACATTGGCCCACTTGATTTCACCCCTGCTGGACAATCAATAAGCTTAGTCGATTTTAAAAATCCTGATTTCATTAAATACCCCAAATTTGAACAAGCAATAGAATATGCACAAGTTGCAGAATTAGAAGCGGGTGATGCATTATTTATACCCAGTATGTGGTGGCACCATGTTGAAGGTTTATCTCATTTTAATATGTTAACTACCTTTTGGTGGTCATCCACGGATCATTTACTTGATGAATCTGGTAACGCTTTACTTTATGCCGTTATGGCGCTTAGAAATATACCTGAAGATAAGAAAGATATCTGGTTCAGTTTATTTAAGCATTATATTTTTGATGCAACCCCACTCGATCATATTCCAGAACACGCAAAAGGTATGCTTAATCCTTTAAATAAAAAAGCATCACGAAACTTTAAAGATTACCTAATTAAACGTTTACGCTATTAGCAAGGAATTACAAATGAATAACTTATCAGCAGTAAAGAATGTTGTTATAGCCGGTGGCGGAACTGCTGGCTGGATGGCTGCAGCAGCATTGGCAAAGCTTATTGGTAATAAATTAAATATTACTTTAGTTGAATCAGATGAAATATCTACTGTTGGTGTTGGTGAAGCAACAATTCCCCCGCTGCTAACTTTTCATAAAATGTTAAAGATTGATGAAGCTGAATTTATGAGTAGCGTAAACGCAACGTTTAAATTAGGCATCAATTTTGAAAATTGGAAAGAGAACAGTAGTGAATATTTCCACTCCTTTGGTACTACTGGAAGAGATTGTTGGGCCACGACATTTTTACAATTTTACAATCGAAGTAAAAAAGAAGGGTATCAGGCAAAGTATGAAGAATACTGCTTAGAACTCCAAGCAGGCTTGAATGATAAATTTGCTCATTTGCCCAATAGTGGCTTGAAATACGCCTACCATATGGATGCAACATTATATGCAAAGTTTTTACGTAATATCTCAGAAAAGCACGGCGTTAAAAGAATAGAAGGTAAAATAGAACAAGTAAATATTGATGAAAATTCAGGTTTTATAAATTCGCTTACATTACTTTCAGGTAAAACGATAGAAGGTGATTTATTTATTGATTGTACTGGCTTTAAAGGAGTACTGATTGAACAAGCTTTACATACCGGCTACGATGATTGGTCGCATTGGCTACCTTGTGATCGCGCTGTTGCAGTACAAACAGAGAGTACAGAAGAGCCTAAACCTTATACCCGTTCAATTGCCCATGAATCAGGATGGCAGTGGAAAATACCATTACAAAATAGAACAGGTAATGGCCTAGTCTATTGTAGTAAATATTTAAATGATGAAAATGCAGAAAAGCTTTTGCTTAAAAATGTTAAGGGTAAGTTATTAAAAAAACCTTTATTTATTAAATTTACCCCAGGTCAACGTCGAAAGCATTGGAATAAAAACTGTATTGCGTTAGGTTTATCAAGTGGCTTCATTGAACCTTTAGAGTCTACCAGCATACATTTAATTCAAAGAGGTATTATTAGACTTATGCAAATGTTCCCTAAATCAGGGATAACTGACACTGTAATCAATGAATATAATTATCAATCAGAAGAAGAAATTCGATACATTAGAGATTTTATCATTTTGCACTATCATGTCACGAATAGAAACGATTCAGGTTTTTGGCGTTATTGTAACAAAATGGATGTGCCAAGCACCTTGAGTCATCGTATTGAATTATTTAAAGAACACGGCTATGTATTTAAAGCACCATGGGATTTATTTGCTGAAAACTCTTGGATTCAAGTCATGATAGGGCAAGGTTTATCATCAGAAAGTCACCATCCAATTGCTGATATGTTGTCAACAAATGAGCAAGATGGATTTTTAAATGGTATTAAAAATTCGATTGCACAAACGGTTAAATCGCTACCTGGACATAAACAATATTTAGATCAATATTGTAAATCGAAATCTTAATCGACGACATTAGGTCAATATTTGATAACTAAACCTATCATCTGATAGTCGATGACATATTAGGTGGTGAGTTTAAAGGAACGTTTATAATGGCTATACGGCTGAAAAAACTCAAGGTTTACCACCTTGATATAACAGGCATGATGACTATCATTTGTTTGAGTTCTTTCAATGTCAGCGCTTATAATGACAATAAAATTCATTGGCCCAATGGTGCCAAAGCCGCGGTCAGCCTTGCTTATGATGATGCATTAAATAGTCACTTAGACCATGCATTACCAGCGCTAAATAAACTAAACTTAAAAGCTTCTTTTTATTTAACCTTAAGTTCGCCAACGGTTAATAATCGATTAGCAGAATGGCGAAGCACGGCTAAACAAGGTCATGAACTAGGTAACCATACAATAAATCATGCTTGTAAAGGATCTCTACCTGCTAGGGAGTGGGTGCCTGCTCACAATGATCTAGATAAAAAACAATTCGCTGAAATTATTCGGGAAATAAAGACGGCTAATACTTTTTTAAAAGCAATTGATGGTGAAACGATAAGAACTTTCACTGTACCTTGTGCGGATCAGGTCGTAGAAAATAAAAACTACGTGCGTGCGCTTCATGATGCTTTTGTTGGTATTAAGTCCCATGTAGGAAAAATCCCACACGATAGCGCTTCAATAAACATTATGAATGCAGCTGTTTGGGCCCCTTTAGGAAACACAGGGGTAGAGCTAATAGCTTATGCACAACAAGCTGCTTTGCATGGCACTATCGCTAACTTTACTTTTCATGGCATTGGAGGTGATTACCTTTCGGTCTCAAAAAAAGCCCATCAAGAATTATTAAATTACTTAGCAGATAACAAAAATATTTATTGGGTCGATACGTATCGAAATATTAGTTTATACATCAAAAAAAATGCTAGTGAACATCCTTAAAATGTAGACCAGCATTTAATCGTCTTATTAAATTACAATGTAGGTGCTTGCTTACCTTCCACTAAAACAGCTTCATCACCCATTGCCTCACATCCAGCACCGGTCTGTGGTGAAATAGTACATTCATAAACTCTGACGTAATCTATTTCTAATGACTGTGGAAAGACACCTTCATCGATTCCCTTGTCATTAACATTTGCAGACCAATTTCCACCAACAGCAAAGTTTAATAATAAATGAAATTTTTGATCAAAAGGTGCGCTACCGGTACCGTTTATTAATAAACCATCATCATTCATATATTGGCTATACCAGCCAGTTTCACGCTGAGTGGCAAAATGAATATCATCGACAAACCAACGAATCTCACCTTCTTGCCACTCAATTGCATATTCGTGGAAATCGTCAGCAGGATTTACACCGCGGGGTAAATGAAAGCCTTTACCCGAATAGACATTATCAGGCCATGCTCTACCATAATGAAGCGTGCCATGAACACGTGACTCTTCTTGGCCTGAGCTAACACCCTTTTCATCTGATTGGGCTTTTAAGTTGACTGCTTCCATAATATCTATTTCACCAGAACCAGCCCAGCCTCCGTATGCCCAGTCAGTGGGTAACATCCAAATGGCAGGCCACGTTCCTTGTCCCTGGGGTAACTTTGCTCGAATTTCAAAGCGTCCAAAGGTCCAGTCACCTTTGTTTTTACTGCGTAATCTTGCCGAGGTATAAGGTAAAATACGAGTATTACTAGGATTGTAATTAGCATCATCATCTTGTGCTGCTGGACCGGTAAAATTTTCCTTCAATGCCACTATTTTCAAAATACCTTGTTCGATAAAAGCATTATCTTCACGGTTGGTATAACATTGCTGTTCATTATTACCGCCGCCAAAGCAATTTACCTCAAAACTCCATTTGGTTAAATCAATATTGGCTTCATTAAATTCATCATGCCAAATTAATCGCCATTGCTCACTTACTAAAGAGCCCATAATAGGATCTTGGATACCTGAATTGGTAGTATCCGCTGATATGTCTGGCGCAGTCACAGTTGATATATTAGTCGTGTCACTGGCAGAATCACTACCACAACCGAATAAAGGTATGGTAAGTGCGATTAGCAGGCATTTTAAATGGTACATAGAAAGTAGCCTTATTATAGTTGTGCTTCTATATAATATCACTGAGAAGTTATTGCCGTATTTTAAGTAATACGGCAATTTAACGAATGTATTAATAGTGAATTAATGACAACTCATTGTAGCTTGTTCAGCACTTTGTGGGATTAAGTTTATATCAGCGAAGCTTAATGACATTTCCCCGTTAGTAGACAAGCTAAACGGCGCTATCACCCTAGCAAAATCAGTCCCTGACTCTTTAAAACAAGACAGGTCAATCGTTACCGTGTGCCACTCATTTAAACTGTTGTTAATTAACAACGAGGTAATATCAAGGGAGCCTCGGCAAGCTCCATCACAAATCATGGCTAAATTAACCTGTGCTGTTGGTGCGGCTTCTAAACGAATATTGAAACTCAATGCTGATTTAGCCTCTTCATATGCGCGCAAATCTTCAGGGAAGTTATTAAAAATATTGACACTAGCCAATTCACTGCCATCAAAGGTTATTGTTCTGGCATCTTCTTGTACTATTTTATCCATTGTTCTTAAGCTAATTGCCCCGACTGATTGAGTATTTGAAGTAACAACAGATGACTGCTGATCCGATTGCAAGCTAATAATCCAGGGCTTTTTAACGGCTAATTCAAATATCTTCAAATACGGTAACTCATCAGAAACTTTATCAGAAACTTCACTTAACTGATCAGACAATAGCAATATCTTCTCATTTTTTTGCTGCTGATAGGTTAAACCAAAACCATAGGGTAATAGTGGCTGATAGTCACTATCAAAACGATTAACCGTTGTTTGATGAGCATGTGCAGGCCAAGAAAAAGATAATTTCCCTCTAAAGTCATAAGCTATTTCACCGCTTGCTTTGCTAAAAAGCACCTCCGAAACACTGGCGCCTTCTGAGCCAGGTAACCAAGCGGCGACAAAGGCATCCGAAGCATTTAATTCTGCATTGACCCACAGTGGTCGGCCACTGATAAAAACCGAGACCACTTTAATGCCCTGTGCTTTTAGCCTTTTCAATAACGCTAAATCGGTTTTATTGCCTCGTTGATATTCAAGGTTATCGGTATCGCCATTACCTTCTGCATAAGGGTCCTCACCAAAGACAACAATAGCAACATCAGGTTTAGTCTCAAATAAACCGTCAACGCTTAATTGAACACTACCCTCGCCGCTGGCAAGCTTGTCTTTAATTCCGGCAAAAATAGAACTGCCACCGGGAAAGTCATTATTATTATTACCCGTTCCTTGCCACGTAATTGTCCAACCGCCTGATTGTTTACCAATGTTATCAGCACCATTGCCTGCCACTAAGATATTTTGGTGCGGACTAAGCGGTAAAATATTATTTTTATTTTTTAATAAAACCAATGACTCTCTCACCGCTTGTTGCGCAACTTCACGATGTGCTTTTGCACCGATTAGCTCAGTACGACCTGAAAGAACACGTTTTTCTGGACTCGGTTTGTCAAAAATTCCAGCTCGAATTTTTACCCGTAAAATTCGACTTACCGCATCATCTATACGGGACTGTGCAATTTCTCCGTTATTAACTTGGCCAATAGTATTTTCATACAGTGCTTTCCACGCATTGGTTGGTACCATAAATATATCTAAACCCGCATTAATGGCTTGTGGGCAGCTTTCGTTGGTACAGCCTTCAATTTGTCCATGGCCATTCCAATCACCGACAACAAAACCATCAAAGCCCATTTTGTCTTTTAACACATCCGTTAGTAAGTATTTATTGCCATGAACCTTGCTGCCGTGCCAGCTATTAAAAGAGGCCATAACTGATTGAGCACCAGCAGTTAAACCGCCAACGTAACCTTGTGCATGAATATCAAATAATTCTTGCTCTGAAGCGATGTTATCTCCTTGATCGTCACCGCCTTCGGTACCACCGTCACCTATAAAATGTTTCACTGTACTAATCACGCGCTCATCACCAAGGAAGTCTTTATCGGCACTACCTTGGAGACCTTTTACGATTGCAGCAGAATAATTTCTCACGATTTCAGGATCTTCTGAATAACCTTCATACGCTCTGCCCCAACGATCATCTCTAACAACGGCAACCGTTGGTGCAAACACCCAGTCAATTCCTGTCACCATGACTTCTTTAGCGGTAATTTCAGCAATACTCTCTATTAATTGAGGATTATTGGTCGCGCCTAAGCCAATATTGTGCGGGAACAATGTTGCGCCAATGACATTATTATGACCATGCACTGCATCAGTGCCCCACATAGCAGGTATATTAGAACCATCAAGGCTGTCATCAACAGAAGCTTGATACATCGCTTCGGCCAATTTTATCCAATCAGCAGGGGTTGCATGTTTGTTGTTATCAGGAAAAGCACCACCACCATTTAAATACGAACCAAAGCCATATTTGCGCATATCTTCAATGGTAATATCTTTGATTTCTGGTTGGATCATCTGAGCAATTTTTTGCTCTAAAGTCATACTCGCTAATATTTCTGCAACTTGAGCTTCAACTTTACTGTCTTTTTTAACTTCAATATCAAGTTGTGGCCAGATACTAATATTTGATGAGGCAGTGGTGTTCTCTGGCTTTATCACAGCTACTATCTCTTGCTTTTTTCCGTTACATCCGACAAAAAGCGATGCCATAGCCAAACAAAGTATGCTAGCACTAACTCTAGAATTAAGTTTTTTATTTTTTATCATGGTGTTGTTTCTTATTTGTTTAAATTATTAATATTCAATCGGTAGAAAAAGAGAGAATCAGCAATTTAGTTAGAAGTAGCTTTGACTCTACTGCCAGAGAGACCGTAATAAGCGATAAATAAATAACACAATATAGGTAAGAAAAATGCGGGTTGAACACCAATACTGTCAGCTAAAAGCCCTTGAAAAAGAGGAATAATTGCTCCGCCAACAATGGCTAAACATAAGATACCCGAGCCTTGGCTGGTATGTTTACCTAATCCATTTATAGCTAAACTAAAAATTGTTGGGAACATGATTGAATTACATAAACCAACCAGTAGAATTGCCATCATGGCAAGCGTACCCGAGGAAAAAACAGCCACTAAAATCAATATAACGGCAAGAACAGAATTAAAAAACAATGCTTTACCCGCAGCAATTTTTTGCATTACGGCTGCACCAATAAAGCGACCAACCATCGCGCCGCCCCAATAATATGCAATATATTTCGCCGCTTCAGATTCTTCTAAACCAGCAATATTAGGGTCGGCAAAAAAGCTAACCAAAAAGCTACCAATTGAGACTTCAGCACCAACATAAACAAATATACCAACAGCACCGAGTACTAAATGGCTATGTTGCCATGCATCACCATTGTCTTTATTTGAATCTTTTTGCTCTATGTCATCAGCTAAGGATAAGTTAGGCAGTTTTAACCATGCAAAAATTGCAGCAAGGACTAGCAACATAGCTGCTAGAAAAACATAAGGCATTTGTACTGCTTCGGCTGACGCTTGTGCCGACAGTGAATCTGCGGCATGATTTAATATCAAAAAGGCACCAAAAAATGGTGCTACGGTAGTACCTAAGGCATTAAAAGCTTGAGTCATGGTTAAACGAGAGGAAGCCGTTTTAGTATCGCCTAACATACTGACATAAGGATTAGCGGACACTTGTAATAGAGTGATACCACTAGCAAGTATAAATAATGCCATCAAGAAAACTGGGTAGCTGTGCATAGATGCGGCAGGATAAAAACATAAGCAACCAATGGCTGCTATTATTAACCCTAAAACAATACCCTTTTGGTAACCCAATTTTTTTACAATGGCGCCAGCTGGCAACGAAACAAGAAAGTAAGCACCAAAAAAGCAAAATTGTACTAGCATCGCCTGACTATATGATAAATCAAAAACCCCTTTTAAATGTGGGATTAAAATATCATTTAAGCAGGTAATGAACCCCCACATAAAAAAGAGTGATGTTAATGATGTAAGTGCAAATGAATAATTTGTGTTTTCAGCGTTTGATGAAAGCGTATTCACATTCGCTTGAATGGGGGTACTAGCCATATAATTCTCCTAAGAAGTATGAACAACAGGACATTGCTGTTGTTGTTTATAATTTTTCCACTTTATACCCGCTCCACTTGAAGATGCTCGTTTCAGGAAGTCTGAGCAATTCATAATCAAGGCACATTTTTTTATTAAGGGTTATTCAGGAGAATATGCTCCTGCATTCTCTAATAAGCTACATCCATGTAGCGCCCTTAAAAAGAAATGTAACGCAGAGTATGATTTG
>MAAC01018284.1_pt1 | contig 17217 bp, 7 predicted proteins | sample 1115981 | NCBI WGS metagenome assembly MAAC01 (sample SAMN04961126, study PRJNA320927) | seawater metagenome | isolation source: sample BD02T64 sea water enriched with oil for 64 days | place: USA:Gulf of Mexico | collected 2013-07-27 | reverse complement strand
CAGACCCTATCGTTAGCCGATAACGCCCTTGCCATTCGGATTATCTTCCCCTTAGTCAGGGTGATACAGACTTCTTTCAGTCTGTCGGGTTTGCCAGCTTTGCTGGGCAAACAAAAAAAGGATCACGGCAAGCCGGGATCCTTAATTGTAATTTCAACCGAGAATTGGTGACAAGATCATCGTTTCTCGTTTCTAACGATACTACTTCACGTACTTTTCCATCCATACGAAGACTTCACGATACCATTCTTTTAAGTTATCCGGGTTACGGATATGGTGATCTTCATCAGGGAACATCACTAAACGAGAATCGATGCCTTTGCGTTGTAACGTGGTAAATGCGCCTAAGCTTTGACCATAAGGCACGCGGTAATCAAGCTCGCCCTGGATCACCAACATTGGCATCTTCCAGTTATCGACGAAGCGCGAAGGATCGAATTTAGTGTACTCGGCTTCGTTTTCAAAGTACGGACCACCAAAGTCGTGCTCAGGGAACCATAGCTCTTCGGTGACGTTATAAAAGCTCTTCATGTCAAACAGGCCGGCATGGTTAACCATACAGTTAAAACCATCTGACCAGTTACCCATGATCCAGTTCATCATATAGCCACCGTAAGATGCACCTAATGCACAGGCATTATCACGGTCTAACCATGTTTGCTGTTGGGTAATAAAGTCCAACCCTTTTTGTAAATCTTCAAGTGGCTTACCACCCCAGTCATGCGAGATTGAATCGGTAAATTCCTGGCCATAACCGGTAGACCCATGAAAATCTACCATCACTACCGCATACCCTTGAGCTGCCCAAAGTTGAGCATTCCAACGGTAATGGAACATGTTGCCGAAGCTGCCCTGTGGGCCGCCGTGCACTAAAAATGCAATGGGATATTTTTCACCGTCTTTGAAGTTTGCTGGTTTTACCCAGTAACCATGCACGTCTTCGTTGTTCCAGCCTTTAAATTTAAATTGCTCAAAGGCACCTAACTTAACGTTAGCCATTTTCTCTTGGTTAACCTCGGTTAATTGCTTAATGCCGTAGCCATCTTTATTAATGGTAAAAACGTCGCTTGGGCTACCTAAGTTATGACGGGTAAAATACAAAGCATCACCGGCAATAGACACATCACCAGCATATCCTTGACTATAAATTGGTGTTACATCACCAAATTGTAAATCAATTTTAAAAATACTTTTTTGGCCAACATCCTGGGCAATGGCAATAACACTACGGTTATCACTGTCAAATTGAAAACTGGCAATTGAGCGGTCCCATAGTGGCGCCACATCTTTTACTGTATTGGTGCGTAAATCTTTGACTTGTAAGTTAAATTTATCTGACTCATAAACCACAGTTTTCATCGCTTTATACGCTAAATAACGACCATCGGACGAATACACCGGCATCGCATCCCAGGCTTTATTATCAACAGTTAGATTACTCACTTCGTTATTTTCAAGGTTAACTTCAAAGATATCCCAGTTGGTAGACCAGGCATGGTCATTACCCGGAACTTTTGCTGAAAACGCTAACGCTTTGCCGTTAGGTTTAAACGACACTTCGCTCATCCCAGAAAAATCGGTGTTCCAATCGGCCATGACATCCACAGCTTCTGTGGTTAGCTTCCCTTTTTGCAGGTTGGCAACAAATAAGTGTGAGTTCAAACTGTCTAACCAGTGATCCCAATGACGTACCATTAATTTATCGTAAGCTCGGGTATTGTGTTTTTTCGCTTCCTCGATGGCAACAGCGTCCTCTGTACAGGCAAACGTATTACAACCCGGCATTATGGTGAAAGCCACGGCAAGCTTTTGCTCATCTGCCGATAACTTATAGCCTTCAACATCTAATGGGAAATTGGTTAACTGCACCGCTTCGCCACCTTTAATGGATAAAAACCATAATTGACTTGAGCCCGCACGATCAGAGATGAAGTAAACACCACTACCATCTTTTGCCCAGGTAACAGAGCTTTCACTGCTGCTATGGCTGGTAAATTGGCTAACGGCACCTGATTTAACGTTTTGTAGCCAAAGATGATTGCTGCCCTTTTGCTGACCTTTTTTAATGCCATAAACCAGTTGGCTGCCATCCGGTGAAATAGACACGTTATGTAATTGGTTTAAGCTATTTAATTTGTCTACGGTTAAAACTTCGCTTTGCTCAACCGCCAAAGCAGCAGTGGCAAAAGGCATTGTGGCTAGTGCTGCAACTTTTAAGTATTTACTGATCATAATATTCTCTTGTTTGACCTATTTTTTTTATTATTTGAACATTTAGTGATCTACTTTTTCATGAGGAAAAACGGATAAATACAATGCATACAGAATTTATATCATCCATGATAATTCTAAGTTCATTCATCCCTGAATTAAAAATTTAGTAAGTAGTTATTCGTTTTAACCATTAAAAATGAGCAGATATTTAATCAACTTGGTATCATACAAACGCCGGCTATCACTAGCGGGCGTTTGTAGTGTTACGCGAGTTATCTAGGTTACGCTTTTGCGGCGTCGATAACTTCTATTTTTTTCTGCCAAATCGCAGGGCCAGTGACATGTGCAGATTCACCTGTACTGTCAACGGCAACCGTTACCGGCATGTCTTCTACTTCAAATTCGTAAATGGCTTCCATACCTAATTCTGCAAAGGCAACCACTCTCGATTTCTTAATCGCTTTAGAAACCAAATAAGCTGCCCCGCCTACCGCCATTAAATACACTGATTTGTGATTCTTGATACTTTCAACGGTTGCCGGGCCTCGCTCTGCTTTGCCTATGGTACCTAACAGGTTTAATTCATCTAACATCATGTCAGTGAATTTATCCATTCGAGTTGCCGTGGTTGGTCCTGCAGGGCCTACCGCTTCATCACCTACGGCATCAACCGGGCCGACGTAATAAATAAATTTATTATTAAAATCTACGCCTTCCGGTAGCCCTTCACCCGATTCTAATAACTGTTGAATACGTTTATGCGCAGCATCACGGCCAGTTAAAATTTTACCTGACAGTAATACGGTTTCACCGGTTTTCCACTCGGCAATATCGGCCTTAGTTAAACCATCAACATTAACACGGCGAACATTGTCACCCACTTCCCAAGTCACTTCTGGCCATTCTTCCAGTTTTGGTGGGATTAAATTGGCTGGACCACTGCCATCAAGGTGGAAATGCACGTGGCGTGTGGCCGCGCAATTTGGGATCATAACCACAGGTTTTGATGCCGCGTGCGTAGGTAAGGCATTAATTTTTACATCAACAACTGTGGTTAAGCCGCCAAGCCCCTGAGCACCAATGCCGAGTTTGTTCACTCGTTCAAAAATTTCTAAACGCAATTCTTCTTCAGCATTTTCTGGACCACGTTCAATTAACTCTTGAATGTTTACCGGATCCATTAAGCTTTCTTTGGCAAGTACGCCAGCTTTTTCAGCCGTGCCGCCTACGCCTATGCCTAACATTCCTGGAGGACACCAGCCTGCGCCCATCGTTGGTAAGGTTTTAACCACCCAATCGGCAATAGAATCACTCGGGTTTAACATCACCATTTTGGTTTTGTTTTCACTACCACCGCCTTTCGCCGCGATCATCACTTCCACTTCATTACCGGCAACCAAGTCAATATGAACCACAGCCGGGGTATTGTCTTTGGTATTTTTACGCGCGCCGGTGGGATCGGATACAATCGATGCACGTAACGGGTTATCTGGGTTGCTGTATGCTCGACGAGTACCTTCATCGACCATTTGTTGTACGGTTAAACTGGTGTTATCCCATTTAACATCCATACCCACCTTCACAAAACAGGTAACAATACCGGTATCTTGACAGATCGGGCGTTTGCCTTCGGCTGACATGCGTGAATTAATTAAGATTTGCGCGATGGCATCTTTGGCGGCCTGGCTCTGCTCTTTATTGTAGGCTTTTTCAAGGGCTTGAATAAAATCGATGGGATGGTAAAAAGAGATGTATTGTAAAGCATCTTCAATGCTGTCGATAAAATCCTGCTGTTTTATAACCGTCATAATTGTCTCGTCGTTAACGTTAAGTTTGCAAAAACGATACAGCAATACCAAGTTGATTAAATATCTGCTCATTTTTAATCAGCTTGGTATAAAATAACAAAACATAACCGCGAGTTAGAATTGTTAGCCAAATCGTGTAAAAGTGCATTGTTTAAAAGTGAAACTATAATACAACTCTCAACTTGTGATAACAATATGACTATTGGTTATATTTGCGATTAAAGTCGTGAAAAACTTTGCTACAATATGGATAACTAAATTAATGGTTTGATACAAACCAACAACTGATCGTAATAAGCCTAGTGAAAGTACAACAAAAGACAGCGCAACCTTATTTTACCACGCCGCTAACTTGTGCAAATAAATACACACCAGAGCAATTTTTTGAAATTTGGGCACAAGACAATTGGGCATTCTGGCTCGATTCCGGCAACTCTGATCACGTTGATTGTCGCTATGACATTTTTGTTTATGAGCCGGTAGTCACACTTAAAACTGCAATCACGTCCACCAGAATTCACTACCGAGAAAGTGATCAAATAGAAATATCAACGGCAGACCCTCTCGCTCTAGTTAAACAAGTACATGCCGAAGTCTTTCCATCGCCAATGACCGAAGATGAAAACTTGCCATTTTGTGGCGGCGCAGTCGGTTATTTTAGTTATGACTTGGGTCGCCGTTTTGAAAAACTGCCCGCAACCAGTAGCATCGACATTACCCTTCCTGAAATGGCAATTGGTATCTATAAAACAGCCATTATTTATGACAGAAACTCTAAACTCTATACCCTGGTGAGCCACGAGAATAACCTGAAGGAAATTAGCGAACACATCAAAGGCAAGCTGACCAATTATTACAATAGCGATACTACCTCACCTCCGACAAGTTTTAAGCTGACTACCGATTGGCGTTCAAATATGAGCAAACAGCAATACGCGGATAAATTTAACCAGGTTCAACAATATTTATTATCGGGCGATTGTTATCAAATTAACTTGGCGCAACGGTTTTCAGCACTCTATCAAGGTGATGAATATAGTGCCTATAAAAAATTACGACAAAGCAATAAAGCGCCATTCTCGGCGTTTATGCGTATTGAAGATGGCGTTATTTTAAGTGTATCGCCGGAGCGGTTTTTGCGTCTGAAAAATCAAAAAGTACAATCAAAACCGATAAAAGGTACCCGACCACGATCGAATATTAAAGAGTTCGATCTGGAATATGCGCAGCAATTACAAAACTCGGCAAAAGATCGGGCTGAAAACTTAATGATTGTCGATTTATTGAGAAACGATATCTCAAAAGTAAGTCGACCAGGTACAGTAAATGTGCCTTCCCTTTTCGCCATTGAAAGCTTTCCGGCAGTGCACCATCTAGTCAGTACAGTTGAAGGGGTGTTAGCCCAAGGCTTTAACGGTACAGATTTATTGCGCGGTGCTTTCCCAGGTGGCTCTATCACTGGCGCGCCGAAAATAAGAGCAATGGAGATCATTGAAGAACTCGAACCGCATCGACGTAGTGTTTATTGCGGCTCTATTGGTTATATATCAGCGTGTGGCAACATGGATAGCAGCATCACCATCAGAACCCTTATCTGTGAAAATGAACGGATCCACTGCTGGGCAGGCGGAGGCTTGGTCGCCGATTCAAAAGTAGACAGTGAATATCAAGAAACCTTTGATAAAGTAAATAAAATATTACCCGTGCTGCAATCGTCTAATGAGTCAGGATAATACCAATTTGATTAAGTATGTGGTCTACTTTTTCATGAGGAAAAACGGGTAAATACAAGGCATAAAGTTTATAAGTAGTTATTCTACTTATAAACTTTATAACGCAGTAGTTATTCGTTTTGACCATTAAAAATGAGCAGATATTTAATCAACTTGGTATTGTAATGCCTTTGTTCGATAAAAACTGCTAGGATAAAAATAAGTAGGGAACATTTTTATAAAGTTGCAGCTAGGAATTGGCAATGAATAAACAGCAGTTTTTACAGCGCTTCGCCTTTCATCACCTGAATGAAATTACTCATACCTATCAACACAATGGCGAGCTGAAACATGCCGGTGTACTTATCCCGCTGGTGCAAACGTATGACGGCATTGAAGTGGTCTTAACGCAACGTGCCAATCACTTAAAACATCATGCTGGACAAATCAGCTTCCCCGGTGGCAAAGTCGAAGAAACCGATATTGATGTAGTTGAAACCGCATTACGAGAGGCTGAAGAAGAAATTGGCTTATCCCGCAAGGATGTCGATATTATTGGCCAGTTAAAACAATACCACACCATCACCGGTTACTTAATCACCCCTATTGTCGGCTTTATTCCCAAAAATTATGCCTTCAAGGCTGATGATAATGAAGTTGCCGAAATCTTTCATGTGCCTTTTAGTCATTTTATCGATGAAAACAATCACCTAAGTTATGAACTTAAACGCAATGGTATTAAGCAGAATATCTATTTTATGCCATATTTAAACTATAACATTTGGGGAGCTACCGCAGCCATTTTAAAAGACTTAGTCAGCCACCTAAAATAAACATTTTATTTGTTGGGATTATTCCGGATTTTTGGGTAATATCCGAATATAATTTTAAAATTGCGTTAGCACGCCAATTAATATTCAGGTTTTAGTGATGATAAGTGTGTTTGATATGTTTTCCATTGGTATCGGGCCTTCCAGCTCCCATACTGTAGGCCCAATGAAAGCGGCGAACCGTTTTATTGACTCATTAAAACAAGACAAGGTTTTTACTCAGGTCAATCGCATCAAGGTAGAACTATTCGGTTCTTTAGGGCAAACCGGCATTGGCCATGGTACTGGCAAGGCGATAATTTTAGGCTTGCATGGTGAAGCTCCTGAATCGGTGGCTGTTGACAATATAGACAAAATTCTGGAAACCACAGTTGCCAGTGAACAAATTATTTTAAACAATGAAAACAGCATCGCCTTTCCAAAAGAAGATGCGATAATTTATCATCGCCGCAAATCCTTGCCAGCACATGCCAATGCCATGACCATTTTTGCCTTCAACGGCAATGATATTGTGTTAGAGAAAACCTATTATTCGATCGGTGGCGGATTCATTGTCGAAGATAGCGAATTTGAAAAAGAAAAAGATAAAGCCTTGTCTTTGCATGCCAATATAAAACGACCATACACTTTCACCTCGGCAGATGCGTTACTGACAATCTGTAAAGAATCAGGTTTGAGCATTAGCTCAGTGATGATGGCAAACGAGAAATGTTTAAACGATGAAAATTACATACGGGCAGAACTGATTAAAATATGGAAAACCATGTACGCCTGTGTCGAGCGTGGCATTAAAACCGAAGGGATATTACCTGGCGGATTAAAAGTTACCCGTCGCGCCCCAAGTTTACATCGCTTGTTAATGGTAGAGAAAAATGCCGACCCACTTCAAGCCATGGACTGGGTGAATTTGTTTGCTTTGGCCGTAAATGAAGAAAACGCGGCTGGCTCGCAAGTGGTCACCGCGCCAACCAATGGTGCCGCCGGTATCTTACCCGCCGTACTTTGTTATTACGACAAATTTGTAAAACCGGTTTCTGACGATGATTGCATTCGTTATTTATTAACCGCAGCGGCGATTGGTATTTTATACAAAACCAATGCCTCTATCTCAGGTGCCGAAGTTGGTTGTCAGGGCGAAGTTGGTGTTGCCTGTTCGATGGCAGCAGGTGCGTTAACCGAGATTTTAGGTGGTGACCCGAAACAAGTCGAAAATGCGGCCGAAATCGGCATGGAGCATAACTTAGGGTTAACCTGTGATCCGGTTGGTGGACTGGTACAAGTACCTTGTATCGAACGTAACGCGATGGGCTCAGTGAAAGCGATAAATGCCTCACGTCTGGCGATGCGTGGCACTGGTACGCAAAAGGTTTCTTTAGATAAAGTAATCAAAACCATGTTGGAAACGGGTAATGACATGAAAACGAAATACAAAGAAACATCACGCGGTGGTTTAGCAGTGAATATTATTGAGTGTTAAAAACAGGTACAAGAGACGGGGTACAAGGTACAAGCAGATTAGTTATTTTATTCGATAATAGCTGTACCCTTTAAACTTAAAAAGCGCCTTTCGGCGCTTTTCATATTTTACGATTTAATATCACTGTTCTGAAGTCTAAAACAAGCTGCGTGTACCTTATTTTATAAGCCGTGGGTTAGAGTGTAAACCACACTGCCAGTACCTTGTACCTTCTTTTACTTATTCTTACTTCACCGGTAATTCAATATCGCCGATCAGTTTTTCAATTTCATCATTGTTCTTTAACAACATCGCTTTAGTGACGATGTCCCGGTTTAAATGCGGCGCAAAGCGTTCAATAAAATCAAACATATAACCGCGTAAGAAAGTACCTCTGCGAAAACCAATTTTTGTGGTACTTTGTTCAAATAGATGGCTGGCATCGATTACCACCAAATCTTTATCTTGCTCAGCATCAATCGCCATGGTGGCAACAACGCCAATCCCTACGCCTAAACGAACATAGGTTTTTATCACATCAGCATCGGTGGCGGTGAAGACTATTTTTGGATCTAAGCTTGCTTTTTGAAAGGCTTTATCTAATACCGAACGGCCAGTAAAACCAAAAACATAAGTGACTAACGGATGAGCCGCAACATCGTCAATGGTAATTTTGCCAATTTTCGCCAGTGGGTGATCTTTTCTCACTATGATGCTGCGGTTCCAGTGGTAACAGGGCAACATGATCAAATCGTTATATAAATGCAAAGACTCAGTAGCAATGGCAAAATCGGCTTCACCTTTGGCAGCGGCATCACTGATTTGTGCTGGTGTGCCTTGATACATATGCAATGACACTCGGTCATACTTTTTCACAAACCCTTTTATAATTTCTGGCAATGCGTAGCGTGCCTGGGTATGAGTGGTAGCAATTCTTAATTTACCTTCATCTGGCTGAGTATACTCTCGAGAAACCGATTTGATGCCTTCCACTTTTGACAAAATATCTGCGGAAATTCGGATGATCTCTTGTCCTGCTTGCGTGACATGGGTTAGGTGTTTCCCCGAGCGACCAAAAATTTGTACGCCAAGTTCATCTTCCAACATACGAACTTGTTTACTAATACCTGGTTGCGAGGTAAATAAACTGTCTGCGGTGGCAGATACATTTAAGTTATTGTTGAGGACTTCGACGATGTAACGTAGCTGTTGTAGTTTCATTTGATATAGATGATGGCTTATTTATAATAAAAATATATATCAATATGACCTAATAATCTATAGCTTGGTAAATTTTTTGTTATAAAAACTGAGTTTTTATAACAAGAAACGAATATTAATGCATAAAAACACGATAACAACCCTGTCTTTGAACTAAAAAGCCGCATATTTATGCGACTTGTTCTTAGTGTTTAACGAACGTTACTTTTTCGCTGGAGCTTTTTTGGCTTTGGCTTTCGGCTTGGCTTTTTTCTTCGCCAGCTCTTCAATCCACTTACCGTCAACGTATTTAGCAAGCCAACCGGTGGCTTTTTTATCGATTTCGGTCATCACATATTGTTCTTTGGTTTTACGTGAATAACGAACGACAGCAAGGTTACCATCCGGATCTTGTGTTGGGGCATCGGCCAGGTAATAAAACTTGGCAGATATCCTGTCACGAAAGCGCTGTAACTCTTCAACTTTAGGTGCTCGTGTTTCTCTCGATTTAGGGAAAGTACTCGCGGCCAGGAATATGCCGGCAGCACCATCTCTTAATTTAAAGAATGCTTCCGATTGTTCACACTTAAGCTCTGGTAAGTCTACTGGATCTTCTTTTGGGGGAGCCGCTTCACCACTTGCCAATAACTTGCGAGTGTTTTTACAATCTTCATTGGTACAATCGAAGTACTTGCCAAAACGACCATTCTTAAGTTCCATATCTGACTGGCAGCGATCACACTCAAGTACCGGGCCATCGTAGCCTTTGATCTTGAATTCGCCCTTCTCCAGTTGATAACCGTCACAAACCGGGTTGTTACCACAAACATGAAGCTTACGGGTTTCATCAATAAGATAACTGTCCATCGCTGTGCCACACTTGTCACAGCGTTTCATCGCCATTAATGCTTCCGTTTCCTGATCTTCAGATAAAACGCTTACCGCTTCTTCACCTGGCGTCAGGTTCATGGTTTTAGTACAACGCTCTTTTGGTGGCAAACTATAGCCAGAACACCCTAAAAATACGCCGGTAGATGCGGTACGAATGCCCATTTTACGATTACAGGTTGGACAATCAATATCGGTGATAACCGGCAGGTTACGTTGCATCCCACCTTCGTCCATACTTTTATCGGCAAGCTGAAGTTGGTCGGTAAACTCGGTATAAAATTCGGTTAATACATCTTTCCAAAAGGCGTTATCGTCGGCAATTTCATCGAGACGCATTTCCATATTGGCGGTGAAATCGTAGTTCATTAATTTTTTAAAACTACCCGATAAGCTGTCAGTAACAATCTCACCCATTTTCTCGGCATAAAAACGCTTTGTATCAAGACGCACATAACCACGGTCTTGAATGGTCGAGATGATTGACGCATAAGTAGATGGACGACCGATGCTGCGTTTTTCTAACTCTTTTACCAATGACGCTTCACCAAATCGTGCCGTTGGCTTGGTAAAGTGCTGGCTTGGCTCAATATGCTTCAAGGTAACGGTTTCACCAACCGCTAAATCTGGTAAGTGTGTATCTTTCTCGCTGCCACTTTTGCCAGCGCTGCGTGAATGAACTTTTGTCCAACCATCAAAGCGCATCACACGGCCTTTCGCTCTTAAATCGAATTCACCGGCAGTTACCGTTAATGTGGTTAAATCGTAACGCGCGGCAGTCATTTGACAGGCAACAAATTGACGCCAGATCAAATCATACAATTTACGGGCATCTTGCTCCATACCATCTAAAAATGCGGCTTCTTTGCTCACATTGGATGGACGAATGGCTTCATGCGCCTCTTGTGCATTCGCCTTGGCACCATACACTTTCGCTTTTTCAGGTAAGTAGTTTGTGCCAAAGTTACTGCTTACATACTCGCGACAATGCTCAACCGCTTCTTTACTCAAATTGGTTGAATCGGTTCGCATATAGGTAATGTGACCGGCTTCGTATAAACGTTGCGCTAAGCCCATAGTGCGTTTAACGCCAAAACCTAAACGAGTACTGGCGGCTTGCTGTAGCGTAGAGGTAATAAAAGGTGCCGACGGTGTGCTTTTAGACGGTTTATCTTCACGTTTGCTAACCTGATATGCAGCACTTTGTAATGCCGAAACAGCCGCCATGGCATCCGTTTCATTGTCAGGTTTAAACGCTTTACCATTTTGGCGAGCAACATCTAGTTTAAGTTCGTCTTTAGCGATAGTTATGGTGTCGGCTTCTATATCCCAGAACTCTTCTGGTACAAACGCTTTAATTTCGCGCTCACGTTCTACCACAAGTTTTACTGCAACTGACTGCACTCGCCCTGCCGATAAACCACGAGCAACTTTTTTCCATAGCAGCGGGCTTACCATAAAGCCCACAACGCGGTCTAAAAAGCGTCGTGCCTGCTGGGCATTAACGCCATGCATATTCAGCTCACTTGGCTGTTTAAACGCCTCCTGAATTGCACTTTGGGTAATTTCATTAAATACCACTCGGCAAAAGCGGCTGTCATCGCCACCAATAATTTCTTTTAAATGCCAGGCTATCGCTTCTCCCTCGCGATCCAAATCGGTTGCGAGATAAACCATATCGGCCTTATCCGCAAGTTTCTTTAATTCGTCGACGACTTTTTCTTTGCCTGGCAATATCGCATAGGTTGCTTCCCAGTCTTTTTCCGGATTTATGCCCATGCGACTAAACAAAGCCACTTTTTCACGTTTTGCTTTGTATTTCTCTTTTTGAGCCGGTGTCATTTTTTTCAACTCTGCGGCAGTTTTGGTGGCGGCTTTTTTACCGCCACTGTGCGGTAAATCACGCACATGACCAACACTAGACTTAACGATGTAGTCGTTACCGAGATATTTGTTAATTGTCTTCGCCTTTGCAGGGGACTCGACAATTACCAGAGATTTTGCCATAAAGCTTCACTTTCCTGTATTCAGCTATTGAGATGTCAATCTGAAATATAATTTTGTTGAGTTAGTCGTTAACTCATTTTTAATGTATTGCTATTAGGTATATATGTAAATTTTACCACTGACAAGCAATTATTTTATAACCCTAGTGTTCTTTATTAACTAAATCGGGTTGAATTCGTATTTTTCTAGGGCACATCATAATAAAAATCAAATTAAAATATAAAGCAATATTTTCATATATATTCATATATTTTACGAATTTAGCGAAAACTGTTCAATATTCAAACAAAATACAGATTTTACCGCTGTTAAAAATAAATAAGGCCTCAACAGAGGCCTTATGGTTTGATTGATATTATTAAATATCTTTAAGGGGCAAGTACAATTGCTACACTTATTCCTGTTGAATATACTACTTGGTCTCCCGATGGCGTGGTAACTTTCACCGAAAGTGATCCGGTTTTGGCCTCAGTCCCACCTTCAATTTCCACTGAGAAATTACGTCCACTGCTCCTAAATTCATTTGGCCAGATAAATGAACTCTCACTCACTATGGAGCCAACTGAAGTTATAAACTCAATAGTCGTTCCGGCTGGCATAGGCTGATTTGCCGGGCCATTGATATATACGGTAGCGCTACCGACACCCACTCCTAAAATATCAACGACATTAGCACCAGTGTCTGTACCGCTATCGGTAGTTGATACTATAGTGAGTTCTGCATCTACCGCAGATCCCGCTAATACAATCACCAAATCGCCTCTTACGTGGATAGATTTTTGAACACCACAGTCTGGATGAGGAGTTTCACTACATAAACTACCATTGTATAGGCCATCTGCGGTGTCATAAGTCAAAGGGGTGCCAAAATTGGGGTCGACAAAATCGAAAAACTCTTCATCTGCATCTCTAGTCCCATTTTCATTCTTATCGACAAAGGCTTCCGGTAAATCAAAAGGATTACCTGAAATATCATTACCGGCAAAAGCGTTAACTTCAGCATCCAAGTCTAGGCCCTCAACTACCCCCTGATCAAAGCGGCCATTACCATTCAAATCAAGAAATGATTCTTCGCCTACGGCATGCGCTAAAATTGTCACTCGATTATCAAAAGGTCTTGGATTTTGAGAGCTAAATATGACACTACAGGCACCATTTTCGGTAATACAAGACGGTTCAATGGCTCCGCCTTCGGCAGTAAAGGAAACCGCGGTACCATCAGGTGCTAAGTTATTAAATCCATCCGCTAATCGGGCAGTAATAATTGACTCTGTACCAACAATTCGGAAGCCTTCAATGTTATAAATATCTGCGGTAAGGGTAAAGCTGTCTTGATCTGGTATACCCGTTGACACCACCATCAAACTTGACTGAGTCGCAATCAATGGATCTGATAAATTAACAGAAGCAGTCACTCTTACCGGAGTTGCTATGGTTCCTGCATTCACCACAACTTGCGCAAAGCCATCTAAATTGGTTTGAGCCTGGTCTGGACTTAACGATAAACCACCCGCATCAGTATTTAATGAAAAATCAATAAACTGATTTGGCGAAGGTAACCCATTTACGTCTAACACTCTAAAAATCACGGTTGAGTGCTCAGGAATTCCTGCAGTACCGCCACCTTCCAGTGACAAGTTCTCATTCGATACACTAACAAATTCAATGCTTCCGACATTGGCTTCTTCGACATCAATGGTGACACTATCCGTTAAACTTTCAGTACCGGCATTGGCGGTTACCGTAATGGTATCGGTTCCCGTACAGCCTTGTGCTAAATAAGAGCTGACGGCTGAGCCCTGGAACGTCGTAACTTGTTGATCCAATATCGCTTTACCATCTAATGAACAGCTTGAGCTAAAGTTAACCACTACGGGTTCGGTATAAAGCGCACCGCCATTGTTAGTGTCAATAATGGTAACTGTAACATTGGTTGAACCGCCCGCCGAGATTGGTGTTAACCCAACTGTGGTAGAGCCAATTTCTAAACCTGCAGCGCCAACGATAATTAAATCTTCACCGCTTTCACCGGTACGTAACGTCGCAGTCACGATACCAGCGCCTATGCCATTGCCAGCATAAATGTCGACAATGGCTTGATTAGTTACCGCATCCGTAATTGCCGTTGGGATTGGTATCTCACCTATATCAGTACTAAAAGTCACTAAGACTTTCTCACCGGCAGCAAGACCATTCACAGTCGCAATAATTTGTCCTGGCGTGGTGGTATTAATGGTATCAATGACATTTGTGCTGTCCGGCTCAACCAATAACATCTCAATAAAAATACCAATCACTTCATCGCCTTCGGTAGCAAAACTGTCACTGTCAGTCGCACCGTTGCTTAACGTGGCCGTTGCTAAACCGGCACCTTTGATAGTACCTGCCGAGAGGGTGACCGTTGCAATACCCGAAGCGTTGGTTAACGCCGTCCCCGAAAGAGGGTCAAGCAAACCTAAGGTCGAGGCAAAATTTACTACTTCATTCGCAACCAAAGCACCTGTGTCGTCGGTTACCGTTGCTTCTACGGTTGAAGCGCTTGCTGCACTGACCGATTTATTAGTAACAAATACCGATACACTGTTACCTACGGCTTGCGAAGCATCACCTAGTGTTGAAAATCCTATTGTATCTAATTCACCACTGCTGATCGTCGCCGTGACGATACCGGCCCCCTCAACACTGCCCGCGGTTAATTGAATAGTGGCAATACCCGCTCCATTCGTTAATGCCGTAGCCGATACTGGGTTAAATACCCCCAGTGATGATGAGAAGTTGACGACTTCGCCTTCAACGCCTGCGCCATTATCCGTCACGGTCACCGTAATGGTGGACGGTGCGGCTTCGGTGATTTGTCCGATGATTTGATCTAAGGTTACCACTTTACCGGCTATCGGTGTGCTGTCTCCATCGGTCGCAAAACCACTGGTATCCGATTCGCCACTGCTTAAGGTCGCCGTTAGTATGCCAGCACCTTGTACGCTGCCCGCGGTTAATTGAATGCTGGCTTCACCATTGACATCGGTTAATGCGGTCGCCGACACTGGGTTAAACGCGCCTAATGTGCTGGTAAACGTTACCACTTCATTGGCCAGGTCCATACCATTTTCAGTCACCTTCACCATCACCGTATAAGGCGCGAGTTCAGTCACGGTTGCTGTAATGTCTTGTACCGTAATGGTTTTGCCCAGGTTCAGGCTTTCATCGCCTTCGGTGGCAAAGCTGTCATTATCGGTGGCACCGTTAGAGGCATTGGTTAACGCCGTACCCGATACCGGGTCAAGTAAACCCAGTGTTGAAGCAAAGTTCACCACTTCATCGCTAACCGGTTGATTGGTTTCATCCAATACGGTGGCGGTTATGGTCGATGGGGTTAACGCATCGATAGCTTTATTGGTTACCGAGACAGACACACTATTACCTTCCGCCTCAGACGCATCGCCTAGTGTCGAAAATCCAGTGCTGTCTAATTCACCGCTGGCGATTGTCGCGCTACCGGTGTTATCGGTTAATGCGGTAGCAGACACTGGGTTAAATACCCCCAATGATGATGAGAAGTTCACCACTTCGCCTTCAACGCCTGCGCCATTATCCGTCACGGTCACCGTAATGGTGGCCGATGCGGCTTCAGTGATTTGCCCAACAATTGGATCTAACGTCACCACTTTACCGGCTATCGGTGTGCTGTCTCCATCGGTCGCAAAACCGCTGGTATCCGACTCGCCACTGGTTAAAGTCGCCGTTAATATGCCAGCACCTTGCACAGTGCCCGCGGTTAATTCGATAGTGGCAATACCTGAGCCATTGGTTAACGCCGTTGCCGATACCGGGTTAAACGCCCCCAATGTGCTGGTAAACATTACCACTTCATTGGCAAGGTCAATGCCATTTTCGGTCACTTGTACCGTCACCGTATATGGCATGGCTTCGGTTACTGTTGCAGCAATGTCTTGTACGGTAATGGTTTTGCCCAGGTTCAGACTTTCATCACCTTCGGTGGCAAAACTGTCACTATCGGTCGCGCCGTTACTTAACGTGGCCGTAGCAATACCGGCACCTTTAACGGTACCCGCGGTTAATGTGATTGTCGCAACACCCGAGGCATTGGTTAACGCCGTACCTGATACCGGGTCAAGTAACCCTAGCGTCGAGGCAAAGTTCACCACTTCCTCCGCAACGGAGTCACCATTTTCATCCAATACCGTAGCGGTTATCGTGGTTGGGGTTAACGCATCGATAGACTTGTTGGTGACCGTCACTGACACGCTATTACCTGCGGCCACTGGTGTGTCACCTAATGTGGCAAAACCTGTAGTGTCTAACTCTCCACTGGTGATCGTCGCAGTGACGATACCGGCACCTTCTACACTGCCTGCGGTTAATTGAATGGAGGCATCACCCGACGCATTCGTTAATGCTGTCGCAGAGACAGGATTGAATACACCAAGGGATGAAGAAAAGTTTACCACTTCGCCTTCAACGCCTGCGCCATTATCCGTCACGGTCACCGTAATCGTGGCTGGTGCGGCTTCGGTAATTTGCCCGATAATTTGATCTAAGGTCACTACTTTGCCATCAACAGCCGTGCTGTCTCCATCGGTCGCAAAACCGCTGGTATCCGATTCGCCACTGATTAAAGTCGCCGTTAAAATGCCAGCCCCTTGCACGTTGCCCGCGGTTAATTGAATGCTGGCTTCACCATTGACATCGGTTAATGCGGTCGCCGACACGGGGTTAAACGCGCCTAATGTGCTGGTAAACGTCACCACTTCATTGGCAAGGTCCATGCCGTTTTCAGTCACCTTCACCATCACCGTATACGGTGCTAATTCCGTCACGGTCGCGGTAATGTCTTGCACCGTAATGGTTTTGCCCAGGTTAAGGCTTTCATCGCCTTCGGTGGCAAAACTATCACTATCGGTTGCGCCATTACTTAACGTGGCCGTGGCAATACCGGCACCTTTGACGGTACCTGCGCTCAAGGTGATTGTCGCAACACCTGAGGCATTGGTTAACGCCGTACCCGATACCGGGTCAAGTAAACCCAGTGTTGAAGCAAAGTTCACCACTTCATCGCTAACCGGTTGATTGGTTTCATCCAA
>MAAC01018226.1_pt1 | contig 17227 bp, 16 predicted proteins | sample 1115981 | NCBI WGS metagenome assembly MAAC01 (sample SAMN04961126, study PRJNA320927) | seawater metagenome | isolation source: sample BD02T64 sea water enriched with oil for 64 days | place: USA:Gulf of Mexico | collected 2013-07-27 | reverse complement strand
GATTTATACAGCATTTTATCAGCAGAGGTGACAATGCGCTCCGATGGAATGCTGCGAACGGGGTATGTTGTTGCTGCCCCTAGGCTAATCGTGAGCATGGTGTTTACAGTGGATGTTTGATGTTCAATATTAAGGTCGTGAACCCGTTCTAATATGCGCTGAAGTGTTGTTTGGATTTGTTCTTCATCTACGTTGGGGTACAACATTATAAATTCTTCCCCTCCGTATCGACCGACTAACTCTCCTGGCCGGCTCGCTTCTTGTTGTAATGCCTTAGCGAGGTTCATTAAGCAGTGATCCCCGGCTTGATGTCCATAAAAGTCATTAAACTGTTTGAAAAAATCCACATCAAGTAAGACAACAGAAAGTGGGCGCTTTTCTCTGCGGCAACGGTTCCATTCCTGTTCTAGCCTTTCATCAAAATAACGTCGGTTGGCGAGGCATGTGAGGCTGTCTTCTCGACTTAGCTTTTCCAGGTCGCCGTATAATTGTCTTTGTTCAATTTTGTCGATATCCAGTAGTAGTCCTTGTAAGAACATCGCTCTTTCTCGATGTTCAATAATATAAGCGATACCCATACCTATTAGGTTGGCGGCAACAAAGTAGGCTTGAAAGCTGATAAATGAAATCTCATTGGTGGTAAAACGAAGGATGAATAGATGGGCTAGGCCGGCAAAGTGACACCAAAACGTAACAACAAAGAATCGCATCTTTAGCATTGAATATATCGTTATGATGGAATAAATAGAACCAGCATACGCTGCGAGTTTGATCTCTGGATTGGTGACCGTACTGGAAACATGAAGCAATATCACCAAACCTATCATTGCGATAGGGCCTGTATACCAGTGGTATAGGTGATGGATCGATTTTATGCTGGAAAGTGTGGCGATCAATCCGAGGCAGATACCGCCCAGGGCATAACACAAAGGAAAAGCACCGAGTTCTTCGTAGGGCAATTGCAAAAAGACTAAGGCGCCGAGTAATGCGTAGGTGAGGACAATATAGGCACTGTTTATCTTTAAATTATTTAGTGCCGTTTGACGGTAGTTTTTACGGAAAAATGTTTCGATAAAACGTGGGAATGTTAGAAAGTAAAAGCCGGACATGAGGATGTCTGTGATCTCGCCTTTTAGTGCAGGATCAGTAACAGGAGAAGAGGTTCCTGTATTAGGCAAAGGCATCCTAAGGTGTGCTCCATGACTTATTCTTATTAAGGGTAACCTTAGCGTGAGTATCGTGGGTACGCGAGTGAACCTGACCTAAAAAAAACATTTGTCTAAAAAGGCTGTTTAATATGAGTTAATAGTTCTTGACGGGAAGCGCAGGCGGGTAAATTGAAAGCTTGAGATTAAGACGTGAGCAAAAAAGTTTAGAAGGATGCTGCACGTTTAATGGTGTGTTTGTTTTTTTCCGCTTCGGCACTGGATAGTGCTGGTAGGCTAGCGGTGATGCTGTCTGCGCAATCTGGGTGGCTGAGATGAATGGTGCGCGTTTTGTAAAAGTGCCACCATTTTCGATTGCTGTCACTAACAACTAATACTGTGGGTTTTAGGCGAGCGTTGTTTTCTTGGTTAACAACAACTGCGGTTCGGTTATTGTTAAGGCGTACGATTGAACCTGAAGGATATAGGCCGATAGCTTGGATGAATTCGTTAACCAGGTGGCTATCAAACAAGACATTTCTCTGTCGATATAGCTCTCGGATTGCATCGGTTGATGCATAAGGGGCGTCGCGGAAGTCATGGCTGGTGAGGTTTTCATAGTAATCAGCAATACCGACGAGCTGGGCTAGAAAAGGGGTTTTTCTGCCTGCGCTGCCACGAGGAAACCCCGAGCCATCGTAACGTTCCAAATGATAGGAGACGATTTTAATAATGCGGCTGTTAATATTTCCACTTGAGCGTAATAGTTTGACGCCATTAACCAGGGAGCGTTTAAAGATTTCTTCAACTTGTGGTGAGGGGGTTCCTTGGGAGATCAGCAAGTCTTTTGGCATGGTGGTATAGCCGAGTTTGCATAACAGCGCAGCAACGGCGACATCGGATAATGCATCACGAGAGATGTCTAAGTGGCGTCCAGTGAGGACTGCCCAAGTGGCTACTCGAATTGAGTAGTTTAATAAATTCTGATGATGATTATCGACGTGAATTAAATAAGCAAATGCATCCGGGTTTCTGATAATGCTATCAACTAGGTCATGCGTTGCAGAACGAAGTTGATCGATTCTTAAGCGACCACTGCTTGCCATTTGTCGAATGACGCGTGAGATTTTATCTTGGATGCGTTTACGTGCTTTTTTCGCAGATTTAATTTCTTTTTGGATGGGAGTAGTGGATTTATACGGGTATGGGTTCTGAATGGTGCGGATTTTGAGGTTAATAACTTCGCGACCGATGACAAGGTCATCTTTTTGATCATAAGCCCCAGCAACATGTGTTATATCTCGAATATCTACTGTGCTGTTGAGCCGGGATTTTTGTACATCAATCCAAACAACATCACAAAGTGCCCGTAGAGTATCGATTTGCTGTCGATTACATATATGAAAGCCCTGAATAGGAAAGGGGGTTTCTGCCCAAGGACGATCCGTTCCCGACACAAACATGCCGATCTGTAATACATCAACGGAGACTTTTTTGCTTTGTACCGGCATTAAGTTAAGTAACTTGCTAAAGGCTATCTTCAGATAGCGTTATAATTATTTTTATATGAACAATGTTACGGGTTAATTATTTGATGCTTTAACCATGTTCTTGAAAAAAGTGTGATCCAGTTAATGAATTTTATATGATTAGAGGCATTTGTGTCAGTAGGTCTGAGTGAAAAATGATCAATGCAGGTGTGTTTTCTGTTAGCTTTTGTAACTGAAGGGCGATATACACTGTTTGTGTGTTATAGATCTATTAGTTTGGGTGTGGCTTGGGTGTAGTTTAGTGAATGGGTGGCTTCTGATTTAAGGGGTTAGGCTTGAAAAGAAGAAAATGTAACGCATATCTATTTAACACGTTTGTTAATTGAGCCATAAAAAGAGGATGACATGGAAAAGCCAAATGTTTCTGCAGTATTAAGTTTTTTACTTCCTGGCTTGGGGCAGCTCTACAATGGTTTTTTCTTAAGGGCTATTTTTTGGTTTATTCTTACACCAGGTTTATGGATAGGGTCTGGGGGAATGTTGGGATGGATCTGTCATATTGTTGCTGCGTACACGGCTTATTCGAAAGCTAAAGAGCAAAAAGCATGGGACAGGGAAGACTTTTAAACGGGGGATAGCAAAAGAGGATAGTAAAAGGAGTTGGTCTCCCTCAGGTCAATGCTAAGAATGTTATAAATTTATAATTCGCTCAGCATTGACCCGAGAGAGTGGGCGCATCATAAGTAAACTTTAGTTGAGTTGCCAGCATTTCTTTGCTTAATTGGCATAGAGTAGGTTTTCATATGCTAGGCTGAGTAAGATTCGTACGCAGCTGCACTTAATATAATCAACCCACCGAATAGCGTTGAAATGCTAGGTTGTTCGCTAAGCACCCAAAAGGCAAATAACGTACCGTAAAGCGGTTGTAAGCTGGCAATTAAACCGACAGATTTGGCTTTGAGGTGACGTAAGCTGCTGGCAAATAAGCTATGAGGTAGGGCTGTGAATATACTTGCTAATACTAGAAGCAGTAGCCATTGATGTGTTGTGATATTGGTTATCGGCATAGAAATAAAGGGTAGGGCGACGATTCCAGCAAAAAAGCTTTGATAGAGCATGGATGTTACACCGCCATACTGTGACAAGTAGTGCTTTTGAAGAACGTTACGTAAACTGAAAAAAAACGCAGAAAAACCCCCCCAGAATATGCCAATGGTTATGCTATTGCTGATCGAGAAATCGGGTACGATTAATGCCACACCGACAAGCATGATGAGCCCACAAAAAACGTCTTTGGTTTTTGGTTTGTCCCCGTGAAAAAGGGGTTCAATAAACACTGTCATTACAGGGTAGGTGAATAGAGCAATCATACCTACCGCGACACCAGAGACTTGCATGGAATAAAAATACGATACCCAGTGAATACCTAGTAAGAATCCGAGACCTATCATGAGCGCTAAATGTTGGAGATTGTGGATTCGGATTGTTCCGCGTGTTACCCCAAGGATGGTAAATAGTGTGGCTGCTGCAAGTATGCCTCGATAGGCGATAATGTCGATGGCGGGTAATTCAACCAGCTTTGAGAATAAACCGGTTACGCCTAAGAAAAGTATCGCAACGTGAACAGATAATAAACTACGTTTGCGGTCATCCATCGTTGTTTGCCTCCGGTATACTTCTAGAGGGCGTTTCTAATAGCTGATAGTGCGTTTTGTTAATATCAAATGAAGGGATGACGGCAAATAGATAGGCGCAAAAAATACCCACTCCTGAGGCGATCACAAGAGACTTGGGTGATGCTGATTTTTGGGTGTAGGGGCGAATGTTTTTTTGTTGAAGTAACCCATAAAACAACGAAAGTATCATAATGCCAAGGAAGGTTCCCGCAACGATGTCTGATACCCAGTGTACCCCGAGATAAAGTCGAGAGCAGGCAACGAGTACACAAATAGTCGTACTAGCCCATATGCCGCGTTTATAGGTTTGCGCTGACAGGTTGTTTCGTGCGAATAAAAGTAGCATGCCCATAAATACAATGATGATTGCTGTATGCCCACTGGGAAAAGAGAGCGAGGCGGGAGGTTGCTGCACTATTGCGGGTCGGGTGAATGCGATAACGTTTTTTAGCCAAGAGATACTGAGCTGTCCCATCAGTGCAGCGCTTATCCAAATGGCTGTTAGAGCGTAATGGCGCTGCAGGAAGAGTGATAATGTAATTGTTGTTGCCCAAATTGCCATAGGCATCCAGTAGCCTAATAACGTTATCGCAATAAAAAAGCTATCAAGAGCGGGCAGGTGTAGCGCGGTGAATGTTTTTAGCCCCCATGTGTCTATTGATGTGAAGTAACCGTTCTTAGTAAGCAAGTATGTACAAAGTAATAATGAGGTAGAAGTAGCAAAGAGTAGAATTGCGGTGTGTAGCCGGAGGTTGCCGCTATGTGAACGGCTATGTAAAAGGGTGTGCAAACGTTTTTGGTACATGGATAGGCATGTACTGATTAGCCAGGGGGTTAACAGTAGGCCCGCAAGTAAGAAAAAATGTTGCTGTTGTACCAGCTGCTGGTTTTCTGCCGCAGCACCAATAAAGTATCCCGGTAGCAAATAGAAGGGGGACCACGCAAGCGCGGATAAGATGTTGATGCTGTAGAAACGTATGGCAGGCATTTCTAACATGCCTGCGACCAAAGGCATTACTGGGCGAATGGGACCAATAAAGCGACCAATAATAATGCTGGCGATACCGTACTTTTTAAAAAAATCTTCCCCTTTTGTTATCCAGTCTGGGTGTTTGTTAAAAGGCGGTAGCTGTATTATTTTTTCGTGAGAATAGCGCCCGAGGAGATAACTCAGGCCATCCCCGAGGATAGCGCCCAGAAAACCTGCGGTTAATACTCCCCATATATTAATAGAGGCGCTGCCTGCGGCGATAGCAGCAGCGAATAATAAGGCCACCCCCGGTATTATGATACCCACGAGCGCTAGTGATTCAAAAAACGCAAGGAGAGCGATGGCGAGCATAATCCATTGTTGATGCTCGCCGAACCATTGGGTGAGTTCAGTCATTGTGTGTTGTCGAAAGAGAGGGGCTAAGGGATTTTGGAGGAGGTGTTCACTCGGTGTTTTTAAGCGATTCTTTGTGAATGACGTTTACATCCTTGCCTTGGGATTGTAAATCTGCGTGATAAGAGCTTCTTACTAATGGGCCACTTGCCACGTTTTCAAACCCAAGATTGTCACCGAAGGCTTTAAATTCTTCGAATACATTGGGGTGAACAAAACGTTTAACCGGCGAGTGTTCTCTGCTGGGTTGCAGGTATTGACCAATCGTGATCATGTCGACGTTATGTTTACTCAAGTCCGTCAGAACTTCTAACACCTCTTCGTCGGTTTCTCCTAAGCCCACCATGATACCGGATTTAGTTGATACTGAAGGTACGCGTTCTTTATAGCGTTTTAATAAATCTAAGGACCATTGGTAATCTGACCCAGGGCGAACCTCTTTGTACAGGCGAGGGACATTTTCAAGGTTATGGTTGAACACATCAGGAGGAGATTGTTCAAGAATGTCTAATGCAACATCCATACGACCACGAAAATCGGGCACTAATACTTCAATTTTTGTATTTGGGGAGCTCTCGCGGATGGCATCAATGCAGTCGGCGTAATGTTGAGCGCCACCATCTCGTAGGTCATCCCTGTCGACAGATGTGATCACTACGTATTTTAAATTAAGGGCTTTAACCGATTCCGCTAGGTGTTTCGGCTCATCTTTATCTAAGGGGTTTGGTCGGCCGTGGGCAACATCACAGAAAGGGCAGCGTCGTGTACAGATGTCACCCATAATCATAAAGGTTGCAGTGCCGCCGCCAAAACATTCCGGTAGGTTTGGGCAGGATGCCTCTTCGCAGACAGTGTGTAGCTTTTGCTTGCGCAGCAGGTCTTTTACCCGCTTTACTTCACCATTAGCAGGAATACGAACTCGAATCCAATCAGGCTTACGAGGTAATTCTGTTGTGGGGATAACTTTAATGGGGATACGTGCAACTTTTTCGGCACCACGTAATTTTTCGCCCTGAACGGCTTTAGGGGCTCTGTCTCTACGAGATTCCGTTTTTTTGTCTGTCATGGTATTTCCAGCGGTTCTGTCAAAATATGCGCACTAGTATACCCCAGATCGGTTTGCAGTTGACTTTGGAGTTGTTGCAGAATGGTACCAAAGTGTGGTTTTTTAACAAAGTCACTGACTTGGCACATTTCAAGCCCTTGGTAACCGCAGGGGTTTATCCGATGAAAAGGCTCTAAATCCATGTCGATGTTAAGGGCTAAGCCGTGGAAAGAGCAGCCCTTACGAATACGTAGGCCTAATGATGCGATCTTTTTGCCATTTGCGTATACACCCGGAGCATCTTTCTTTGGGGCCGCTTCAATGCCTTGTTGCTTTAGCGTGGCAACGATTGCATTTTCAATGAGAGTGACTAAAGCTCGAGCCCCTAGCTTTCTGCGTTTGATGTTGACCATCAAGTATACGACGAGCTGCCCGGGCCCGTGATAAGTGACCTGGCCTCCACGATCAACTTGAATGACGGGGATATCCCCCGGTGAGAGTACGTGCTCTGCCTTACCTGCTTGCCCTTGGGTGAATACCTTTGAGTGCTGTAAAAACCACAGCTCATCGGTGGTATCGTTGGTGCGAGTATCAGTAAGGTGTTGCATTGCATGCCAGCAGGGTACGTAATCAATAGTACCTAATTGGCGAATGATGAGTTGTTGATCAAGATGTGACATTGAGAGACTCATAACAGGCAGTTAGGAGAGATGGCTGGTTTGGTTAAACGGTTTGGTTAAACGGTTTGGTTAAACGGCTTAGTCAAACAGTTCGATTAAAGCGTACAATAAACCTCGGTGCGTTTATCTAGGGCAATATAGATGGCTTCAAGTTGCTGCTTATCTTCAACCTGAACATACGCTGTAACGGATAAGTACTTGCCTGAGCTACTGTTTTTAACCGTGATACGGGTTTCATCAAAGTCTGGGGCGTGAATTCTAATAACTTCAACAACGACCTCGGAAAGAGGGTGTTGTGATAGACCCATAACTTTAAAATTGTGCTCGCAGGGGAATTCCCATAGAGACTCGTTGATACCATTACTCATAACATTACTCAGGGTAGAAGCTAAATATAAAAACTAAATATTTAATATAGAAGCGATTGCTAGACGCTATTCATTGTTAACAGTAACCCCTGCTAACAATGAATAGCGTCTATTCTACTCAAAAGTAGGTGTAATGGCTATTTAACCGAGAAAATGTGGCGGACGCCTTACTGAATAAGGCCGGTAAAGAAGAGCAGAATCATATGCCAAATACGAGTGATAAAGCCGGCTTCTTCAACATTTTCCAGAGAAGCTAAAGGCGATTCGTGAATCACTTTCCCATCAAGGAGCAACTTGATTGATCCGACTTCTTGACCCGCGCTAAGAGGCGCGCGTATTTCACTTGGGAAGTCTAATTCTGCCTTAATGTCTTTTTCTGCCCCGCGAGGAATGGTTAGCCAAATATCATCAATGGTGCCTAATTTTACGGTGTCGGTATCTCCCATCCAAAGGTTCGGGCTAACAAGAGCCTCTTGGGCGCTGTAACTTTTAACGGTCTCAAAAAAGCGGAAGCCGTAAGTGAGTAATTTTTGGCTTTCCGCCGCACGAGCATCAATACTTTTGGTTCCCATGACCACGGAGATTAGGCGCATGCCATTTCGTTTGGCTGATGCCACTAGGCAGTAGCCTGCAGCGTTAGTATGGCCTGTTTTTAATCCATCGACACTGCTGTCGCGCCATAACAACTTGTTGCGGTTGGGTTGGCGAATGTTGTTGTAGGTGAATTCTTTTTCCGCATAGAGGTTGTAGTGATCGGGGTGGTCGTAAATAATAGCGCGAGCGAGCTTTGATAGGTCGCTCGCAGTGGTGTAATGATCATTTGCGGGCCAGCCTGTGGCATTCATAAAGTGGCTATTGTTCATGCCTAGGGTTATCGCAGTTTGGTTCATAAGGTCTGCAAAAGCATCTTCGCTACCAGCGACGTGCTCAGAAACTGCGATGCTCGCATCGTTGCCTGATTGAATGATAACGCCTTTCAGCAAATCCTCTAATTGAACCCGAGTACCTTCCCGGATGTACATTTTTGAGCCGCCTTTACGCCAGGCTTTTTTACTGATGAGTACATCATCAGTTAATGCTATGTTGCCGGTATCAATTTGTTCCGCAGCAATGTAGCTGGTCATCATTTTTGTAAGGCTGGCAGGAGGAAGCATTTCATCGGCATTGTTTTCAACAATAACGTGGCCGCTTTGAGCATCGATGAGTATCCAGCTCTTAGCGGCTAGATTGGGCGATTGTGGTATTAGGCGCGGAGCACTAACGGCCAGCGTTGCAAAAAGGCTGAATGCCGTGGTGACACAAAATAGTGCCGCTTTTAGATAACTAGATATGTTCAAAGGAGTTGTTGTTCTCATTCCTGTCTCGGGCCTCGTCCGTAGCATGTAGATTGCGGTGTGCATCATAGCATTATTCATTGGCGGTGAATAATGAGCGGGTTGCCCATTTTTTGATGTTTAATTTGTTCACTTACTAGGATAGCGCTCATTTCATCTTTGAAGGGGCCTATCCGTACGCGGTGGATTTGCGTTTCGTTCTCACCAAAGCCACTGCGGCTACTGTTTATGCTGGTTGGTTTTTTGATTGTGGATTTTAGTTTTTGTTCCAATTCCTGGGCTGTTGTTAATTGAGAAAAAGCAGCAACTTGTAAATAGATTTGGTGTTCAATTGGTGTTGGTTGAGTATTTGTTTCGGTAAGGGAGGTGTCAGCAATACCTACAGGCAAGTTTGTATTGCTGTCTGTTTGATTTGGTGGTGTCGCTAGGGTTGTCTGGGCTTGCCGGGGGAGTTCGTAAGGGTTAATAAACTCTACGCGAACCCGAGCGGTGCCTTTGTCCATGTAACCTAGCTTGCTGGCGGCTGCGTACGAAAGGTCAATGATCCTGTCATCGTGGAATGGTCCGCGATCGTTGACCTTAACAACAATTTCCCTGTTATTTTCAAGGTTGGTGACGCGGACATAGGAAGGCAGAGGCAAGCTTTTGTGTGCTGCGGTCATTGCGTAGGGGTCATAAGGTTCAAAGCTGGAGGTCTTTCTGCCTGCAAACTTTTCGCCATACCATGAACCGATACCATCTTGTTTGTAGCCTACGGCTGATTTCATCACACGGTAGGTTTTGCCAAGCACCTTATAAGGGCTGTGATTTCCATAGCGTGCTCGTGCTTCAATTTTAGGTATTGCATCGGGTATTTGAGAGATGTCTTGAATGTTTTTTGGTGGGCCGTCTTTGGGCTCCGTTATCGTGGGCAGTGTAGCGGGTTTATGTAACGAGCAGCCCGCTGTGACGATAATGAGAGTGGCGATAACGGCAGATAAGGTGCGTTTAGCTGTTGGAGTATTCAATGTTTTGTTTTGGTCTCGTTTTCTTTTGAATGGATTGCTTTAACTATTTTGATAGCTATTTGATTTTGGTTTTTAGGGTCTCGCTTAATTGGTAGACTGCCATCGCGTAAAGTTTACTGTGGTTGTAGCGAGTAATAACGTAAAAGTTATTTAACCCTATCCAATATTCGTTACCTTGTTTACCTTTTAAACGCATGGCGGTTGCCTTTAGGCCTTTGTCATAGGCCTTGTCTCCGAGCAAACCTGCGTTATTGATGTCTTCAATAGTTAGGGATGGCTTTAAACCTTGGTTAACGAAGTCATCAAGATCACTCTCTTTCCCGTTTGCTTTTAGAAAACGAGCGGGGCTGGTGATCGGAGCATTGGCGACCCAGCCATGCTCGCTAAAGTAATTGGCAACACTACCAATGGCGTCAACAGGGTTGTTAATCAGATCAATGACATCGTCATTGCTTGGAATAAATTGTGGAAACCCCATTGCACCTGCATAAGAGCCGGTGGTCGCTTTTAGGTCAATGCCGGCTTCTTTTCCAAGAAGTAGGTATTGACGTAATTGTTTGGTGAAAAATTTTGAGCGTGGAGGGTAGTCAAAGGCTAGCGTTGATAGGGCGTCGATAACCCGGTAGCTGCCTTTGTTACCGCCATAGCGTGTTTCTACACCAATAATGGCAAGAATGATCTCAGGAGGTACGCCGTATTTATCGTTGGCTTGTTTAAACGTCGATTTGTGTTTTTTGTAAAACGCGAGACCTTTTTCAGCCCGTTTTTTGCCAAGAAATATATCTTGATATTTTGCCCAGGTAAGGCGCTTTTCAGCCGGTCTTGCAATGGCTTTTAGGATACTATCTTTGCGTTCGGCATCATCGAAGAGATCCAGAATAGTTTGTTTATCATGGCCGTCCTCTTTGACGACGGTGTTAAGGAATGCGGTAAACTTGTCGTGCTGTAGGTAATCGTTTTTTGATGTTGCGTTAGCGTTAGCGTTAAACGTTAGCACGCTGATGAGAGGGGCAACCAGAGTTGCAATGAACATACGTTGTATTAATCGAGTGGATCGAAAGGTAGTTGGCATAAGTTGTTTGTTTTTCCATTGTAATGCAGGTGTGCAAAATGTATTTATGCACCTATCTTAGAAAATTAATTCCAAAATTGCAGCATGAATTCTTTATGAGTGCTCCTTTTTTACAAAAGAACGAAATAATAGGAATTAGCGGGGTAGTCATTTATTATCGGGACAGCAACTTTCGGTGTGTTTGTACTGACATTAAAATGCCAAAGCCCGCAAATAGCGTCACGATGGAGGTTCCCCCGTAGCTGACAAAAGGTAGGGGGACACCAACTACAGGTAGTAGCCCGCTTACCATGCCTATGTTGACGAAAATATACACAAAAAATGTTAGGGTTATACTGCCTGCTAATAATCGAGAATAAGTGTCCTGTGCATTCATAGCAATATAAATACCTCGGCCAATAATGGCGAAGTAAAGTATTAAGAGTGTACAAACACCGACTAAGCCAAACTCTTCAGCCAATACCGCAATGATAAAATCAGTATGGCTTTCAGGTAAAAAATCGAGATGGGCTTGGGTGCCGTTAAGCCAGCCTTTGCCATTTAAGCCACCAGAACCTATCGCGGTTTTGGATTGAATGATATTCCATCCAGTGCCCCAAGGGTCTCTTTCTGGGTCTAGAAAGGTAAGCACACGCTGTTTTTGATAATCACGCATTAAGAACCAGGCCCCAGTGGCGATAGGGATTAGTGATACCGCAAATCCGCCAATAACGCGCCAACGCAAACCGGAAAGGAATAAGGCAAAAATACCAGAGCTGGCGATTAACAGCGATGTACCTAGATCCGGTTGTTTAGCAATAAGTAGTGTAGGGATTAAAATTAAAATGCAGGAGGCAACGACGGGTTTCCATTGAGGGGGAAGGGCGCGTTCAGCGAGATACCATGACACCATCATGGGTACGATAAGTTTCATGACCTCCGAGGGCTGAAAGCGAGTTCCGCCTGGCAGAGGTAGCCAACGCTGAGCTCCCTTGGCCTGTGTACCCAACACTAAAACGCCAATTAATAACCCAATGCCGATAACGTATAACCATGGACTCCAGCGTTTGTAGCTACTTGGTGATATTTGAGCCATAACCATCATAACTACAAGGCCAATAACAATACGCGTTAGTTGCCGCATAACCATTGGCATGCTTTCACCGCTGGCACTGTATAGAACAAAAAGTCCGGCCGTTAGTAATAAGAATACCCCGCCAAGTAGCGATGCATCCAGGTGCACGGCTTGTAGCAAGCTGGTACGACGGGTAACGGGAGAACCATGGCTGCGAAATTGGCGTTGAAAGTCATTTCTTATCATGGTTTTTCTTGGCTCGATGGCGTGGCGTTGGCATTCGCCAATTGAGGTAATAAATAGGCGTCAATCATTGCTCGTGCAACGGGGCCCGCGTTGGTGCCGCCACCACCACCGTTTTCGATAATAACAGCGACAGCAATTTTGGGGTTTTCAATCGGAGCGAAAGCAATAAATAATGCATGATCTCTATGCCATTCTGAGATTTTGCTGGCATCGTATTTTTCATCTTGCTTGATGGTAAATACTTGAGCTGTTCCAGATTTACCGGCCATTTTGTACTGAATGCCTTTGGAAAGTTTGTAGGCCGTCCCGCGAGGGTTGTGAACGACCTTTTCCATGCTTGCAATGGCTTTTGTCCAATTTAAGGGGTCTGTAAGAACAATGTCATTACTTTTTTCAGGAGTTGGCAGGTCTTCGATATACCCGTCAGTTTCTATGGATTGCACCATGCGAGGTGCGATGTTTTTCCCTCGGTTAGCGAGGACTGCTGTACTGACAGCAAGCTGCAATGGTGTGGCGAGCATATACCCTTGGCCGATACCTGCAATCAGTGTCTCACCAGGGTACCAAGGTTGGCTTTTTGTGGCTTTTTTCCAAAAACGAGAAGGGAGAATACCTGGTTTTTCGCTGACTAGATCGATATTTGTTCGTGTGCCAAAGCCAAAAGGGGCCATAAAATCATGGATGTTATCAATACCAAGGTTATGGGCAAGTTCATAAAAATAGGTGTCGCAAGAGCGCATAATGGCTTTGCTCAAGTTTACCATTCCATGGCCATATTTTTTCCAGTCGCGATACAGATGATCGTCATTTTCCAGTTTGTACCAACCTGGATCGTAAATTGTTCGCTCCCAATTAGTGGTGCCTTTTTCGACACCGGCAATAGCAACTATTGGCTTGATGGTAGAACCTGGAGGGTACTGGCCTTGAATGCCTCGATTAAACAATGGGCGGGCGCGTGATTCTTGCAGGTCTTTATAGGATTTATAATCTATCCCTGTAACAAACAGGTTTGCATCGAAGGCTGGCATGCTGGCAAAGGCTAAAATACCCCCGGTGTTAGGGTCTATTGCAATGGCTGCGCCGCGTCGATCCCCGATAGCTTTGATGGCGGCTTGTTGTGTTGCCCAATCTAAATAGAGGTGTAAATTGTCTCCAGGGGTAGGCGCTTCACGGTCTAATACGCGAGTGATTTTTCCTCGCGCATTGGTTTCAACGGTTTGGAAGCCAACTTGACCGTGGAGTTGGTTTTCATAAAAACGCTCTACGCCCGTTTTACCGATATGTTCGGTAGCGCTGTAGTTGTTAGCATTAACTTTTTTCAGTTCTCGTTCGTTGATTCGGCCAACGTAGCCAATAGTATGAGCAAGTGCACTTTTGTGTGGGTAGCTGCGCACTAACGATGCCTCAATACTTACTCCTGGCATGTTATGTAAATTCACAGAGAGTTTGGCGATTTCCTCTTCGTTTAGGCGGTAGCGTAGCGGCACTTCACTGAAGGGGCGGCGGCGTTGGGATAGGCGTTTTTTAAAACGCTTGGCAGTACCTTCTTTCAGAGTAATTAAATTGCCAATGCTTTCTATTGTTTGATCAATATCCCCCGCCAACTCTTTAATAATACTGACGGAATAGGTGGGTTGATTGTCTGCTAGCAAAACACCGTTGCGATCAAAAATGAGGCCTCGGTTAGGGGCGATGGGGTGCTTGCTGATACGGTTGCTATCGGCTTTGGTTCTGTAAGTCTCGTGTTGATATATTTGTAAATAAAATAAGCGAATCACAAGAATTAGCATTGCTACTAAGACAATGACTGTTGCAACCAGGGCTCTAAATCTAAAAATACGTGTTTCGCGATAATGGTCTTTGAAAGTAGCAGGTTTGGCCATAGAACACTTATAAGTAGAGGGCGTCGTAAGAGTAAAAGACGTTTACCGGTGGTAGGGGTGGCCTTTTATGACACTCCAGCAGCGGTAAAGTTGCTCCGCAAGCATAACACGCACAAAGGGGTGGGGAAGGGTTAAATCAGATAGTGACCACTTTTCGTCGGCACGTTGTAGGCATTCTTGGGATAAGCCTTCTGGTCCACCAATAAATATCGAGATATGCTGTCCTTGCGGGAGTAATTCCTGTAATCGACCTGCCATCTTTTCCGTAGTTTGACGTTTGCCGAGAACATCCAAGGCAATAACGCGATCGTTATTACCTACTGCCGCAAGCATTTGTTCGCCTTCTTTGTCGGTGATGCGTTGAACGTCGGCGTTTTTACTGCGCTTGCCCGCTGGGATTTCATGCAGCTCAAGTAGAATATCTTGATTGAGCCGCTTTTGATATTCTTTGAAACCTTCGTTTACCCAACTCGGCATTTTAGTGCCAACGGCAATAAGCTTAATTCGCATTGTGGGTTATTCGGTTGAGTCGTTTTTGCCACCCTCTGGTGTCATTGTCCAGAGCTTTTCTAAGTCATAAAATTTACGGGTATCAGGCGTCATGAGGTGTACTATGACATCAAACATGTCAACCAGTACCCAGTCAGACCCAGGTTCACCTTCCATGTTTGATTTTATACCTGCTGCTTTTGCGTCTAGATAGACATTTTCAGCTACAGCGCCGATGTGGCGTTTGGATGTGCCGCTTGCGACAATCATGTAGTCGGCCATGCTGGTGAGAGGTTTAACATCAAGGACAACAATGTCTTTTGCCTTCATGTTTTCAAGTGATTCTATTACGGTTTGCTTTATGTGTTCGATGTTATCTGTCATGTGTTACGGGCCTATCATGAAAAGTTAATGCCAGCCGTAAAGCTGATGCAATTTAATGTAATGCCATACGGTATCAGGAAGTAAAAAGCGCGGTTCAAAACCTTGCTGTATATCTTCGCGCAACTGTGTGGCTGAAATATCTAATGCTGTTGTGTTATGTACATGAATATTACCCGCTGGGCAGGTTAGCAAATCATGAGGTTGCTCTGCTCGACGCTTTTGTAGCAGAGCGTATTCATCGGAGTCTGTTTCCGGCGGCTTTGACCCGGGGCGGTGTGCAACCCATAGATGACACAAGTTTAGTATGTCTTGCCAGCGGTGCCAGCGGCAAAATAGCCGAAATGCATCCATTCCCATTACAAATATAAGCGGTGTATCGTTTGATGTTTGATCTCGCAAATGTTGCAGGGTTTCTACGGTATAAGATGCCGAGTGTTTTTCGATTTCCCAATCGTTTACATGAAAGCTGGGAGTTTCTGCACAAGCCAGTCGCGCCATTTGGATACGGTGGGCTGCGTTACTGGATGGTGTGTCGCGGTGTGGAGGTAAATGGCAAGGCATAATCTCCATCTGTGCTAACCCGAGCAGCGTATTGGCTTCCCACGCCAACCGCATATGACCTAAATGAATGGGGTCAAAGGTTCCACCCATTAGGCCAATAGCTTGTGTTTTTTGTGCGTTATTGGGTTGTTGCATTGGAATCGTCACAGGTTCGGTTTACAGGCGGATATGACCGTCACCTAATACAATGTATTTCTGTGTCGTGAGGCCTTCTAGTCCAACAGGCCCGCGAGCATGTAACTTATCGGTTGAGATGCCAATTTCTGCACCCAGGCCATATTCAAAGCCGTCAGCAAAACGTGTGGAGGCATTTACCATAACGGAACTTGAATCAACTTCACGGAGAAATCGTTGTGCCAAGGTGTAGTTTTCGGTAACGATGGTCTCGGTGTGTTCTGAGCTGTGTTGGCTAATGTGATCCATTGCCTCATCAATGCCAGCGACAACTTTAATAGAGAGGATGGGAGCAAGGTATTCTGTGTCCCAATCTTCTTCAGTAGCTGTTATGGCGTTGTTAACGATAGTCAGTGTTTTTTCACAGCCTCGCAGTTCCACACCTTTTGCTTGATATTGTTCCGCTAGCGTTGGTAGCAATTCTGTTGCAACGGACTCTGCAATCAATAAGGTTTCCATTGTGTTACAGGTGCCGTAGCGTTGGGTTTTGGCATTCACTGCGATGTTGATAGCTTTTTCCTTATCCGCCGCATCATCTATATAGACGTGACAGATGCCGTCCAAATGTTTGATCACAGGAACTTTGGAGTCGTTGCTAATACGCTCGATCAGTCCTTTGCCACCACGGGGGATAATGACATCAACAAACTCAGGCATGGTAATGAGTTCGCCCACCGCTGCACGGTCGGTTGTTTCTATTACTTGAACGGCTGAGGTAGGTAGCCCTGCTTTTTCCAAACCGATACGAATGCATTCTGCTACTGCTTGGTTAGAGTTGATAGCTTCTGACCCGCCACGCAAGATGGTTGCGTTGCCGGATTTCAGGCAAAGGCTAGCTGCTTCAACAGTAACATTTGGGCGAGATTCGTAAATTATGCCTATAACACCTAGGGGAACGCGCATCTTTCCGACTTGAATACCGCTGGGTTGGTAAGTAAGGTCGGTGACTGCACCAATAGGATCGGGAAGTTTGGCTACTTGCTGTAGCCCTTCAATCATGCCATCAATACCTTTTGACGTCAGCTCAAGGCGATCCAGTAACGCAGGCTCTAAGCCATTCTTTTTGCCGCTTTCAAGATCGATCTGATTGGCTGCAATCAGCTTGTCACGGGAGTTTTCAATGGCATCAGCCATAGCCAAAAGAGCTGTGTTTTTAGTACCAGTACCGGCTTTGCCGATAGCTCGTGACGCAGCACGAGCCTGTTGGCCGATAGTGGCCATATACGCTTTAACGT
>MAAC01017610.1_pt1 | contig 17227 bp, 13 predicted proteins | sample 1115981 | NCBI WGS metagenome assembly MAAC01 (sample SAMN04961126, study PRJNA320927) | seawater metagenome | isolation source: sample BD02T64 sea water enriched with oil for 64 days | place: USA:Gulf of Mexico | collected 2013-07-27 | reverse complement strand
GAAGATGAAGCCAATGCCTTAATTACTGTAGAACAGTTGGTGATTAAAAACAAAGATCAATCGTTTAGCGAAAATGTTTCTAGCGCCATAGAAAAAATAAAATCTATTTTAAGGTATTCCCAAAAAGGAAATGCAGATTTGTTGGCAGATAGAATTTACTTTGGAGGCAATCAGAATGAGGTGAAATCTAGTAACAACCTAATGCAGATTCAATCGGCTATTATCCATTATCAGATCTTAAAGATAGAATACAATTCTTCCGAAAAAAAGAGAACTACCCGAAACATTGAACCTTTTGCTATCTACAGCATCAACGGAAATTTTTTGCTCATTGCTTTTTGTAGGTTGAGAAAAGATTTTAGAGCCTTTAGAATTGATTTCATCGAAACACTTGTTCCGGAAAATGAAACATTTACCCCGCACAATATGACTTTAGAAAAGTATTTTGAAAATTATGTGCAAAAACAAAAATACCCCTGACACACCTCTGTCATAACACCATCTTATCTTTGCATTAGTATAAACTAAAAAAAATAAGAATGGAAATAATTAACATTGTAACACTATCAATTTCAGGTCTTTTATTGCTGTACGGAGGGACATCAAGAATAAGTAATCCAATAAAAATTTATTGGAAGAATACTGGAATTAGGCTTGAAAAAGAAGTTAACATATTAAGTGAAGCCCGAGGAGTAAGCTCCGTTATGTTGTTCAGTGGAATAATTATGCTGCTAGGGACTATTGTCCCAGAATTGACTATTACTTCATTTGTTGTTGCAATATTGATTCTTCTCGGATTTGCACTTGGGAGATCACTTAGTATTGCTTTAGATGGAAAACCAAATAAATTGTTAATTCAAGGATTAATTACCGAAATAGTTTTAGGTACGGCAAATATTTTTTGTCTAGTCAATATGCTGGATTAGAAATTTGGATCAAGTAATTATTACATTCCTCAGTGTCACTCGAAGAGGACGCTGAGGAATTCTTCATCATTCGTAATATGTTTAGGTAGGGGAGGAATTGCAATATTTCCGTAATTTTTTTTGATCATTTGTCTTATGAATTATCAAAATGAAAAGTTCCCTTTTTACTCCATTATCTAAACTTATATTTAATAATTTATAGTCCAACTTCTACTTACCTTATTCAAACTAAAGGTAGAGGGGACTAAATACCTTTTATAGTCTATAACCAACCCCTAGGGTGAAATTATTTGATGTAATATCATAATCAATAGAATAAGAGCCATTATTTTCCAGAGTCGGTTTGGTATTGAAATATGTGTAGTTTAACATCGTGTCAATACGCTTTCCTAAATGTAGACGTATTCCCAATCCAGTTGAATAGGCAAAAGCTTCTCCGGTTAGCTTTGGTACAATCATATCGTGAAATATATGAAGGCCACCACTCATCACTTCTCGTTTGGATTTCGCATAGCCCAATTGGAGTTTGAAATCAAAATTGAAATTACCTTTTGGTATGGTTGCAATTCCTCCTAATAGAATTCCAGAAGAAGAATAAAACCACTCATCATATTCATATATGAAGTCGAGCCCCCAGCTTTTTGAAAATAGATTAGCAGAAATGCCAAAATTTTCATGGAAAAAATAGGCGCCATCAATATTGTAGTTGATTCCTAAATCAGCGTATTTCCCTTTCATGTTAGAATGATCTTTTGATGCAAAGTCTCCTGTTGGCATACTTGTTCCAATAGAAAATCCAATTAATCCTTTGTGGTCATTTTGTGCGTAGTTCAAAGAGCAAATCAATAGCCCTGTTATAAGAAGTATTTTTTTCATTGTATATGAATATTAATTAATCAAGTCTAAGATATAAAATTAAATAATATCAATTTAATCATGGTCATGTGAAAATGAACTAAGCGTAATTTTTTTGTATCTTACTAAGAATCAATTATATATTATGAAAATTCTTATATGTTTTATAGGGCTTTATCTTAGTTTTTTTTCATTCAGTTTACAGTCGCAATGTATCAATGATTTTTATGCAATGTATTATTTACCAGATTGGGAATATGATGGGGATACCAGGTTAAAAATACTTTTTAAAAATGCATCGGATAGCTCTGATTGGAATATGCCAATTCAATATGTTAAAAAAGGAAATCCATTGGTAGATGCACCGGTCAGGTTAATTGAATTTACAGCTTTGAATCAGGTTAGAGAATATCTTATTGATTTAGATTCAACCGATAATCAATATTATGATTTATATGTCTGTGGGGTTATGATTGGTAGTTTCCAAAAGGAACACGCTTTGCTAGAAATAAATGTGGATTTTGATATCAAAAAAAACCGATTGTACTATTGGCCATTTAAGCGGTCTCATAATGCCAATTTTCCTTATCCTGATTTTCAGGTAACTCGAATAAATTATAATTCTTTATTATCTGATGGTGACCGAACCTATTCTAAATTAAGAATGAATCATGGTCCCACTAGTTATGAAGGGATTTGGCCAAGCGTTTATTTTTTTAAAAGAATGAAGGCTTTTGGTTTTCCAAGTGGAAAAATAAAAATATCGTGTGACCTTAAGGATGATGGAGATGGTATGCATCATGAGTTGAGATTTGGATTGTTGTATGGGGGGAATGGGATAAATTCTTATTGTCATTATACCGGAACAGGTTTTATCATGGATTACCCATCCCAAAATAATTCATGGGTTCATTTTGAGGATATTTTGGAAATAGACCCAAATATTCCCGGTCCTTATCATCCTTCCGGATGGTGTAATTATAGCAATGATGAGTATGGAGAAAAAAATTATTTTTCAATAATGAGTGGTCCTAGTGCATTTTCTTATGTGCCGGAAACAGATTTTATTGATAATTTAAAAATATCATTGGTTGGAGGAACGAAGTATCTATGTTTTGGTGATTCCTTAGAGATATATGGTGAAATGGTAAAGACTGAAGGTATATATCACAATGCTGGTGTTGATAGTCTAATCGACAGTAATACCGTCTTTAAAACAGTCTTATTTTACCCTAAAATATTTGTGGATTATTCTAATTTGGGATATTACCTGCCGAATAATGAAGATTGGCATGAGCATTCATGGCGAAGTTGTGAGGATAGTTCAATTGTTTATTCAGGTGAATATTTTGAACCAATTGAAAACGGGAATTATTTCTTAATAGTGAATAATGGAGCATGCGCAGACACCAGTACATGTTTCTCGGTAAATAATTTGGGAATTGAACAAGTTGAATTACCAAAGGTTAAAATTTATCCGAATCCTGGAAGGAATGTAGTATATATTGATTTGAATGGTCATTTAGCCAGTCAAATCAAAATTGTAGATATTCAAGGTAGGGTACTCGAAACTATTGATTTAGAAGGCGGTAAAAGCCTTGTTTCCGTGCAAACAAAAAATTATAGTACAGGCTTATATTTTGTGTATATCCTGTCCAGTGGAGAAACCATAATAGTTGAAAATCTGGTTATTGAATAGGACAATGATTACTTCCCTTCAATATGAATTGTTTGAAGAGAAGTAATTGTAAATTTAATAATTTACAGTACAAATTCTTTGACGACTTACATCTAAAATCCAAATCCAACATGTAATCCTAACATGGCATGTTCATCATCCTTAGCATAGGCATACTCCAGCACAGGACCTAAATGAATTTCTCCAAAATTGAATTCATAAGATGCTTCAAAATGAGATGTAAACTCCTCTACATCCGGACCAAATTGAATCCCAGGAGAAACAGTTAATGTCAAATTATGAATAGGTAAGTAGGATAAATTTATTGATGTAGCGTAATGCCTATGTTCATCAAGAATGGATTCCAAACCCAAACCAATTCCAAACTCAGTATTTGCAACCTGAAATAGATACATATAATGAAAATGCAGTCCAGGAGCATATTCTTCTTCATGCAATACATAAACAGGTCCAACAGCTAGGCCTATGTGATTACGGTGTTCCTCATGATGATCATGGTCTTCATTTTCATTATTAATAGCTGTCTGTGCAAATGAATTCAACGCAATAAAAGATAATACAATGAAAAGTCTTTTTTTGAATAACATGATTTAATGGTTTAGGATAATAGTTTTCAAATTTCAAAAAAAAGAGAGTGAATGTCAAATAGTATACCAACCTTATTATTAGAAAAGATAAAATAATATGTTCCGCCAATATAGAATTCATGTAAATTGAATTGACTTTTGAATTGGATACCTCTGATAGAGGTTAAGGTGACAATCTAGAATTGATTTAGAGCCTGTTGGGGACACTCAAGGAGGACTTGGATGCATTCATTGCCAAGGATTTTTTCAAGGTCCTGGGAGGCTATTTGACCATTACTCTTTTAAAGTTCAATCCTATATAATTCATTTTAAACTAAAGTTATATAAGATGATGTAATAAAATGTTTAATTTAACAGAATGCACACATTTAAGGGGAGCAATAATAATGGCGATAAATAATAATAATTTTTTAGATACTAAATTTGAAATTCCAGAAATAACAAGATTTAGATTGGTAGTCGGATTATTAATCGGATTTTTTTATTCCTTTTCCTTTTATTCATTCTTATACATTATAAGAGAAGTTTTCCGGTTTCTTTCACTAACTGAGGCTAATGATTTATGGATTCTTACAGTTGAAGAATCAAATTTTTATAATTTGATATTTGCATTCATATCGGTTATTTTAGGTCAATCTATGTCTTTCACATTTTGGTTTGATCGTCCTAAAAGAATATTTGGAAAGCAAAACCATCGAAGTAGGAGAATAGTAAATGATCAAAGGGTATTAAATTGGTATTTTTTAAGCTGGTTCTCGAAATTGTGTTTTGTTTCTGTCGTAATGTTTGGGTTTACAATTCAAGGAGGTTTCTATGCTTTAAGTTTATATCCAGACTACAATTATATTTTTATACTTATTCTAATAGTTCTGTTCTTCCAAACGTGGAATACAATAATCTTGAAATATAAACGGAAAAGTTATAAATGGATATTGTTTTCAATTGTTATTTTGTCAGTTTCCTCTTTCGGATTATCAAGGATTAATTTGATTGATTACAAATCAATTAATAAAATCGTTTTACAGAAAAATACACCTTCCAAATACAATCTTGAACTACCTAAGACTAATAGCTTTAAAAAAGGACATAGGTATTTTAAAAACATTTATATAGTTGAGTCAAAAAATCAAGGATTTAAGCCAAAACCAAAGGTTGTTATTGATAACCAGGAATTTGATTTCAATGGTATAAAAGATCAAATTGCTTATTGGCAATCCAAGAAGTCCAAATGGGAAATCCGTAGCATGGTTTATCGATTGCATATCCATAAAACTATTAATATGAAATTCATTAATAAGTTAAAGAAGGAATTAGCGATTAATGGAGTCCAAAGAATTGCTTATGCTGTAATTCCCATATATTATGAATTTGATAGTAGATTTGATCAGGGCTTTTCATTTAAGTGGCGATTATTCAATTGGGACTCCGGATTATATAATCCTAAAGAGATTTTGAATCACCCAAATAAAATTCAAAATATTATTGTTGTTAAGCAAGATGATAGTGGAAATAGAATTGTAAATGATGTAGAATTAGGTGAAGAGCAATTTAAATTAAATATCAAGGGTTTAATGAAGCAAGATCACAATTATATAATACCCTATTTCATTAATGATAATGTCAATTTTACTGAGTATTTGGGAGTCTTGACAATCATCAAGGATGTTGTTAATGAATTGAGAAATGAATATTCAGTAAAGACATATTCAAAACAATTTGATTCACTTAATAACGTGGATAGAAAACTGGTCAGAAAACAGTATCCACTAAGTATTATTGAAATACCAAAAGAGCAAGCTCTGTCATTTTTAGAAATACTAGATTAATTATTAGTATGTTGTATTTTAGGTTAGAGAAAATTGCAAGTTTTTTTAGATCATTGTCTCTGATCTTGTTTCTCATAAAAGCATATTTTTAGTATTAATAATGATTTCTTAACTTGATAGGAGTTTCTAATCCGTTATATATTTATCCAATGAGAAAGTTAACTCAATTTATATTCTTCCTATGTCTTATTTTTTTAAGATTTAGTTGTTTTTCTCAAGGGCATGATTTTGAATGGGTCAGAATTGTTAATGTAAGTAAATACGGACAAGCAGAGAGTATAATTACAGATCTAAATGGAGATGTTTATATTTCTGGAAATTTCTATGGGGAAGCAGATTTTGATCCTGGTGATGGGCAGTTTAATCTAACTTCAAGTATTTATGGGAGTGATTTATTTATACAAAAATTAAACTCTAATGGTGAGCTTGCTTGGGCTAAATATATTGGACAAAGATCATATAACTTTAATACTTTCATAACAACTGATGTTTTTGGGAATATTTATATGACTGGTCATTATAAGGGGGAATTTGAATATGAAACCGCAGATGGAACTTTTGTCATGGATTCAAATGAAACCATATCGGCTTTTGTAATGAAATTGGATTCAAATGGAGATGTCATTTGGGGGAAGTCATATGGATTTGCATGGCCTTATGCAATAACTACGGATAATTTGGGAAATGTATTTACAACAGGCAGATTTAGAGATACTGTTGATTTTGATCCAAATGAAGGAGTTTTTAATTTAACTACAGAAATCCAAGAGGGGGTATTTATTCAAAAGTTGGATTCTGAGGGTAATTTAATTTGGGCTAAATCAATGAATGGGTATGGATCAGGTGCTTGTAAAGGTATTGTAACTGATTTAGAAGGAAATGTTTATTTAACTGGTGAATATGAATCGACTATTGATTTTGACCCAGGTGCAGAGGATCTCAATTTGACTTCTAAAGGAGGCAAGGATATTTTTGTTCAAAAATTGGATATCGATGGGGATTTAGTTTGGATTAAATCTTTTGGTAGTGAATATGATGATTTATCGAGGTCTATAATTATCGACAATTTTTCCAATGTTTATTTAACGGGACATTTTAAGAATATTATAGATTTTGATCCTAGTGAAAATGAATTTTTATTGGAATCAAACGGTGCTGGTGATGGCTTTATTTTAAAGTTAAACTCAGATGGAGAATTCCGATGGGCTAAATCAATTGGGAATTATTGGAATGTTGATGATATACCATCAATTACTATGGATGTTTATGGTGACATTTATGTAACTGGGAAATTTTTAGATGAAGTTGATTTTGATCCTGGTGTTGATGTTTTCTATTTGACTTCACTCGATCATTATGATTTTTATATTCTAAAATTGGATTCTTCTGGTAATTTTATTTGGGCTAAAACCATGGGGGGAGAGTCTTCTGATGTTAGTAAATCTATTACGAGTGATAATTGGGGTAATTTGTATGTGACTGGCAATTTTTCGGGTGATTGTGACTTTGACTCCGATACTGCAAACATTAACTTTACATCTTTTGGAAATGGTGATATTTTTGTTCAAAAATTGACTCGGTTTTTAGAAAATGAGCAAAATGGAACATTGGATGCGGCATATATCTTTCCTAATCCTAACAGTGGTTTAGTCAATATTGAATTGGGAAATTTAAAAGATTTATCCCTTAAAGTAATTACAATTACTGGTCAGTTGATTTATCAAAAGGAAAATATTAATACTTCTTTTTATCAGTTCGAAATTAATACTGCTCCTGGGATTTATATTATAGAGATAAGTTCTAACGAAGAAACACAACAGTATAAATTGGTGAAGAAATAAGCTTTTTACTATCCCATTGGAGTAAATTCGAAAGTCCATAAAAACAAAAAAGCTGTACATCATAAGATGTACAGCTTTTTGTGATCGCGAAAGGATTCGAACCTTCGACCGTCTGCTTAAAAGGAAGAGGCTGGGAACAAATGAATCACATTAGACTAAATAGAAACCATAAAAGTAGTAAAGTGCTCGATACTAATACTGTATTGTTTAATATTCGCCAAGTTGATTGCTTAAGGTTAAGGCCATAAACACTGGCTATAAAGGCTAACAGACATAAGATCATGGCGAGGTATGTGGAATGAAATTGACCTTCCAGCCAAGTTGGTAAAAGTTTGTTAAATAATAGTACACTTTCTGCATGAGTAGTTTTCTGATTCGTAGCATATATCCATAAAGCAACTAAGGAAAGTGGAAGGGTGAAAAATAATACCCCCAGTAGGCTGGATGCTTTTAGAGTTATAATGTTCTGGCTAGACTGGACTTTTAAATTTTCATCCGCTTGATATTCGGATTTTTTGAGTTTATAGGCCCATATTAAAAGGCTAAGATAAAATGCTGGAATAATGAGCCTTAATATTAGGACATTTTTAAATGATGGATTGGTCAAATATTGATGAACCATGGATGACGATTCGAGGAGGAAACTAATGATCAATAATGCCAGAATCCAATTGAGTACGAATTTTTTCTTCTGTAGCAGAAAAATACCAAGTGGTATAAAAAACAAATGAAAAATAGTTGTCAAATAATCATATAATTCATGTGTTATCGCATCGATGTTTTGGATTTTAAAATGAATGATTAAAATTGCGTTTATTAAGGCAAATATGCCAATGATTATCAGTATTATACTTAGGGTTCTCCTTTGAAACTCGCTCATATCAGAAAGTATTTATATAACAATAATGGATTCGGTTTAATTCAAGAATAATATAATTACTTGGTTATTAATATATTAAAAATATTTTTAATTATTGTTTGTGGTCAAAGACTTTGAACAAATGATGCTTAAAATTGTGTTTAAATTCATTTGTAAACTTTTTGCAACGTTTTACCACGGATTGGGACGAATAAAGACTTTTTTCATTGCAAAATAGGTATGAAATTTTCCTTTTAGAGAGGGGGAGTGGCGTAAATCTCAAGCTGAATTATTTCAATCTTTACTAAGGTTATAAATTCCAATCACAGGCGGGAAATGTTGTGATAGTATTTCATTAATATTTTCTGTTGTTAAAGGTTTAGTCATAAAATCTCTCACAAAATCATATTTCAGAGCTCTAACTTTATCATGAAGTAATAACGAGGGGGAAGACATAATTATGACAATCTTGTGATTTGATTTAAATTGTTTAAACTCTTCCAAAAATTGCCAACCATCCATTAGAGGTATATTAATATCTAAAAAAATTAAATCAGGAAATGTATCACCTTTTTGACTGCAATTGTGCAAATAGATCAAAGCCTCCTTTCCATTCTGAAAAGATGTTATTTGTTCGGCGCATTGTATCTTGCTTAAAATAATTTTATGGAGGAAATTCGTTGGTTTGCTATTATCAATTAACACAATACTCTTTAACTTATATTTCATAAGTATTTATTTTTGAATTGAAAAGTAAAAAGTGCTTCCCACATTTAATTTAGAATGGACCCCGATAATACACTGTGTAAGGAAACTATCTTTTTGCAATGAGCTAGTCCTATGCCAGTGCCAGTATATTCGTCTTGTGGATGTAGTCTTTGAAAAATAGGTTATAAGAACCCATTAATTATAAAAAAATAGAGTTTCCCTTAACTAACCTTTAGATCCCATCGGATTAAATGTTAGAAGGTTCTATTGTGTTATTGACTATACGGATTACTTCGTGATTCTGTGAATTAATGAACAGTGCAAATTGTTTATAATCGAAATCTATTCTAATATGGTGTAGGTCATAGTAATAGTTGATTCTACATCGGAAACATTAAGATCTCCGAAATCGCCAGTATATTTCAGGTGATAGGTAAGTTTATGACCATTTGAATTTCCTAGTCCAGTAAATGAAGTTCCAATATTTGTTATGATTGCAGTTGGAGTGGGAGTTGGAATTACCTCTGGAGAAGGAGTTCCTACATTTCCTCCACCAGTACCGGAATGGGCAGAGGCACAGACACTTAGTGTAAGCCCGGGAATAGAGGGTACTGAACTGGATGATACTTCAATTGTCTTCTTATCATCAGGGCCACTTGCTATAGCTGAATAGGTAAGCCAAAGATCACAATTTGTTTCATCAATAATAAACTCATCCCCAGCACTGGATATCTCATTTGCATTTAATGCAAATGAGATATCTAAGCCATTGTCACTTTCCAGATTTACAGCTATAAATTGAGGTAATAGAATAGCTATGTCGGTTTCATTTTGTAGACCGTCATTCCCAGGATTAAAATCAATTTCTCCACCACAATCTTCACAATTACTTTGAGCAACAATTTTTGCCGAAGAAATTAGAGATATTAAAGTAATATAGAAAGCTATGCTTTTCATAATAGAAAGAGGAGATATATAACTACTTTATTAAATAATATAGCAGTTATACATCTTTTAGATTTAATTCGTAAAAGTTGAATCAGAAATTAAATTCAATAGTTAATCAGTAATGGTATATGTCATTGAAATGGCTGATGCACCTGTAGCTACATTTAGATCTCCAAAATCACCCGTAAAATCTAGGTAGTAAGTTAGGTTATGGCCATTTGCATTACCATCACCGGTAAATGCGCTTCCTATTCCGGTAATGATGTTTGTTGGAATAGTTGAAGGAGTTACTACGGCTGAAGGAGTACCCAGATTTCCTCCTCCAATTCCCGAATGAGCAGAGGCGACTACAGTTACTGTAAGTCCAGTGATGGTAGGTAAATTTGCTGCTGTGATAGAAATGTCTCTTTGACTTGCAATAGCTGAAACCAATGAAGTATAATTGATCCATAGATCATTGTTTTCTTCATCGATTATAAATTGATCACCAGCTTCTAATCCAGAAGCATCTAATGCAAATGATATGTTTGCAGCATTAGTTGATTCAATGTCCAAAATTGCAATTTCAGGAATACTTATGTTAACATTGTGTTGTTTTGTACTTACATCTTGTGCTGATACTAGTTTGATTCCGATGCCGAGGGCAAAGGCTAATAGTAAAGTTGACTTTTTCATAATTGAAATAAATTTTGATAATTAGTAAATGTTTGATGCTCTAATTAGTTTTACAACGATCACTTTATGTAAAGCTCATTTTGATATGTACTCAAATTTATATAGCATAATTAGTTGTCATGCTTAAAAACGCATGAAACTTGTTTCGAAAAGGGAAATCGAGCGAAGAATATTAATAATACTTGTATTGAAAAGGGAAATCGAGCGAAAAATACTAAGAAAAGAGCTCTAGTAAGTGTTTGATAAAGTGTCAGTTGATTTTCCTTTTCCTTGAAAAGGAAGCTTTATTGAGGGGTAGTGTTGGTTATCAATTATGTTTTATAAACTTACCTGGGGTGCAATTTTCAAATTTTTTAAAGGCGATATACATAGAACTTCTGGATTTAAATCCCACTTCATGCCCCAAGCCTTCCATGGTGAACATTTTTGATCTTTTTGGATCAAGCAATATTTCTTTGGCTTCTTTAACGCGATACTTATTGATAAAAGAATTAAAATTACTACTGGTTTTATAATTGATTATCTGAGATAATTTTCGATAATGTATATCTATTAATTTTGCTAAATCAACGATGGTCAATTCTTTATTTTTAAAACATTTCGATTGTTCTATCAGTATTATAAGTTGGTTGTATATATGGTCAAAATCGTCTTGATTAGTACTTTTAGGAAATACAATTGGTCCTTTTGTTGTTTTCTTGTCTAACAGATTATCTAATACTATATAGTGTTGCCTTACCCCAAAAATGACAGCCCAGTACATTAGAACTAATTCTGAAATGCCTACTAGAACATAAGCGGTTAATACATACGTTGCCGGAATGCTAACCTTTAATACTATAAATAGAAATTGAAACGATAAAAAGGTAATATTTATGCAGATAAGAATTAGAAATGCATTTACTAAAGTTTTAACCCATCCCAGCAATTTATTCTCCACCTCGGAGTGAAAATCATATACTAGATTTTTATTTTTTTTCAATAGTGATAGGGTCTTGAATAAATAAAATGCAACAAATATATTTACTGTAAGGATAAAAGCTCCTTCTAAAATACCATTTCGGATAGCTGAAAGATTTAATTTCCCAAATAGCACTAATACTAGTAAACAGGTGAAAAGGATAAATTCCAAAATCCCTGGAATCAAATGCTTTATATGAGATCTTATATTAGACCTATATATTAATTGGTGTACGTATAAAAATAAAAGTGGATAGGATAATAAATAAAAGTGTATCGGCAAAAAGAACAAATATGGATAGCTTTCAGTTATTCCACGATCTGCCATGATATTGAAAATATAAGATCCTCCCAAAGTTATTAGGAAAAGACCTAATAGTAAAGAGGGTCTCCTTTTGGAAGATAGGAAAATTAATATACATCCAAATACAAGCCCTTGACCAAGACTGATCATGTCTATTATACTTGCGTAATACAGTAATGATAATTCATTCATAAGCTACAAGTCTCTATCTATAAATGTATAAGTAATATCCAAAATTATTTGAGGACAGGAATTTTGCACAAGTACAGCGCAATTAAAAATAATCTGCAAATTTCATTAAAAACCATCTATATATCAAGGGAAGAGGTTGTGAAAATGTATGAATACGGGAAATTGATCGTGAAATTATCTGAAAGACTTCTTGTAATTTATAATATGGAACAATAACATTTAAAGTGTGTCTTAATGAATAAAGATTTATACCGTATAGTTGATTCTCAGGTTGCTTAGATTAAGGGTGTAAAAAGAAGCAATTTCTTCTCTCTAGTTTTTTGTTTTCAACCTTATCCAGTAAAATTGACGGGCTATTAAGCAATGAATAATTTCTCATAGGGTAATTATTTTTGGCAAACTGATTTTATTAGTTTTTGAATTAAAATAATGAATACCCAATAGATATAGTTCAGGTTATAGCGATGATAAGATATACTTGATGTTTGTATGAAAAAGGGAAATCGAGCTAAGCTTTATGAGAAATGAGCTGTGAATGGGTAAATCGGATAAAGAATTTGGACGAATTAAGCCTAAATTTGCGCCAAGATTTGTTTGTAATCTTTTTGTAAGTTTTGAATAATTATAATGCTGTTTTTTTCAAAAAAAGAAGGTTATTCTTTTTTGTAAATAATATCAACCGTTAGAAATAAATTAGGATGAAAAAAAAGTTTGTTTTTTTAATTGCTTTAGCACTTTTTTCAGTTTTTCAACCATTCAGTTCATTTGGACAATCGAATCAATATTTACATTTTGATGGTGTAGATGATCATATTCTAAGAGATAGTGCTGTACAGGTTTTAACGGGGTCTACGGAAGCTTCAATGGCTGGTTGGTTTTATAGTGATGCTTTAGTTTACGGTAGTGGCATGATGAGTATTAGAGGAGGAGGCTCTGGTGATGGTAAAATGTATATTCTTCAGCTAAGCAATGGGGCATTAGAATGTAGATTAATAACCTCTACTGGACTACACCAAGTTGTAGGGCCTGCTGGAACAATTCAAGCCAATGTATGGCAACATATTGCTTGGGTCTATAATGGTTCAACTGTTGAATTATTTATTGACGGGGCCTCTATTGGAAGCTCTAGTGCATCAGGTACATTTGTTTCGGTAGACAGACCTTTTACTGTTGGAAAAAGTATTGAGGGGAATTTGAACTTTATGTTTAAGGGTAGAGCTGATGAGGTTAGTCTTTGGTCAAAAGCATTGAGCTTAACGGATATTCAGAATATGATTGCCAATGAATTAACAGGGAATGAAACAGACTTGGAACTATATTATAAGTTCGATCAAGGAATACCCGGTGGTGACAATACCTCATTAAATGAATTGACCTCTAATTTGACAAGTGGCGATTTGGATGCTGATTTAACCAATTTTGCTTTAATGGGCGCTACTTCAAATTTTAATGGTGTTTTGGAATCAGGCGTACAGGCAATTAGTTTTCCATCCATAGCAAATAAAGTTATTACAAGCCTAGCATTTGATTTAAATGCGATTGCCAGTTCAGGGTTAGCGGTAAATTATAATATTGTATCTGGACCAGCAACCATTTCTGGAAATACGGTAACTCTAACAGGAAGTGCTGGTGAGGTTATTGTTGAAGCCAGTCAACCTGGGAATAGTACTTATTCTGCGGCTACTACACTTACAAACTCTTTTCAAGTTTTCGATCCAGCCCTTCAATTTGCAAATATAGATGCCAGAAACCCACTTAGTGGAGATGTTTACAGCCCGAATTTAGAACCAATTCAGTTGGCTGGTATAGTTGACATTGATTACTCTGATTTATTCTCAGTTCAAAGTGTCGATTTTAAGGTGAATGGGCAAAGTATAGTCGTGGAAGATTGGGGAAACACACATTATACGGGTTGGTGGACACCAACAGCCAATGGGACAGCTACATTTGAAATAATTGCTACAAATAATTTTGGAGCATCCATCACAGAAACTATTAACTTCAATGTAGTGGGGACAGCTCCAACTACTGCCCCAGATGCTTTTTCCGATGTATGGGTTTATTCTGATGTATACTCTGTTGAAGTAGATGGTGTTTTGCCAAGTTATACCGGTGCATTTGACCAAATTAATGGTCTATTGGATATTCAATGTCCAAGTGGTGGTTGTGACCCTTGGGACAGGGTTTCGCACATAGAGGTAAAAGGACATAATGGTGAATGGTATGAAATTATTCGTTACCTAACCCCATATGGTGTTGCTTGTAACCATTCTATTGATTTAACAGACTTTATGTCGCTATTGCAAGGGAAGGTTACTTTTAGAATAAGTTTAGGAACCTCAGGAAATGGTTTTCTCTATAGCTTAAATCTTGATTATGTTTCTGGAACACCAGTCAATAGTTTTAGTAAAGTTGACAAATTGTGGAATCAAACCTATGCTTTTGGAGACATGGCTGATTTAACACCTTGTGAAGGATATACAATCAACTATGATAATTCCATAAACAGTTCAAAAATAAAATTAGTCTCAACAGGACATGGCTGGGGAGATAATAACACGGATAATGCTGCTGAATTTCATGAGGATACCCACCATATTCATGTTAATAATATAGAAAAATTTAGTCAGCACAATTGGAATGACTGTAATCCGAATCCAGATGATTGTAGTCCTCAAAATGGGACTTGGTATCATAATCGTGCGGGATGGTGTCCTGGCTCTATTGCACAATGGTTTGATTTTGATATGACTGAATATGTAAATGATCCCAGTATTGAATTGGATTATATTTTTAATCAATCTTACCAAGACTTATGTCATCCAAACAATGTCAATTGTATAACAGGTGTCACTTGCTCTGACTGTAATGCTGGCTTCAATCCTCATTTAGTTGTTAATTCTTATTTGATATCATACAGTGACCAACCTATTGATTTGACAGAACAGGTTGATTTGTTAAGTACTGATGAAATAATCCAATCAGAAATTGACATGAGTATTTATCCAAATCCTTCTTTTGGAAAATTTGATGTAAGCGTTCCTTTAAATACGGGTGTTTCGTGGATTTCAATTTATGATGTTAAGGGGAATCTAATACTGAAAAAGAATTTTCAAGACGGTTATAATATGGTATTTCCAATTGATTTAACAGGAATTGATCGAGGTGTGTACATGGTGGTTGTTTCTACAGAAAAAGGGAATTATACACGAAAAGTTGTTGTTGAATAAATCAAATTTTTATGTCAGTGAAGTTGGTCATTTGATGCTTATAGTACAGCTATACTATTTCCAATGAAAGATGATTTATCCAGATATGCTTGATATGAAAAAAGCTCTTCAGAAATGAGGAGCTTTTTTTTGTAGGCCCACTTGGGTTTGAATTATGGATTATCTGCATAGATGGAAGAGGATATTTGAGTGTAACCCGTTATTAGATAGGTTTTTAATTTTGGTGGTGTGAAAAATTTGCAATGTTTTTGCAATGTTTTGTATGGCTTTTGGACCACGACTACTATAAATCAATATTTATACCTATTCCAATTTTTCCATTTTCATAATATGGTGCTATCTGAGAAATCCCTGTTTTTTTTTTGACATTTAAAAGCGCTTTTTGAAATATTGGCAATAACCAATATGCCATTTTAGTTCCCAATATTCCGAAGCCAGCCCCTGCCACAACATCGGAAAACCAGTGCCTATTGATATAGATTCTATGGTAAGCTATACCTGTAGCTATGAGATATCCAGCAATGCCGTATATTGGAGAGATATGTTTAAACTCCTGATGTAAAAATTCTGCACATAAAAATGCAGTAGCAGTATGACCGGATGGAAATGAGTATCTAGTCCCATCTGGTCTTTGAATCTTTGTTAAAGGCTTTAACTGAAGGTAAGTATTTATGGTTATAAAATGTGCAGTAACGAAGACCATACTTCTATCTACAAAATTATGTTTTCCACGAACCCCAAATGCATTCAAAACATACACACTAATTACTGGTGTATACATATAATATTTATTTATCAAAACTCGTTTGTTGGTATACTTCAATTTATCTCTGATTTTAAAATCGTACGATTTGAGTTGAGAGTTGTTTAAAGTCCAGAATCCATAGCCTATCAAACTAATTGGAAGTACTAAGGAATAGAGTTTAGGTACTGAGTCAGAATTAATTTTAAGTATAAATTCTGACGATAAATTGCTTGCTTGAACGCTTTCAAATAAAATAAAATAAAGGATCAAACTGATACATTTCAAATTATACATAGTAAAATGAATTTCTCTATTATAAATTCCCAATAGTCCCCTTCAATTAAATGATTATTAAGTTACTCTTTATTAGTTGCTTATGAAAATTGCACCGTTTAGTTTTGACTAAAGAGTATAGTTTTATTTATTTAAAATATAATTACTTTTCGAAATAATTATCTTGGTTTTCACCTTCTTGTATATGGTCAGTATAAAGTGAACTATGGCCTTCTGTTGCCTTAAGTGAAGTTAATTTGCAATCTTTTTGCAACGTTTTACCACGGATTGGGACGAATAAGGACTTTTTTCGTTGCAAAATAGTCTTGAAAATTTCTTTTTAGAGAGGGGAGTGGTGTAAACTTCAATCTCTACGATGTCGTAGTTAGGCAGTAAATATGGGCTATAAAACAAAAAAGACTTACATGAAACATGTAAGTCTTTTTGTGATCGCGAAAGGATTTTTTCAAGATCCTAGTGGGGCTTAAATAGTAACACAAAAAGCTTCACTCACTTCGTTCGCTTATGCCTTTTTTGTTTCCAATCCCATTGGAGTAAACTCCATGGTCTTAAAAACAAAAAAGCCGTACATCAAAAGA
>MAAC01016656.1_pt1 | contig 17245 bp, 16 predicted proteins | sample 1115981 | NCBI WGS metagenome assembly MAAC01 (sample SAMN04961126, study PRJNA320927) | seawater metagenome | isolation source: sample BD02T64 sea water enriched with oil for 64 days | place: USA:Gulf of Mexico | collected 2013-07-27 | reverse complement strand
GGAAAAAAGATTGTGCAAACAGTTGAAGAATTATTTCATAAATTAGGTAAAAATATAGACGATACTAAAGAGGTGTTGCGCATCTATGGCAACATGAGTAGCGCAACGGTTCTGTTTGTTTTAGAACGCTTTATGAGTCGTGAACTCAATAAAAGCTCTAAGGGATTGATGTTGAGTTTTGGACCAGGTTTTACTGCTCAAAGAATATTGTTAGAATGGTAAATGATTTACAAAATAAATATGGATTGGTTCTAGGTGGCAGCAGTGGCTTAGGTTATGCAAGTGCTCTTAAACTAGCTGAAAACGGAATGAATCTCATCATCTTTTATCGTGCTTCAAGAATACAAGCAGCAGAAATTGAAACCAGATTTGATATCATAAGGTCGTTAGGAATTCAATTATTAACTGTAAATAGTGATGTCACTAGAGAAGATAAGCTGTCAGAAAACCTTGAAAAAATCAAGACATTCTTAAACGATAAAAAGTTAAGTGTCTTTCTTCATAGCATTTCTAAAGGGAATTTAAAACCTATGACAGGCGACAACACACTTTCTACAAATGATTTCCTGCAAACCATTCATTCTATGGGAATAAGTCTGTACAGCTGGACAAAAGCATTATTTGAAGCTGATTTATTTGCAAAACCTGCTAAAATTCTAAGTTTTACCAGTGAAGGAAGTACACGACCTATGAAAAACTATGCAGCGGTAAGCGCCGCAAAAGCTACTTTAGAAGCTATTAATAAAAGTATTGCCATAGAGTTTGCTCCACATCAAATCACTTCTAACTGTATTCAGGCTGGTGTTACAGACACCTTAAGTTTGAGCATGATTCCTATGTACGAAGAATTGAAAGCAGAAAGTTTAAAGAGAAATCCGCACAGAGAATTAACCACTCCAGAACGAGTAGCAAATGTGGTGTATTTAATGAGTAGGGAAGAAGCCAGCTGGATCACAGGAACTGTGATTAAAGTAGATGGTGGTGAGAGTCTTCAGTAATTTGAACTTGAACTTGAAATGATTTTATTTTTATGAGAAAGATCGTAAGTGAAACAGTTGGTATTCTAACACAAGATAATCAGTTCGAAGACTGGTGGATTAGTGACCCTATATCTATCCCTTTTTTAGAAAATAAAACCATGACAATCACATTTGCTGATTTCAATCCAGATGATGATGTAAATTTTATAACAGAAAGTGACAAAGCCATAAAGTCATTCTTAAATAAAAAATCCGAAGATCGTTTAGAATTGAGCGAATTGGCTTATGAAAATTGTATGAAGTTTTTAAGTGTAGTTCCTTATGATAAAGCTGATGAGCCTTTGTGGAAAATAAAAACGAAAGCAGATATTTGGAATTTTATCTATCCAACTGATATTTATATTTCTCGGAGGCACAGACGAGATAAAGATATTTATATAAATATAGCTTGCGAGTGTGAATGGGAGCAAGAACACGGACTTCAATTTATATTTAGAAGAGGAGAATTCCTAGTTAGAGTAAGCGCTCAGGATGGTCATTTAACAGAAGCTGATGCTTATGATAAGGATGATAGTCAGGATAAGTTATTAATTAAATCAAATAACATAAATGAGTACTCTAAAGCAGTCGAAGTTTCCTCTAGACCTATTAAGAATAATAATTGGTGGAGAAGAATATGCATCAAAATCTTAAAAAATAATAACTAATCTCAAATTAAAAATGCTTCTCAATTCTCTTGAAAAAATAGTAGCTAACCTTCCATACGGCGATGGATTCAAATTTGTGGATCAACTGTTAGAATTAGATGAAGAAAGCGTGATAGGTATTTACCGCTTTCGCGAAAGCGAATATTTCTACAAACATCATTTTATAAATAACCCAATAACGCCTGGTGTTATTCTCATAGAATGTATGGCGCAAATAGGATTAGCCTGTTTGGGAAATTACTTAATGAGAGAAAAAGAAGGGAAATCCCAATTTGTTTTTACTGAGAATCATATCAACTTCTTAAATACGGTTGTACCAGAAACAACTGTCATTGTGAGTGCTAAGAAGGAATATTTCCGTTTTGGAAAGTTGAAAGTCGTTGTCCAAATGATGGATGAATACGAGAACAAAATCGCTGAAGGCTGGATGAGTGGGATGATTGTGAATGAGTGAATTACTCGTTTAATTCCCAATTGTAATCCATATACCTTACTCTTGCATCTTTATTGATTTTCAAGGTGCTATACTTATTTAGAAAATCAATTAGATCGCCATTTTTAGTAAAGTCTTCGCTGAACCATCTAAAGATTTTAGAAACGTCTACACGATCTTTAGTAATTTGATTTCTACTGGAGTCATTGATAAATTGAATAGCCAGTTTTTCAAGTTGCTGATCAACCTTTTGAGCAGTAAAGGCTTCATTAGGCAATTGCGGACAAGAGAAAGAGGCACAATTGATTCCAAAATGAATACGAGGCTCGTTCATTTTTCTTAAGATATCATGTTCTATTTCTTCAAGACTTATAGGTTTCCCGTTAATGCTCCAGTTTTTCTGTTCCCAAGGGTTTTTAATGTCTTTAATACTTTCTGTAGGGTAATTATTTATAATTAAATCCAAAGTCATAGCATTATAAGCATTCATATAATAAGCCAGCAAAGCATTGCGACTCCATGATTTATCAGGATTTGCAGCTTCAAGTGTTTTGATATAACTTTTTAAGTTGGCCGGATTCTTTTTTAATCCAGCATAATTAACTCTTCCACCTTTAGACACATACTTTTTCAATACTTGATCAAATAAGCTGTGGTCTATTTCCTGATAATCTTCTTGATAAGTTTGCTGAGAATCAATAGCTTTCATCTCGTTATTGTTCATTTCAACTAATTCTGCCATTATGGTTTCATCGTTTTTTTCTTTTGCTGTGTTGCAAGAAAAGAGAAAAAATGATGCGGTAAGTAATAAGATCGTTTTCATAAATGCTATTTTAAATGTTTGCTCACTTGTGATTTTCTCAATTAAAAGTATTGTCCTATACCAAAAACAAAACCATTTGTTGCGTTGTTACCTATTCCAAAACCATAGTCAAAACGCACAACAGCATTAAAAATACGTTTATGTATAAACCTTATTCCTAAACCTGGGTTAACTTTTAAGGTACTTCCATCTATAAGATCCGTAAAACCACCAGTAGGTGATCTCCAGCTTCCTGCGTCTATAAAGGTATTGCTCTGGATAACAAACCAGTCTTTCTCAAACAACGTGTGACGGTATTCTGTATTAAGAACAACCTCTGCAGTACCACGACCAGCACTATTTCCCGCACCTCTTATATTAAGCTGGTTATCTAATTTAAAAGGAGCAAATCGTGACTCATTAAAAGTGGCATAAGAAAGTTGTAACCTGCTGGCCCAGTTTCCTTTATTGTTGACTTTCTTAAAATACTCAAAATCAGTTTGCACAATTAATTCATCAGCAAGTAAACCTTCTCCGCCAGTGATGTATTCTAGATTAGAAATACTTCTATAGCCAGAAACATATTGATAATCTATAATTAGGTGGTTGTTTTCATACTCAGCAATAGCGCTCCATTTTTGAGCGGTAAGTCTGTTAGGTACTGCGGTAGTTAATATGCCGTCTATAAAACTATATTTCTCATTTGCATAACGCACACCTAGCTGAAAGTTATTGTGAAAATCTAGTTCATAAAGCGCATAAACTTCTGCTGTACGGCTGTCAAATTGATAGTTTACTGTGTTATCGTTATTAAAAAAGACAGGTTCTCTTAGTACATTATTCTGGTAATTAACTCCTATACCCAGCTTATTTGTAATCACATAAGGCGCTTCCCAGTAGAGTCCATAGGAATTAAAAATATTACGTTCGTAATAACCTCCTATAATTTGATTCTGACCTAGAAAATTAAATTCAAAAACAGATAATCTAAAGGCAAAACTATCATCATTTGCTTGTGATGCTCGTACACCTGGAATAATGGTAAAATTCTCTTTGATTTCATAGATAAGCAAGAGTTGTTTAGGATTGCTTTTATCAAGTCTATAACTTGCTTTAGCAATTCCAGGCAATCTGTTGAGTCGTTCTACATCAGTTCATATGGTTTTAAGTTCAACAGCGCTTTGTGGTTTTACTTTTACCAGCCGTCTTAAAAATGCCTCCTTAGTTCTTTTTAAACCTTCAAATTCAATTTTAGAAATCACCACTTCTTGCGCGGTGATCGTTCCCATTGCAAAAAATAGAAATAAAATAAAGGTGTATTTAATCATTGAATGTACTTATTAAAGCAAAATTACTCGCTTAGAACCCTTTAGAACCTATAAAATATCATAATTATCATCACATCTTTATATAGTTTTTGTGATCTATTTGTGAACATCAAAAGAATAAATAGGCAGGCACAAGTTTAACTTAAAGATTTCTTAGTTTAGTACATCTTATGAAAAATATTAAAAGTAGAGTGGTAGTAACTGGTATGGGCGTTGTGGCACCTAATGCTGTTGGTGTTTCCGCTTTCGCGAAAGCGTTACAAGAACAAACCTCTGGAATACGATTTGATCAACAACTAGCGGACTTAAATTTCGGTTGTCAAGTCTCTGGAACGCCACAAATCTCCGACGAATTACTTTCAGAAAATTTTACTCCGTTACAATTAAGAGGTTTAAAAGCTAGCGGTCTGGTTTACGGCGTTATCGCAGGTAAAGAAGCATTTTCAGACGCCGGATTAGAAGTCGCTCCAAAGGATGAAGCGCACTCTGAAATGGGAATCATATTTGGAACTGGACAAAGCGGTGGTGAGAAGTTCAGAGAAGCGATTCATCTCATAGACGATGGAAGAGTGCGCCGGTTAGGAAGCACTAGCGTTATTCAAACCATGACGAGTGGTATAAGTGCATGGCTCGCTGGGGAATTGGGTTGTGGCAATATGGTTACTAGCAATTCCAGTGCTTGTTGTACAGGAACAGAGGCCTTTTTAATGGGTTATGAACGCATCGCAGCTGGAAAAGCGACACAAATGCTAGTAGGCTCGACCAGCGATTCTGGACCTTATATTTGGGGTGGCTTTGATGCTATGCGCATTCTTCCTACCAAGTATAATGATCATCCAGAGAATGCTAGTAGGCCATTATCAAATGATGCAGCAGGTTTTGTCCCAGGTTCTGGTGCAGGAGCTTTTATTTTAGAAAGTTTAGAAAGTGCTCAACATAGAGGAGCAACTATTTATGCCGAAGTGTTAGGCGGTGCTTTGAATTCTGGAGGACATCGTGGTGATGGATCTATGACAGCACCTAATGGTAAAGCGGTTCAAGATTGTATAAGGCTAGCTCTAAAAGATGCACAAATAAACTCTGAAGAAATAGATGCTATCAATGGACATCTTACAGCGACTTCTAAAGATGCTTTTGAAATTAAAAATTGGTCTGAAGCTTTGCATAGAAATGGATTGGATTTTCCACCTATAAACACCTTTAAATCTTACATCGGGCATTGTCTGGCAGCTGCAGGAAGTGTAGAATTAGTAGGCGCCATTTTGCAAATAAAACATCAGCAAATCTATGGAAATGCTAATATTACTAATCTTCATCAAGATATCACAGATATTATTAATTCAAAATGTGTTTCTACAAAAACTCAAGAAATGAGAATTGATGTGCTGGCAAAGGCGAGTTTTGGATTTGGTGATGTGAATGCTTGTGTTATTCTCAAAAAACACGATTCCTAATTATTGAATTCGGATTTAAGAACTTCTATCTAAATAACTTTCTCATTTGAGTAGATTAAATCTTAAACTCATCCTTATCGCTGGCTAAAATTCATTTATAGATAGTATTTTTAAAGTTCTATTGAAAAATAAATATGCAAGAAAACGAAATACAACAAGAACTTTTTAAAATAGTAAAAGTATACCTGCCACAAGATGTTAAAGAGAATGCTGTTAAGCTGGACAGTCATTTAATGCAAGATTTAGGTATTAATAGCGCACATCTTGTAGATATAGCTCTGGATGTAGAAGATGCGTATGATATCACTTTAAATGAGAAGGATATGGAAGAAATGCAAACGGTAAGTGATGCAATTAAAATAGTATCTCAAAAAACATCTTAAGCATTAAATTAATCGCTTAAACCATCAAATTATGTCAAGACTTACAAGAATTGAGCGCTTTGAAAATGAGGTAAAGTCCAAGTATCAAATTTTTAATGGGATCTTTATGACCCTACCATTTGATAAAATCTCTAATACTGGAGGACTCTTACCGTTATTTCATGAGCTATGTGTACGTGGTTATGAAAAAGGTAAAAACCCTACGGAAATCGTAGAGTACTTTTTTGAGCGCTACATCCGTGATGCAGACCAGAAAGAGCGTGAGTCCATGCTTTTTAGATTTATACAGTATATAGAACGTCAAGTGGTATTATTTGATGCGATTGAAGATGCAGCCTTTGGAAAAGTAAATAATCTTGATGGTCGTGGTTCCCTTCGTAGCGTGAAAGATGAGGCCGTAGCCTTGGGCAAAACTCAAGAATTAACATCCTATCTTAAGGAATTCAAAGTGCGACCAGTACTTACAGCTCATCCTACACAGTTTTATCCAGGCTCTGTACTAGGTATACTCAATGATCTAGGCGAGGCGATAAAAGCTAATGAAATCCAGCAAGTGAAATTGTTGCTTTCACAACTAGGTAAAACGCCATTCTTTAAAAAAGAAAAGCCTACACCATTTGATGAGGCTATCAGTTTGATCTGGTATCTTGAAAATGTCTTCTACTTTGCAATGGGTAATATTTATGACTATTTAAAGAAACATATTGAAGATCCACAGGAGTTTAAAAACCAAATTGTAGAAATAGGTTTCTGGCCTGGTGGAGATCGAGATGGTAATCCATTTGTCACAACAGAAATCACGCTTAATGTTGCAAAAAGATTGCGATCTACCATTTTTAGAAATTATTATCGCGACATACGTAAATTACGTAGAAGACTAACTTTTAAAGGAGTAGAAGAACAGCTTTCTAAAATGGAGAGTCAGTGTTATAAAGCTATTTTTGAAAAAGGCGTTCTAGATTTTACGGCGCAAGACTTAATAGACACCATGACCAGCATACGCGACACGGTAATTAAAGAACACAACTCTTTGTTCTTAGATCAAATAGATAGTTTTATTCATAAAATAGAGCTTTTTGGTTTTCATTTTGCAACTCTAGATATAAGACAAGATAGCAGTGCGCATGATGCGGTTTTTGATGAGATTCTCGCTTTCGCGAAAGCGGAACTACCAGACAACTACAACGACTTATCAGAAGTTGAAAAAGTAAATGTACTTTCTAACGTAGAAGGAAACTTGCGTCCGGACCAATTTAAGGAAGAATATACGCAACGTACTTTGAGTAGTATATATGCTATAAGAGATATTCAAGACCGTAACGGAGAAAAAGGCTGTAATCGCTATATCATTTCTAATACGCAAATGGCTTCTCAAATAATGGAGGTTTATGCCATGATACGCTTGTGTGGTATGAGTTCACCTAATATTGATGTAGTTCCTTTATTTGAAACGGTTCCCGATTTGATCAATGCTCCTGATGTAATGCGCAAGTTGTATGAAAATGAAAAGTATAGAGCTCATTTAAGTCGTAGAGGTGATAAGCAAGACATCATGCTAGGCTTTAGTGATGGAACAAAAGATGGCGGTTATTTAATGGCCAATTGGGCTATTTATAAAGCTAAAGAAGCGCTTACGGCAGTTTCACGAGAGTATGGTGTATCTATTGTGTTTTTTGATGGTAGAGGAGGACCACCAGCAAGAGGTGGCGGACAAACGCATCAGTTCTATGCTTCTATGGGAACAAAAATCGCTGCAAAAGAAATACAACTCACCATTCAAGGACAAACCATTAGTTCAAAATTCGGTACTCTGGAAAGCTGTCAGTTTAATCTAGAACAAATGATAAGTAGTGGCGTGAGCAATGCTGTATATGCAAGCGATATCAATGATTTCTCAGATAAAGATAAATCCACTATGGATGAGCTTTCTGAGATTAGTTACAAAGCATATACTGATTTTAAGGCGCATCCTCAATTTTTATCTTATTTAGAAAAAATGAGCACCTTAAAATATTATGCTAAAACTAATATAGGAAGCCGCCCTAGCAAACGAGCTGGCAGTACAGAATTGCGATTTAAGGATCTTAGAGCCATACCTTTTGTAGGCTCTTGGAGCCAATTAAAACAAAATGTCCCTGGTTTTTATGGAGTAGGAACTGCTCTTGAGGCAATGGATAAATCTGGTAAATGGGAAGATGCAACTGACTTATACAGAAATAATAAGTTCTTCCGTACATTACTGGATAATAGCATGATGAGTCTTACTAAGTCATTCTTTGGTTTAACTGCTTATATGGAACATGATCCTGTATATGGAGAGTTCTGGAAACTAATTTTTGAGGAATACCAGCGTTCTAAAAAGTATATGTTGAAGATTTCTGGAATGAGAACATTAATGGAAAATGAGCTTGCAGGTAGAGCAAGTATTGAAACCAGAGAAAATATAGTACTGCCGTTGTTAACCATCCAGCAATATGCGTTAAAAATGGTTCAGGACATACGATCAAATGTAGTTACTAATGATATTGTAATTTATGAACGTATGGTTACAAGATCTCTTTATGGTAATATCAATGCGAGTCGTAATTCTGCTTAAGGATTTAACTTAAAAACAGATAAAGTTTCAACACAATGGTTAAACCTTTGTAAATCCTATGCTTTTCACAACTCTTTACGTTTATCTTTAAAAGAAAAAAGTAAATGAGTACAAACGAAAAAAACATAATTAAGAAAACACCAGTTGATCACGAAATTCATGATTTAATCAAAAATCGATGGAGCCCACGTACGTTTTCTGACCAACCAGTTTCTCATAAAGAACTACAAGTTTTATTTGAAGCAGGAAGATGGGCGCCAAGTTCTAACAATATTCAACCATGGAATATAGTATGGGGAATTAAAGGAAGTGTGGTTTATGATCGCATTATGGATGTTCTAGTAGAATTTAATCAAAACTGGGCAAAAAATGCACCAGTACTAATTTTAGGAGTCATAGACACCAAAACTCCTAAAGGTGATGATAATTACCATGCACCTCATGATTTAGGTCAATTTGCCGCTAATATGGCGATACAAGCTCAAAGTATGGGAATTGCTATGCACCAGATGGCAGGACTAGATTACGAGAGAGCACGTAAGGAATTTAACTTTCCAGAAACTTTTCACGTAGCCACTGCCATAGCTGTAGGTTATTACGGAGGAGAGTTACATGAAGTTCCAGAAGATCTTCAAGATGCTGAAACTGGAGAACGTAGTAGAAAAAAGCAGAATGATTTTGTTTTTAATGGTGACTATAGAAACACCGCAGATGTTGAAGAATAATTAATATGCTGCACAAAAAAGCCTTGCAACGTTTATTGCAAGGCTTTTTTTATGCAGAAAGTAAATCATCAGTACTATGTACTTTTCCTGATAAAGATTGAGTCGCAATCTCTATAGACTTTTTGAATTTAGTTGATTTTGTTTCACAATAGATATTTTTATCCTTAGTGATAACAAGTACTTTAGCAACCTCGCGAGTACGATTACGTAAATCAAAAACTCTTTGAAAAGTTACATCTATGCGCAATACATTTGAGTATTTTAAAATAGATTGAAGACTTTTAACTGTAAAATGTTCTAACCTGCGATTAGTAGGGACGTGTAAGTAAGTAAATTTAACCATCTGTAGCTTTTATTAATACTTACGTGAAAAGTCTAGCTACGGTTTAGAAAAAATTGTTAATTCCTATAAAATGAATAATTTAATTAAGTTATTTCTTTTCAGTATTTAAGGTGTTTTCCTGATCTTCTTTATCGTTAGGTGTAGTAGGGTAGTATATAGAAAACAAAGCACCTATGAGTAAAGAAGCAAAGATAACTGCCAGAGACATCCATTCTGGAAAATGAATATGATGTACTAAGATCATTTTGATTCCTACAAAAGCAAGGATGGCTACTAGACTGTAATGTATATATTGAAATTTATCTAAAAGATTAGATAGAAAAAAGTACATACTACGCAATCCCATAATAGCTAGAATATTACTTGAGAATACAATAAATGGATCTGCAGTAATAGCAAGAATGGCAGGAATAGAATCTAGAGCAAATAACACATCAGTTAATTCTATTACCACTAGAGCGAGAAATAGCGGTGTCGCTATGCGCTTACCCATTTTTTTGATAAATAGCTGTTGACCTTCTATACGGTCTGTAACTGGAAAGAGCTTCTTTGAAAATTTATAAATACTCGAGGTCTTAGGATCAAATTCTTCTTCCTTACTTGTAAGCATCTTAAATGCCGTGTACAATAAAAACGCTCCAAAAATATAGGTAGTCCAACTCACTTTATTAATAAGTGTAATACCAAACAGGATCATCAATGCTCTAAAAACTAAAGCTCCTACAATACCCCAAAACAGCACTCGATGCTGGTATTTTTGATCAATAGAAAATGATTTAAAAATGACAGCAATAACAAAAATGTTATCAATGCTTAACGATAACTCAATTAGATAACCAGTTAAATATTTAAGTGCAGCATTACTAGCTGTTAATTGATCTGGATTCTCTAGATAACCATAATCATAAATAAAATAAATAGCTGCTGTAAAGGACAGCGCAATTCCTACCCATAAGGCAGTGAATTTTGAAGCCTCTTTAGTGTCAATGACATGAGCTTTTCTATTAAAAACAAATAGATCTAAGCATAAAAATATAGTGACTAAAATTATGAATGATATCCAGATAATCATAAGAAAAAAGTGTGGTTATAAGAAAATCCAGCCCATAAGGCTGGATTTTTAAAAATACTCAAAAATTGTTTAGGGAATATCAATTGCTGCTGTATCTGGATCAAAGAAGCTTAAGATTTCATTATATAATTTTATCTCTTTAGCATTTTTGTTTTGTATCGCAAATGGATAAATCAACATATCTGGATCTTTTTGAAGCATTTTAATAGCTCCATTGCAATCCAGGTCGTGGTTCTCACCATATTTTTTCACAAATTCAGAATGAGAAGTATGTATTAAATCCATCGCTCGCCTGTCTAAAAGGTCTGCAATTTCAGTCCACACAGTGCCAGCCACTTTTTCTTTAGAAACGTCTATGGCAAGTACATCTTTATCTGATGACTTTGCATATGCAAAAATTTCTCGGTGACTTTTTTGTTCTGAATTATAGATAAGAACAATTTGTCTAGGGTTTGTTGCTAGTGATATCATGATTTATGAATGCGTGATTATGGTTGCTTTCCTTTTCTCACATTGTGTTTTAAGCTGGTCTACTACCTTGTTAACAGAACCATGAAAGGTTTCTGTACTTTCCTCTGCAAACAATCTAGGTCCAGGAGCACTGAGTCTTATTTCTGCAATCATTCCCGTTTGGTCACTTGAAGTATTTTCAGTTCTAAAAAATACATCGGCGCTAGTTACCCAACTGTAACGATCAAAAATTGTTTGTAATTTTTCTTTTGTATAATTCTCAAGTTCCGTACTTCCTGAAACATGTTGGTAATTAAATTGAATAGTCATAATAAAAGTTTATTTAAACTTACGTTCTATAACTCAATCACGACTACAAATTAGTTTATCCTTAATACATCTTTAATATAGAATTAAGTTTATCTTATGGTGTAAGGTAACTAATCTAAACTTTCTATTAAATTAATATACTTAGAAGTGACGGTAAAGGCCTAGGGTAATATGGTATCTCGCTTTCGCGAAAGCGGAATTTTCATAAAAGCATATAAATTAAAAAATCCCGACATCATACTTATAACATCGGGATTCCATTTTCAATTAACGCAGTTATTGAATGATTTTAAATTCACAACGGCGATTGATTTCATATTCCTCATCAGTACACATTCCTTCTTCTACACAATGGTTGAGCGGTTGCATTTCTCCATAGCCTATACTGCGTAACCTTCTCTTTTCAACACCTTGACTAATCAAATATTCCATTGTTGAGGCAGCACGCTGGTTAGACAGTTTTAAATTGTACTCGCTAGGACCGCGTACATCGGTATGTGCTGATACTTCTACGTACATATTAGGATATTTTTTCATGATAGCTACCAGCTTATTTAATGTTACAGCTGCTTGTGGTTTAATCACCGCTTTATCAAAATCAAAGAATATCTTTTCCAGTTCTACTTGAACACCACCCTTACGATCTGGTTTAATGGTTTCTTCTGCATCCTGGTAGGAGAGAAGCGTTAAATAAATATTGTGGGTGATTTTCCCGTTTTTATCAGTGGAAAAGTCCACATCTTGAGGGATGTATAATTTACGAGTACCTCTAACCGTATATTTTTTATTAGGATCTGTTTTAAACTTATAAGTGGCATCTTTACCTACAATCATATCATCGATTAGAATTCCTCTTTCATCAAGCAAAGAAACTAGAGAACCTGGTAATAATTTTTTAGTAATACTATCTTGCACGACACCGCTAACCTCGTATTTAGTTAAAATATTTTCTTCTCTATTTGCCGTATATATACGATCTAGTCCATCACGATTTGAAGAGAAGTATACCTTATTGTTCTCCTCGTTGATTACAAAAGCATAATCATCTCTTGAACTATTAATACTAGGACCTAAATTAATAGGATTCCCAAGTTGACCATTAATCATATCTACTCTATGAATATCTAGTCCACCCATTCCTTGTTTTCCATTTGTGGCGTAATATAGAGTGTTTATATCGCTTATATAAGGAAATTGATCTAGATGCTCTGTATTGATAGCAGGACCTAGATTTACAGGATTACTGTAGGTACCATCGTCATTTACTATGACTTTATAAAGATCAAAGTCTCCATATCCACCAGGCATATCGCTGGAAAAATAAAGTACCTTACCATTTTTACTTATAGTAGGATGCTGGATGCTGTAAAACTCACTATTAAATGGTAATGATGTAACATTAGTCCAGGTGCCGTTTATTTTTTCGGCTCTCAATAATTGAATAGGAGAAATTTTTACACCATCAATTTTAACACGTTTATCATAATTACGGTTAAAGTACATTACTGTACCATTATTAGTAAATACAGCATTACTTTCATGTAATGGTGTATTGATCTCATCAGAAAAGGGCTTTACCTTGCTTATGGTACTATCATCACTCAGTTGTGCTTCATAAAGATCTAGGTAAGGTAAACCGTTCCAAGAATAGATAGGACGTTCTAAATTGCGAGAAGAGGCAAATGAAATTTGATCATTTTCTATAAAGGATAATCCAAAATCACTATTTGATCCTTTATTTGCAACTGATTTTACATCATAAATATGGGGTGTAGTTTTTTTAAGTTCTTTTATAAACTCTTCTGTATTCCAGTATCTACCATAGTAATAGGAAAGATATTCATCTGCTCTTTTGTAATTTTTTACAGCTAGCAAAGATTGTGCGTATCGATAGACACGCTGTCTATCTACGATATCCCTATAATCTGTAATTAAACGCTCGTAAGTTTGAGCTGCTTTTTCTAAATCATTTGTGAAGTAATAAGAATCTGCAAGATTTTGAAGTACTTCTTCAGTAGGTTCTAAATTCTCATAATTTGAAACAGCTTCTTTATAGGCATGATTATCAAATAATTTATTGGTCTTTTTAAGACTTAGGTTTTGAGCACTTAAAGAGGTTGTAATAAATAAAACAACTGGTAAAAATATATAATATAATCTCATAAGAGTATAGTCTAAAATGATTTAAAAAAATCTAGGAGAACGATCGTATCCACTTCTCCAAAATCTGGTTTTAATGTTATATAATAAGATGATTTCATGTGATCCAGAATTAAAATTACCCAGATTACTAGTAGTATAATCGTATGCGTATCCTATTCTTAATTCTGGAGCAACTCTAAAATTGAAAACTCCACTTACTGAATCATCAAATCTATACCCTACACCGACTTCAAATTTCTCATTAAATAAAACATTTGCATTAAGGTCTGTAGATAATGGTGCTCCTTTAACACCTTTCACCATAAATGACGGTTTAAACTTTAAGTTAGGATTGATATCAAACACATAACCACTATTTAAGAAAAAGTGAATATCTTGAACACCAGTAGATTGAATACCATTTTCGTTTTCCAGATGTGTGGTAGTTAAAAGGTTAGGAGCTGATAGTCCTACATAGAATTTATCAGTAAAATAAAAGGCTCCTAAACCTACATTAGGAAAGGATTGAGTAACGTTATCATTAAAAGCGACATCTGTATCTCTACCACCAGATTGTAAGTCAAAACCATTAAAATTTGCATCAAATAGTGTAAGACCTGCTTTGAGCCCTAGAGATAACTTTCCTGTTTCTGATACTGGTAAAATGTAGGCAAAATCTGCATAAATATTATTTTCAGTTACTACGTTTCCTATATCATCGTTTGTAAAAGAAATACCTACTTCTACACGATCACTTATAGGGTAATGAGCAAATAAGGAAGCTGTTCTGGGAGCTCCTTCTATTCCTACCCATTGCGATCTATATAAAGCGCCTATATTTAATTCAGATTTATTTGCTGTGGCATAGGCTGGATTAATAACACTCTGATTGTACATATACTGCGTAAATTGTGGATCTTGTTGCGCACTGACGCTCCAATACACCAAATTTATACATACCAATAAGGCTAATTTTATTTTTTGAATTTTCATCTTTGTTATTTCTTAGGGTAATGAATGATTATCTACTTAAGTATATTCTTCCTTGAGATGGTTTTGTAGTACCATCATTATAATTAAGAATATAGAAGTAAACACCTACTGGTAATTCACCATCATTTAAAAGTCCTGACTGGTTGCTGAAGCCATTAAATCTTGGTGTGTTAATATTTCCACTATATACGAGGTTACCGTATCTATTATAGAATTCGATTTCGAAATTAGGATATAAAAAATCCAAATTATCAATATCAAAAACATCGTTGACTCCATCGCCATTAGGTGAGAAACCATCTGGAATGGCTAGATCTCCACAAGCGGATAGATCTACCGAAACCGCAAGTCTTTCACTACTTTCACATCCAGTATTAGGGTCAATAAGTACAGCATAATATGTTGTTCCAATGGTCATTACAGTTGTTAAAGGAATAGAATTTGTTCCATTAGGAGCGTCATACCACAATACATTATTAGAACTTGCGTCGTACTCTTGAATATTGAGTGTTAGCTGTTGTAATGTAGGATTATCATTGATACAAAATAACTCTCCGTCTTGAGATAAAGTAGGAGTAGGAGCGTCTCCTATTACTACTGAAACTTGAGTACGTTCACTTGATTCACATCCATTTGAAACTGTTTGTGTAGCAAAATATGTTTGGCCATCCATCAAGACGTCTGTTGAAAGAAGTGGAATAGTACCATCAATAGTGTCGTACCACATAATCATGCTACCACTTACGCCGTTTTCCAGATCAATTACTGTTGGATTATCAGTAGCACAGAAGAATAGGTTTGCATCTACTACAGTTGGTGCAGGACTTTCGTCCACTTGAATGGTAAGTACAGCACTAGCGTCATTTGAACAAGCACCTTCGGCGGTAACTGTGTATGTGTACATTCCAGAGCCATCTAAGATGGGATCAAAAATATTTGTTCCGCTGTTTAGTAAAGGTGACCAAACTCCGTTGGTATCAGGAGTTCCTCCTAATTGAGTTAATAAGTCTATGGTTCCATCTATTACGCAAATATTAATAGAATTATCTGTTCCTGCATCAGGAGCTTCAGTAGTTGAAATCACTACAGTTGCTGATGATGTATTACATGTATTACTAACTGTATAGGTATAAGTTCCATCTGGATCTATAGAAGGATCAAACAATCCAGAACCACTATCTAGAGCAGGACTCCAGGTTCCTCCAGTAGTTGTGGAAGCACCTAATAATGTAAATAAATCTAAAGCCGCATCACTAGAACAAATAGCTAATGTAGCATCAGTTCCTGCATCTACAGGAGCTTCTACATTCAAAGAAATGATTGTGGAAGAATCGTTACATGGGGCAACACCAGCTACTATATATTCAAATTGATATGTTCCAGCACTGACAGCTGTAGCATCAAAAATATTATTGTTTAAGGCAGCTGTTCCATCTGTATCAACCCATATACCACCGAGATCTTGAGTTCCATCTAGACTATTAAAAAGGTCTACCATAGATTGATCATTACATACTGTATTTTGTACAGAAGTACCTGAATTAGGAGAAGAATTGATGGTAACTAGCGTGCTAGTAGCTTGATTCGATTCACAATTTGTAACTGGATCTAATTGAGTAGCATAATAATCTTCACCATCAATTAAAGCATCTGTCGGATTCAAAGGAGTCGATAGCGTTGCATCTGTATACCATGTAATTGAATTACCAGTTGCCACTAAGTCACTAACTGAAGCTTGATCACAGAAAAATTGATCAGGAGCCGTGGTTGGAGCTGCTATATCATTAATAGTTATTTGAACAGTGGCTGAATCAGCGCTACAATTAGATGATGGTAAAACAGTGTAAGTAAAATTAAAGGTTCCAATATTTAGGTTAAATAAATTAACTGTAGAATTGTTTAATTCTCCTGTAGCATCATCATCTGTCCAAGTTCCTCCTAAATCATTACCAGTTAACTGATTGAATAAATCTAATGTCTGATTAGCCATTACATCAGATAAACATATTTCAACGTTAGTAGGAGTTCCAGCGTCTGGTGCTGGTATAACAGAAACAAGTACCGTCTCAGAATCCATACATGAACCATTATTTACGGTATAAGTAAAATTGTAATCTCCGATGGCAAGACCTGTTAAGTCTACATCACTTCCATTTAATAAACCTGTGCTATCATCATCAGACCAAGTTCCACCAGAAACTTGTCCGGCTAATTGGTTGAATAAATCGAGAGGTGAGTTGTTAACTAATTCATTTTCACAAACTGTAAAGGGAATATCTGTACCAGCGCTAACAAATGCATCTATTACCACAGTTACAGTAACATCATTATCGGTACAAGTTCCTATTGCAGAAACTGAGTAGGTGAAATCAAAAGCTCCAGTTCCTAAAGTCGTTAAATCAATTGGATTAGTTACCGCAACTCCAGCTGAAGTAGCTCCTTCAAACCAAGTTCCATTTGTGTCTTGTGTACCATCTAGTAAATTGAATAGATCATATGGCGAATTT
>MAAC01000827.1_pt1 | contig 17247 bp, 17 predicted proteins | sample 1115981 | NCBI WGS metagenome assembly MAAC01 (sample SAMN04961126, study PRJNA320927) | seawater metagenome | isolation source: sample BD02T64 sea water enriched with oil for 64 days | place: USA:Gulf of Mexico | collected 2013-07-27 | reverse complement strand
AATTCGTGGCGCGGATCGGACACCTCGAGTCGCCACAGCAGAGCCGCCATATTTATCTGGAAAGGGTCGCCGATCTTGTTTCGGAACGGACTGGCGGTGCCGTTGAATTTCAGATTTTCCCACAGGGGCAACTCGGAAATCAGCGCCAGATGACCGAAGGTGTCCAACTGGGTACTATTCAGGCAACGGTTTCTCCGGCTGCATTTCTGGGTGGTTTCAATCCGACCGTTTCCGTGCTGGATATCCCCTACCTGATGCCAGCGGACAATGCCGAGGCCCAGGCCCTTCGTGAGGGCCCTTTCGGCAAGGCTTTGCTGGACTCTTTCTCCCCCAGAGGTGTTGTTGGCGTTGCCTGGTGGCCGAACGGGAAGAAAAATTTTACTTCGAACAAGTCTCTGGATGACATCTCTGCATTTGAGGATCAGAAATTCCGCGTGATGGATTCAAGGATTCTGATCGAGCAATTCAACGCGCTTGGCGCTTCGGCAATCGCATTGTCTTTTGGCGAGCTTTATACCTCGCTGCAAACCGGCGTTGTCGACGGCCAGGAAAACCCGCTTGATACCATTCAGCGCATGAAGTTTTTCGAAGTGCAGGACTATCTTGTGATCTCAGAGCACGGCGCCATGGAAGATGTCGCTCTGTTCAACCCGGCTTGGTGGAATAGCCTCCCTCAAGAATATCGGGACGTGATTACCCAAGCCTTTGCCGAAGTTGTTCCCGGTTTGATGGAGCACAAAGCTGAAGCGGTTCAGGCAGCTTTTGATGTCATTTCCCAGAGCGACATCAACATTCGTGTGGCCTCACAAGAGGAACGCACAGCGTTCCGCGATTTGATGTTCGAGCCGTCCGTAGCCGCATATGTCGAACGTGCTGGCGACGCTGGCAGGGGCCTGATGGACCTCTATTCGGGCAACTAAGCCTGTCGTAAAATTTGAGTCAGGTCCGTTCCGCGGGCCTGACCAGAAAAGAGACGTAAGTGGTCAGCACCTGGTGCCACAAATGGTGGAATGCATGAAACTTCTGAATTATCTCCGGTTCGTTGAGCGAACATTTTTGGTCTCGGTCTTTCTGACAATGGTTGCCCTGTTCTTTTGGGGTGTTGTCGCAAGAGAGATCGGCGGAACCTTCGCCAGCCGCTTCGCATGGATCGAGGAAGCTGTGCGCCTGATGAACGTTTTCCTGGTGTTCATTGCGCTTGGCCTGGCTCTCGAACGCGGGCGGCATGTGGGTATTGACACTTTGCGTGACAGGCTTCCGGAGAGGCTGCGCAATGGCCTTCTTAAGTTCATTGACGCCGTGGGCTGTGCTTTCTCTCTCTACCTGGTCGTGCTCGGCTACAGCCTTGTCAATTTTGTTCTGATGACCGGGCAACGCAGTCCGACTCTCGATATCCCGATGGGATGGGTTTACCTGGCGCCGGTCATGGGTTTTGGCCTCCTGGCCCTGCGGTTTGCGCTCAGCTTTTTCGGCGTTATCGATCGTTTCTCCGTATCGGAAGAAGCTGAAGCGGAGACTCACTGATGTTTATTCTAATTATCCTGCTCGCCATTGTTCTGCTCCTCTCTGGTTTTGAGATGTTTCTGGTGCTGGGCCTTCCGGCGCTGGCGACCAAAGAGGTTTTTTATGGCACCATACCGGACCCTGCGGTTGTTCAGAAAATCTTTGGCGGTATCGACCATACGACACTGTTGGCCATTCCGTTCTTCATCTTTGCAGCCCATCTTATGGGATCGGGGCAAATCGCAAAGAGCCTGACGGGGCTGGTGCGCGCTCTGATCGGCCATACCCGCGGAGGTATGGGGCATACAGTGATCGGCGGATCGATGGCCTTTGGCTCGGTCTCAGGATCGGCACCGGCGACCGTGGCCGCGATGGGCAAGATGGTCTATCCGGAGATGCGCAAATCCGGGTTTAGCCAGAAATTCAGCCTTGGTTTGCTGGTGGCGAGCGCCGAAACCGCCTTGCTCATTCCACCCTCGATTACATTCATCATCTACGGATGGATGACCGGCACCTCGATCGCGCGGCTCTTTGCCGGTGGACTTGCCGTTGGCGTCTTCCTTGGTCTGGCATTTGCTTTGATGGTGATCATCGAAGCCCACCGCAAAGGGATAGAACCGGGCCAGCGGTCGACATGGGGCGAACGTCTGCAGGCGATCAGGGCTGCGGCCTGGGCCCTGGGGATGCCCGGAATCATTCTCGGCGGGATCTATTCCGGCCTCATCACTCCGACGGAAGCCGCGGCTGTCAGCGTTGTCTACGCGATTATTGTCGAGATGGTGATCTATCGCAACTTCAGCTTCCGGGATCTGTTCCGCATCACCGAGCAAAGCGCGATCACGACGTCTGTCATCTTCATACTCCTGGCTATGGGCGGACTTATCTCATTTTTCGTGACCCTTGCGCAGGTTCCAACGCAGATCAGCGACTTTCTGGCAGCAATCGATGCGGGTCCGATCACCTTCCTGCTGGTCGTCAATGTCTGTTTCCTGATCGCGGGTATGTTCATTGATCCGAACTCGGCGCTGCTGATCCTTGTGCCACCTCTCTATCCGGTGGCAACCGCACTTGGTATCGATCCGGTGCATTTTGGGATGATCGTTACGCTGAACATCAGTCTGGGCATGATCACACCCCCATTCGGACTGGATATCTTTGTGGCCTCTTCGACGCTTGGTAAACCTGTCCTCGACATCATCAAGGGAGTCTGGCCCTTCGTCGCCGTCAACATCATCGTGCTGTTGATTGTGACCTATGTACCGGAAATCTCAACTTTTATTCCGAAACTCATCTTCGGTTAAGAAAGGGAATCCAATGGAACTTAAACAACGTAACGCCGAAGCAGTAACTTCGGCGAACGGGAGAGCTTTCGAAGCTGAAACCCGGGTCAAAAGCAACAGGGAAGTAAATGGTGAATACCGTCAGCTTATCCTCGATGCCCCGCAGAAAATTCTTGACTGCCAGCCAGGCCAGTTCTTTCACCTGCTCTGCCCGGTAACCTCGAAACACCAACCTTATCTGCGTCGTCCGATGAGCATCTACGGTTACTTTCCGGAAAAGGGCGAACTGCACTTTCTCTACAAGGTAACCGGTGAAGGCACGCAGGCCCTGGCAGAGTTGAATGAGGGTGACACACTTAACGTGCTTGGTCCGCTCGGTGTCGGGTACACCATCCGGGACGATTGGAACAACATTCTGCTTCTCGCCCGTGGGGTTGGTCTTGCGACCCTTGCCCCACTTGCACAAGAAGCCCGCCGGCTGGGTCGTAAGCTGACCGCCATCTGCTCTGCCCGCAACCCGGACGTCCTGATGTCCATCGACCTTTTCAGAGAAATGGGCGCCGAGGTGATTACGGTGACTGACACCGAGGGAACCTCGGACCTGGAAAATGTCGCTTCGATCATCAGGACCAAGATCGCCAATGGCGAGGTGGACGCTCTGTATACCTGCGGTTCCAACCGTATGCTGAAGTTGCTTCAGGACGTCGGCGCCGAATACGGCATTCCCGGTGAAATTGCGCTGGAACAGCAGATGGCCTGCGGCGTGGGCATGTGCCAATGCTGCGTCCGCTCCTTCCGTCGCAGCGGAAAAATCACTCACGAACGTGTCTGCCGCGAAGGCCCGGTGTTTGATATTCAGGAGGCCATGGGATGGTAAACCTAACCACGAAAATCGGAGCGCTGACCCTCAGAAACCCGATCATGCCGGCTTCCGGCACCTTCTCCGAAGATCTTGCCGATGTCATCGACCTGAGCGTTCTTGGGGCGCATGTCACCAAGACGGTTACCCGGGAAAAGCGCGGCGGCAACCCGACGCCACGGGTTTGCGAAGTGCGCGGCTCGATGCTGAACTCCATTGGTATCCCGTCGAAAGGGATCGATCATTTCATTCAGAACGTGATCCCGTTCTATGAGGCATATGATGTGCCGCTGATCGTCAGTATCTCGGCGCACAATATTGATGATTTCGCACGGATTTGCGAAGAAATTTCGGTGCCGGGCGTCGATGTGATCGAGGTGAATATCTCGTGCCCGAATATCGAAGAGGACGGCAAAGCCTTCGCCATGCGGCCGTCCTCTACCCACAAAGTGATGACCAAATTGCGGGCGGTGTCCGATCTTCCGCTGTGGGCCAAGCTGACGCCGAATACCGGCGAGACCACTGAAGTCGCCCAGGCTGCGCAGGACGCAGGTGCAGATGCCCTGGTGGTGTCGAACACACTTCTGTCAATGGCCATCGACATCCATTCGCGCAAGCCCAAACTCGGCAACCTGATGGGCGGGCTGTCGGGGCCGTCGCTCAAACCGATTGCTTTGCGCATGGCCTATCAATGCGCAAAGGCGGTGGACATTCCGGTCATCGGCTGCGGCGGAATATCGACAGTTGAAGACGTGGTCGAATATCTTATCGCGGGTGCCACCGCCGTTCAGGTTGGCACAGCGACCTTCATCAACCCGACGACGATGGTGACGCTTATCAGCGATTTGGAGCGTTTTCTCGAATCCCAGAATATCAGCAATGTCGGTGAACTGATCGGCACTGTGCGTGATAACGACGCCGCAGACTCCGTCGTCTTCATGGAGGCTGCGCCGTGACACAGGCTGCAACGATCTCGGGCGATGCGGTGGAACACCGTCGGGCGGAGGAGGTTTTTGCCGCGATTGCAAAGATGAGCCAGGACAAGGCTGGAGTCAGTCGCCCCGCCTTTTCCGTGACCGAAACAGCAACGCTGCACTATCTCGAAGATGTTGCGGTGCAGGCGGGGCTGGCGACATCCTATGATGCGGGACAGAACCTGGTCATGACCCTGCCCGAAGACGCCGAAGCCGAAAAGTTCGTTCTGGTTGGCAGCCATGTCGACAGCGTTTCTCATTTGCCTTGTCCGGGCCCGGACGCGCGGTGCGCGCTTCGCCCGACCGGTTAAGGTGATCGCTATGCGGGGCGAGGAAAGCGCCTGGTTCGGGCCGTGCTACATCGCCTCCAAAGCGCTGATGGGCGTGCTGGGTGACGCCGAGCGGAATTCGCTGCACAAGGGAGATGGGCGCAGCCTGGACCATCATATGGAAAGCGTCGGCATCGATATGGCGTCGGTCCGCGCTGGCAAGCCACTGATGAATACAGACGATATCCTCGAATATATCGAGCTGCACATTGAGCAAGGTCCGCTGTTGATCGGAAAGGACCTGCCCGCCGCCGTGGTCTCTGGCATCCGCGGAAATTTCCGTCACAATGCCATCAACTGCATTGGCGAGCCGGGCCACTCCGGTGCCGTTCCACGCGCTTTTCGCAAAGATCCTGTGCTGGCCATGGCCGATCTCCTCAGTCGCCTGGACGAAGCCTGGCTGTCCATCCTGCAAAAAGGCGGCGATCTGGTGATGACCTCGGGCGTCGTTCATACCGACGCCGAAAAAAACGCGTTGTCCCGGATCCCCGATCACGTCGACTTCAGCCTCGACATCCGCAGCCAAAGCCAGGAAACGCTGGATGGGATGCGGCAGATGCTGACCGATGAAATGGCGCAGATTTCACGTGATAGGAAAGTCGAATTCGAACTTGATGGCGCCAATGTCACCGCACCGGCCCTGATGAGCGAGACGGTTGTAACCGGGCTTAAAACAGCAATGGAACGCCTCGGGCTGGAGCCAATGGTGATGGCCTCCGGCGGCGGGCACGATGCAGCGGTTTTCGCCAATGCAGGCGTTCCCAGCGCGATGGTGTTCGTGCGAAACCGCAACGGGTCGCACAATCCGGATGAAGCGATGGAAATCGACGATTTCCTTGTGGGCACATCGATCATTTACGAGCATCTCATGGGAGAACAAGACCGTGAAGAATGAACTGATCCTCACCCGCCCGGACGACATGCACCTGCATTTGAGGGACGGCGACATACTGGCAGCCGTAGCATCATGTTCCAGCCGGAATTTCGGGCGGGCAATCATAATGCCGAACCTTGTTCCACCGGTAACGACAGTGAATGCAGCCCTGGCCTATCGCGACCGGGTGATGGCTGTCGTGCCGGCAACGGACGATTTCACCCCTATGATGACGCTTTATCTGACCGAGGCAACCGACCCGGAAGAGATTGCGCGCGGATTTTCTTCAGGCGCGATCAAGGCGGTCAAACTGTACCCGGCGGGTGCAACGACCAATTCCGAAGGCGGTGTGCGGGATATCAAGAAAGTCATGCCGGTTCTCGAAAAAATGGCTGAGATCGGGATGCCATTGTTGGTTCACGGCGAAGTGACAGATCCGGAAATCGACATCTTCGACCGGGAGGCCGTGTTTATCGACCGGGTGCTCGATCCGGTTCGCCGCGCTTTACCCGAATTGCGCGTGGTCATGGAACATGTGACAACGAAGAATGGCGTCGACTATGTAAAATCTGCTGCTCGCGGCCTGGTGGCGACGCTGACCACGCATCACCTGATCCTGAACCGGAACGCCCTCCTCGCGGGCGGTATTCGGCCGCACTACTACTGCTTGCCGGTCCTGAAGCGCGAAAAACACCGTCTGGCGTTGCGCGCGGCCGCTGTTTCAGCTGACCCCCGGTTCTTTCTGGGCACCGATTCCGCGCCGCATCCGATATTTGCGAAAGAGTCGCCTTGCGGTTGCGCCGGGATGTTCACCTCGATCAACACGATGCCCATCCTGGCAACGGTCTTCGAGCAAGAAGGCAAGCTCGATCAACTTGAAACGTTTACGTCGCTGAATGGCGCAGCTTTCTACGGAATTGCACCAAATTCCGCTAAGATCCGTCTTGTCAAAAGAACCAGGCCGCAGAACTGGCCGAACCGGATCACAGCAGGACCCGACGAGATCATGGTATTCGACCCTGGTTTCCCGGTTTTCTGGGGTCTCGACAGACACAAGCGTCCAGCCACTCTGCAAAAGGAAGCGACGCCATGAAGACACATGATTTTCCCAGCCGCGAAGTTATCGCGCATATGACAGCAAAGATGCTGTTGGAGATCAACGCCGTCCATTTCCAACCCGATCAGCCGTTCATGTTCACCTCGGGACTGGCGAGCCCCGTTTATATCGATTGCCGGAAAGTCATTTCTTACCCCCGTGTGCGCGAGGCAATGATGAGTTTTGCCGTCTCTGTCCTGTTGCGCGAAGTGGGGTTCGAGCAATTCGACGCAGTGGCGGGGGGCGAAACGGCGGGCATTCCTTTTGCTGCGTGGCTCGCTGCCGATCTCGGGTTGCCGATGCAATATGTGCGTAAGAAACCCAAAGGTTACGCGCGCGACGCCCAGATTGAAGGCGTCATTGAGGATGGTCAGCGTGTGCTGCTGGTAGAAGATCTGACCACTGACGGCGGTAGCAAAATCAAGTTTTGCGAGGCGTTACGTCGTGCCGGTGCCCGTGTAGATCACACGATCATGATCTTTTTTTACGATATCTTCCCAGAGACACGCTCAATGCTCAAGGAACACAATCTGACGCTGCACGCGCTGGCCACATGGCGCGATATTCTGCAGGTCAGCAAAGAATCCAACTATTTTGATCCGGCGACGCTGGCTGAGGTTGAACGTTTTCTAAACGAACCGCTCAAATGGTCCGGCGACAATGGCGGAGCCACTTCGCTTTCTTTTTAAGGAGAAAACTATGTTCACAGAACTTGTCAAAACACTCGAAAAAAACGGCAAAGGTATCCATGCGTATCGAAAGTGCGCTGACAGGGCGCGGGAACTTGCAATGTCCTCGCCTGATCTTGCTGCCTCTTATTTTCTTCTGGCTGCAATGGCTGAGGATTTCGTTGAATTCAACGAGCGCATGGCAACGACCACAGTTCAGAGCAACGCTGTTTTTGAACGTTTTGCCGGCAATGCGGCGCTGCTGGATGACGCCTTCGGAGACGGCGATCCAGGCAAGATGCTGACCGTGCTGAATCGCATCGCGTCGGAATTGGCCAAACGCGGCGCACAATTCACCTAACAAAGCGGCGAAAGTATCATGAAAACTCGTTTGGAATTCGATTCCATTGGCGCCATGCACGTGCCGAAAAATGCTTACTTCGGCGTGCACACTGTACGCGCGGTTGAAAACTTCCCGATTACCGGGGTCAAACTAAGTCATTTCCCCGATTTCATTCGCGCTCTTGCAATGGTGAAGCGCGCAGCCGCGAAGGCAAATGCCGAACTTGGCAGCATCGATCAGGAACGCGCAGACTGGATTGCAGCAGCCTGTCAGGACCTGATTGACGGCCAGTATCACGATGCCTTTGTCGTGGATATGATACAGGGCGGCGCGGGCACTTCGACCAACATGAACGCCAATGAAGTGATCGCGAATGTGGCAGCCCAAAAAGCGGGGCGTCCCCTGGGCATCTATGACTACATCCATCCCAATGACCACGTAAATTGCTCGCAATCGACCAACGATGTTTACCCGACTGCAATCCGGCTTGCGGTGCTCTTCAAGAGCCGGCGACTGATCGAAGAGCAGCACCAGTTACTTGCTGCCTTTTCCAGAAAAGCGGAGGAATTCTCCGACATCCGCAAGGTCGGTCGGACCCAGTTGCAGGATGCCGTTCCGATGACGGTCGGGCGTGAGTTTGCCTCTTATGCGGCAGCTTTAACCGAAGAGATTACCCGGCTGGAGGATCTGTCCAAGATCTTGCGGGTGGTGAACCTCGGCGGGACCGCAATCGGTACGGGGATCAACACACCAAAAGGCTACGCCCAAACCGCTGTGCGCCACTTGAGCGATATCAGCGGTCAGGACCTGAGTTGTGCCAGCGACCTGGTTGATGCCTCGTCGGACATGGGGGCGCTGGTGTCTTATTCGGGGCTTCTTCGTCGCGTGGCTATCAAGATTTCCAAGATCTGCAACGACTTGCGCCTGCTCAGCTCTGGTCCGCGCGCTGGTATCGGAGAGATTATTTTGCCCGCTGTTCAGGCCGGCTCTTCGATCATGCCTGGCAAGGTCAATCCGGTGATCCCCGAAGTCGTCAGTCAGGTCGCCTACCAGGTAGTCGGCAACGACGTGACGATCACTATGGCCGCTGAGGCGGGTCAGCTTCAGTTGAACGCGATGGAGCCGGTGATCGCCTACAACCTGCTGGAAACGATGCGGATTTTGGAAAACGCCATGCGAACCCTCCGCGTGCGTTGCATCGATGGCATCCAAGTTGATCGTGAGCGTTGTGAAGAATTGTTCGCCGGCAGTCTTATTCTGGCCACCGCTTTGGTGCCACATCTCGGATACGAGGCGAGCGCGAAGATCGCCAAGGAAGCGCAGCGTCGTCGCTGTTCGATTGAGGCAATGGTGGTCGAACAGGGAGTCATGACCACCGACCAATTTCAAGAAACTATCCGGAAAAGCCTGGAACAACTTTGAACCTGAACACTGGGGCAAGTGTCGATATGCAGAAAACCTTTGAGAATGAAGCCCTGCGGCACCACGCAGCTCACAGGTCCGGTAAGTTGGAGCGCAGAACGTCGTTACTATGGGAGGGGAATTGGCCGTGCACTGCGCGGCCAAAGAAGTACTACTGTGCAGGGTTTACGCGAACCAGCTTTGGCGTATGCAACTGACACCTTGCATAGCAATCGACAGCAGCGGCTGGTTTTACTTATGGCATGGAATGCTTCGCCACATTCGGCATTCAAACGGGCCAGCGATTGAAAAAAATGTGTGATCGGTCCCGTACACACAGTATCTGAATCCTGAAAAATTGATTGGCAGGCACCTTCCGCGAATATTGACCGTGCAATTTTTCGTTGTTCAGATGCCATTTGGTCCGGTAACATTCAATGTTCTGAAAAAACCAAATTGTGGCGGCGGGGAAGCAGACGGATTGCATAAGATAATAGCGGAAATCGCACGGCGGACAGCTGAGCAACCCGAAAAAACTGCCATAATTGACGGCGACAAGCGGCTTTCTTTTGCACAGCTTGCAATGTGGAGTGATGCGGTGGCGTTGAAACTGCTGAGCCGAGGGGCAGATGCAGATCACCCGGTCGCTTATGCAGGTACCAACGGCATGTCGCTGGTCGTGGCTTTTCTTGCCTGTGCAAAAGCTGGTCTGGGTTTTCTGCCGGTCAACCAAAAATTCCCACAACCATTATGTGCCGATTTGTACGCATTGGCGGGGGTAAAATTTTGTCTTTCGGATCGTCCCTTTGGCACTCAGGCTTCAACAATCCAGTGCATTGACTTGCCTCCGCTTGCGAAACAATACCCTCAGAAACGCCTGGTAAAGTGGCCTGATAGCAACCAACACAAAATCGCTTTGTTGCACTGTAGTTCGGGTTCCTCTGGTCGACCCAAAATCATTCCACACACACGTGAGGCGACCGAACACTACAGCTGGATTCACCGAGACGAGTACCGGCTGACGTCAGAAGACATCGTGGGCCATACCGGTGTCTTCTGGCTTGAATCCGTGCTCGCCACACTTTCTGTTGGCGCAACACTTTCATGTATTGATGCTGCAACTCAGGGCGCCGCGCAGCTGTTTGACTGGCTACACAAGAACAAAGTTTCGGTTCTTCCGACATATCCAGCTCTGTTCAGGCTGTTTTCACATGGGCAAGGAAAATTTCCACACCTGAGACTGGTGATGTTATCGGGTGAGCCCCTCAGCCAGAGCGAGGTGAAAACATTCGAGGGCCGAACCCTTGTCGGAACCGTATTGCTAAATAGCTATGCCTCAATGGAACTGGTGTGGGTCACCAGCTATCGCCATAAAAATGGCGACAGATTGCCTGCTCGCTCCCTTCCAATAGGAAAACCAGTTCACCCCGGGAGGCTCTTTTTGAAAGGTCTCAATGGTCAGGACGTTCGCCCCGGTGAAATCGGGGAATTTGTCATTCGTTCAATATTGTTGCCATCACGCTATGTTGGTGATCCGGCCCGTACAAATTTGTCCTTTCAGGATGAACACGACGGGACACGCTCATTTTCAACCGGGGACATAGGATATATCGACGAAAACGGCGACTTGCACTGCATCGGTCGCAAGGATGAACAGCTTAAGATCCGCGGGTTTAATGTGCAGCCAGCGGACGTGGAAATGGAGCTGCAGCAGCACTCCGGAATTTCAGAATGCGCCGTGGTTGTGTCCGAATGCGAGCGAAATATTCCAAAGTTGTGTTGCTACTATGTTGGTAGCGCTTCGGAAAGTGAACTTCAGGCGCACCTAGGCAAGAGACTGCCGAATTACATGATTCCACAGTATTTTGTGCGAACGGACGCCTTGCCCAAAACCGCGTCAGGAAAAATCTGCAGAAACGAATTGCGCTTACGAAAACAGGTCGGTGCCCCGGTCGTGGCTGCGGCGAATTCCCGGCAAGAAAAACAGTTAGCAGAAATTTGGCAGCGCGTTTTGGGCCATGCAAGGTTCGGGGCGGAAGATAACTTTTTTGATGTGGGCGGGGATTCGCTTCAGGCGATGGAGATGCTTCTTGAGTTTGAAGAGCTGTCCGGCAAGCGGTTAACACTCGACGCGCTGATCCTCTCTGGCGCAACACTTCGCGCGTTGTGCGATGCGTCCAAAACGGGAACCGACAGGCGGTTACGGACCCTCAGGCCGGGCCAGAAGCAGCCGCCAATATATGCAGCCCATGTCTATGACGGCAGTGTGTCGGACTATTTTGAGCTGGCGCAGTCATTTGGCAGCGACACAAGCATTGTTGGAATAACCGCCGATTACACAGGCAGGTCCCGCGCATTTTCAATTGAAGAAAAGGCCAGGGAAGCCGTCAGGCACCTGCCCAACGCAAAAGAGCGTGTATTGTTGGGCTATAGCTATGGTGCTGCGGTTGCGCTGGAAATCGCCCGACTTTCACCTGAAACAAAAACCAGCCTGATCCTGATTGATCCATATACTACATTTGACCGGAGCTGGTTTAGGAGACGCGCCAGCTATGGCGTAAGAACGATGAAAACTTACATAAAAAGACCGCGCACACTGGGCAACGAACACGCCTTTCCGGGGGATCAGTTGTTTGAACCGCAGCCTTTGAATTTGGAACGGTTTGCTCTGTTTTACGGTGATGAATTCCCACTGCCGGCGCTTCAAAAATGGCAGAAAATGTTTGGGGAAAAGCTGGATGTTTTCAGGCACCCGGGGAGTCACGCATCCATGATACGCAACGCAAACGCTATGCAAATGGCTGATCGGATGACCAGGTGGCTAACTACAGAAGGTGAAACAAGAGAACAACTTGCTGATCAGTAGAACTCGGAGCCGCCGGGGCCACTCGCGCGCTGGGGCGGAGCCTTCGAGCCAGTAGTGATCAATGCTGCCGCCGCAGAGAATGGGCCGGGCTTGTCACTTCCGACTGAGTGGTGGACGACTGTTTTGTCCTGGCGGTTTCAACGGGTCGCTGCCACACGCAGCGAAGGTCGGCAATCCGCCCTGCTCGCCGAAATGTGCCTGGTGCAGCAATCGGGCCACGTCCCTCTAAATTAACTGTCAAGAACGGCCCTAACCGAACCTTCGAACAGCCTGCAACAAACAGCTAACAGCTAACAGCAGGTCTGAGCCCAATTTGACCATTTTCCGCAATGCAACTAATGCCCGCTTTGGGGCTAATCCCCTATGTTCACGTCAAACTATCCGCAATGTCTCTAACGTGCGCGATGAACGCCCGTTTCTTGGCGGTCGCGCCCCGACGGCTTGGGTAAATTGCGGAAAGGGTCGCGCTGGAGCCACTCCAATCCGGCAAAACTGCAGAGAGCCGATCTGACCTGCACTCTGTGTGTACTGCATACCTGGGCAGCATAGCGATTCCTCCGCCTGAGACGGCTAAGTTTCGAAGTGCCAGGAAGTCATTGACGATCACAGCGCCTGGAGCCGTGAACTCTGCCAATTCTGCGCCACGCTTCAGTTTCCAGCGCGAGGTTCTGATACCACTGCCCATAATCAGGCAGCGGTGTTCCTTCAGGTCCTTGGGAGACTTAGGCGCGTCTTTTCTGCGCAGGTATTCTGGACTGGCATAGAGGCTAAGCGGGAATGTCCCTATCGCTTGGGACATCATCGTTGAATCCTGATTTTCACCAATGCGGAACGCGAGGTCAAAGCCATCTTCGATAAGATTGGCGCGTGCATTTGTTAGTTCCAGGATTACCTGAACTTTCGGGTATTGCTCAGCATATGCGGCGATTGCGGGTGCCATGATCTGTTGCCCAACCAGCACCGACGCCGAAACCCGCAATTCTCCGGAAGGCTCTGCCAGGCTCGTTTCGACGATGGCGTCTGCCGCATTCGCCTCCTCAACCATCAATCGACAATAGTCTGCATAACACACACCAATCGACGTAAGTTTGCCGCTGCGCGTGTTGCGTTCCATCAGCTGAACACCCAGCCTATCTTCAAGCCGCGCCAGTCGGCGACTGACGTTTGACTTAGGCAGTCGCATCTTGTCTGCAGCGCCGGTGATGCTGCCTGCTTGTGCGATGGCGGCAAATATCGCCAGATCGTTGAGGTCTCTGTGTTCCATATTTAGAACTCTGTTTTGATATATTGCATGATTGATCCATTTACGGAACAGTCGCATATTCTCATCAAGCAAGGCAACATGCTTGATTGGAGACGATATGACCCAACAAAATCTGGAAATTCTGCACCGCGATGCACTCACCAAAGGCGGCTTCGCCGGATTGAAAGAGCATCGTCTGGTGACCGGCAAGAAGCTCTGGGGTGATCGCGCCAGCCCGGATGCCTGGGATGGCATCGGCAACTTTGTCTATCTGGCCGATGCGCAGTTCGCCCCAAAAGGCGAAACTACCATGCATCCCCATAAAGAGATCGATGTGATCTCGGTCATGGTTGAGGGCCGCATCGCCCATCAAGGCTCACTGGAACATGGCGGATCGCTCAACACCGGTGACGCGCAAGTCCAACGCGCAGGTGGTGAAGGGTTCAAGCATAACGAGGTAAATCCGGACGATACGAAAAACCGGATGCTGCAGCTTTGGGTTTTGCCGGAAGTGAAAGGCGCGCCAGCGGGTTACAAGAAGTTCAGCCCCGCGTGGAGCGAGACAACCCGAATCTATGGCGGCACGGCCGAAGACACCCAATCGTTCGCCGCTCAGACCACGATTGACGTAGCTATGCTCACAGCAAACCAAAGCGTTGAACTGACCACTCCGTATTTGGCTTATGTCGCCAAGGGTGACGGGCAGCTTGACGGCACGGTTCTGACTGGCGGCGATCTGATCAGAGGCACCGATGGCATATTCAAAGCCACAACAGACGTTCAACTCATACTAATCGGCACGCTTGCATAGCCGTCCAACCCGCCAAGAAAGGAAACCCCCATGTCTAACAAATTTGCAGAATTCCTGAGCCCGGACAACGCAGTTCTGGCAATGATCGATCACCAAACCGGCCTGCTGGCCAGTGTTCGCGACATCCTGCCCGAAACCCTGCGCAAGAACATCAACGGCCTGACCAACATGGCAAAAACCGCAGGCATTCCATCGGTTGTAACGGCATCCATGCCCGAAGGTCCCAATGGCCCGGTTTCTTCCGATATCACCAATGTACTTGGCAATGAAGTGATAAACCGTGCGGGCGAAATCAACGCCTGGAATTCACCCGAATTCAAAGCGGCCATCGAGGCGACGGGCCGCAAAAAAATCATCATGGCGGGGATCGTCACCGATGTCTGCCTACTGTTCCCGGCACTCTCCGCAGTTGCAGAGGGCTACGACGTCTATGCGGTCATTGACGCCTCTGGAACCTGGGATGAAGTGACCCGCGACGCGGCCATGCTGCGGATGAACCAGGCAGGCGTAAAGGTCACGACCTGGGCGTCAGTTCTGGCCGAGGTCATGAATGACTGGCGCTCTGAGCAAGGCTACCCGCTTGGCGGCGTGCTGGGTGGGCATACGGCCTACGGCCTGGTTTATGAGAGCTACCTTTCGCAACAGCCAAAGCCACAAGCCGCTGAATAACGGCGTTATCCCCGGTGGCCCTGCCGCCGTGGTCCCAATTTAGGAGACGATACGATGGCAGGCAGATTGATTGACGGCGTATGGACGCGCGAAGGCGATATCCTGGCGTCCGGGGACGGACATTATCACCGTCAGGAAACCGACTTCCGCGACTGGATTTCACAAGAACCCGGAGCAAAATTTGCGCCCGAAGCTGGCCGCTATCATCTCTTCGTCAGTTATGCCTGCCCGTGGGCGCACCGGACCTTGATCATGCGCAGCCTGAAGGGCCTGGAAGATACAATTTCTGTCTCTGCTGTAAACCCCATCGTCAATGAAGACGGTTGGGAGTTCACCGATGCCGATGGCGCGTTTCCAGACCATTTGTCGGGCAAAAACTATTTGCATGAAATCTACGCCTTGGCCGACCCCAATTATACGGGCCGCGTCAGTGTGCCAGTGCTTTGGGACAAAAAATTAAACACCATTGTCAGCAACGAGTCCGCCGAGATTACCCGGATGTTGAACTCAGCCTTTGTAGGTGTGGCGGGCAACAATGCTGATTTTGCACCCAAGGCCCTGCTGGCAGAAATCGATGTCGTGAATGATCTCGTCTATCAAAAGATCAACAACGGTGTGTACCGCTGTGGTTTTGCCGGAACACAAGCCGCTTACGAAGAGGCTGTTGGCGATCTGTTCTCAGCCCTCGACACCGTCGAAGCGCGACTGGACAACAGCGGATATCTGGTTGGCGGACAATTGACAGAGGCTGATTGGCGTCTCTTCACAACCCTCATTCGGTTTGATCAGGTCTATGTCGCTTTGTTCAAATGCAACATTCGGCGGATTGCAGATTATCCGAATCTCTCAGCTTTGCGAAAAAAGCTCTACGAACATGCGAATGTCGCCGACACTGTGAAATTTGATCAGATTAAGACCCACTATTGGGCCAGCCTGCGTGGTGTAAACCCAAGCGGTATTGTCCCGGTTGGACCGGAACTCGTGCTATGAGCATCCCTGTTACACTTGCGGTGACGGACCATGTGCCTCTGGCAGAGAAATCCCGCTACGAAGCACTGGTCGACGAACTGCATCAATTGTTCCAGGCACAAGACGGTTTTCTGTCCGTTGATATCGTGCGCCACAATCGTCCGCATCAGGTCGAATATACCGTGTTGTCGCGGTGGTCGGATCAGGCCGCTGCGACGCAATGGCAACAAGATACAGCCATTCAAAGAAAACTTGTTGAAATCAAAACCGTGACCGGTGGTACCGCGCAAATTGTGGAAGCTACCGGTTTGGGGATGTGGGTTGATCATGCGCAGGGCGTGGCCCCCAAGCTTCCGCCAGTCTGGAAGCGCGTGGCCATGAGTGTTGTTGCGGTTTATCCAATGTTGATGCTCTTGATGGGCCTGAGCGCTCCGATAATTGGTGGATTGCCACAACCGATACAGGTCCTCGTAATTGTAATTGTGTTGTCTGCTCTCTTAACTTGGCCAATCATGCCATGGCTCGGAAAAGTGCTCCGCCCATGGCTTGCGGCATAAAACCTTCAGAAAGATATTTCGATGCGCCTTGACTATAACCAGCAAGAAAATCACGTGAAAAAGCGGAAAAAACTCCCTGAATCTGTTCAAAAGACGTTATTGGAAAGCACGCGCTCAGAATGGCGAAAGCATCCTCGGTTTGGTGGCAAGGCGAAGTTTTTCATGAAAATTCACCGTGACCTTCTAGATGGTTCAGCCAAGTTATCGCGTGGGATCGAGCAGCTTCTTGACGTTCCTGGCAGCGATGTCGGCGAAGCTGTAGCGAGAATGAAGCTCCTGCCGTTTAGCCATAACCTCATCGGGTTTGCTCATCATCATCACGAAATTGAAGATCACGGATACTTTCCGCAATTCGCGCGCATGTATCCAAAACTGAACCGCGGCTTCGCTCTTTTGGATGGAGATCATAAAGTATTAGATGCAGCACTGGACGAAACGCAAATGGCCCTGAACGTACTAAACCGCACAACGGTCACACGTGACAGCCTGGCTGCGTTGCACAAAGGAGGGCTGGCGCTTGGGAAAATCCTCAATCGCCATATCTGGGATGAAGAAGAGGTCATCATTCCGATATTCCTGCGGCATGGTTAAGCCAATTCTTACGCCAATGGAGATTGCAACGTCGCTTGCTTGCTGGTTTCCCTAAGCAGACCTTCAACGCGACGGCTCGAACGGCAGCTTAGTCCGGCGGTTTCAACGGGTCGACGCAACACTTTACTCTTTTAGGAAAGATGGAGTGAGCACCATGAAGTATCGTCGCCGCATATTTTTCACGGATAAGCAGAAGTCGGAGATTTGGGATCGC
>MAAC01013217.1_pt1 | contig 17251 bp, 12 predicted proteins | sample 1115981 | NCBI WGS metagenome assembly MAAC01 (sample SAMN04961126, study PRJNA320927) | seawater metagenome | isolation source: sample BD02T64 sea water enriched with oil for 64 days | place: USA:Gulf of Mexico | collected 2013-07-27 | reverse complement strand
AAAGAAAGCGTGATGATCCTGTTCATCATCGCCGCCGCCGGGGTGTTTTCTTATATGTTGTCCAGCCTCTATATCACCCAGTCGATTGCGGAATGGATCGGTACGCTGGATGTGAACCGCTGGGTCTTGATGCTGGCGGTGAACATCTTCCTGCTGATTGCCGGATTTTTTCTACCGCCGGTCGCAGTGATCCTGATGGCGGCGCCGATCCTGCTGCCGATCATCGTGACCGCCGGATTTGACCCGATCTGGTTTGCGGTGGTGCTGACCATCAATATGGAGATCGGGCTGATTTCGCCGCCGGTGGGGCTCAACCTCTATGTGATCAACGGTATCGCGCCGGACATTTCACTGAAAACCATCCTCACCGGCTCGCTGCCCTATGTGGGATGCATGGTGCTGGCAATCATTCTGCTGAGCCTGTTTCCCGGATTGGCCACCTGGCTGCCCGACTATGTCATGGGGCCGGGCTTTTAGGCGGTTTCGCCCCGCGCTGTATGGGCGGGGCGAAACTATGGTTCTGAGCGTTTAGACGCCTGAGCCAGGGGGGGGCATGGGCTCAGCGTGCGATATAGACTGAAGCTTCGGTATGACGGGCAATTCGCGCGGCATTCGGCCCCAGAAGATACTCTTTCAAACCCGGCTTGCCGGCGCCCATGATCACCAGGTCGGCGCCGGTTTCACGGATCGCGTCAAGCACCTCCTCATAGATGCTGCCGACGCTGACGATATGACGGACCCTGATCCCGTCTTCGGCGTTCTGGGACACAAACTCATGCAATTGCACATTGACCGCGTTCACCGCCTTTTTCAGCGTGCCCGCCTCAAAAAAAGAACCGACGATCGACATGCCATAGTCCGGAACCACGGTGATGACGTTCAGCACCGCGTCATCCAGCTTTGCAAGTTCCTGCGCCCGCTTCAGCACTGCTTTGCTGACGTCCGGGTGTCCCAGATCCACAGCACAAAGGATTGAATTGCTCATGCCACTTCCTCCAGCGCTTCAGTGTGTTTCCGGCGCCGCGTCTGCGCCAGGTAAATCAGTGCCAGAAGCGCAAGCGCCGGCAAATAGAAGACCTCTTTGCGCACACGTTCAGTCTTCACATCCAACTCAATGACTTCCCAATCAAAATCCAGACCCAACTGTTCAGCGACACCGGCAAATTCCAGATTGTCGATGAACAGCTTGCCATCCTCATTGCGCAGCTCAAGCCCCGCGCCGTTCAGCAGGCGGTCCGCTCCAGCGGCACCTTTGGGCCCCAGCGGCAACAGGTACTTGGCATCCACCGGATCGCCGTTCAGGTTTTCACCAGCCAGGCGCACCCGGATACTCGCGTCGTCACCAAGGTCTTCCGCCATCTGGAAGATCGCGCTGGCCTCTCTGGCCTCAAATTCAGGCGCGATCTGATCGAGGAAAAACCCGGGCCGGAACAGCGTGAATGCCACAAGGATCAGGGCGACACTTTCCCACAGGCGCGAACGGGTCATAAACCAACCCATGGTGCCGGCCGCAAATAACAACATGGCGACCATCGCGACAAGAAAGACAAAGACCGCCTGTACCGGCCCGACGTTGATCAGCAACAGGTCGGTGTTGAAGATGAACAAGAACGGCAAAGCGGCGGTCCGTATCGAATAGAAAAACGCCTGAAACCCGGTTTTGAGCGGGTCGCCCTTGCTGATCGCCGCGGCAGCAAATGAGGCAAGCCCCACCGGCGGTGTCACATCGGCCATGATGCCAAAATAGAAGACGAACATGTGAACCGCGACCAGTGGTACGATCAATCCGGATTGTGCACCCAGTTCAACGACTACGCCAGCCATCAGCGAAGACACCACGATATAGTTGGCTGTGGTTGGCAGACCCATGCCCAGAATGATCGAAATAAGCGCCACGAAGAACAGCATTGCCAGCAGGTTGCCGCCAGAGAGGAATTCCACAAACTCGGCCATCACCTGGCCCACGCCTGTCAGCGTCACCGCGCCAACAATTATCCCTGCCACGCCCATGGCCGCGGCCAGCCCGATCATATTGCGCGCGCCGGTCACCAGACCTTCGCCGATCTCACGCAGCCCCTGATCCAGCGCCCCGGCGATATTGCCCAGTTTGCGGAAATAATTTTTCAGCGGGTTTTGCGTCAGCAAAATCAGCAACATGAAGGAGGTCGACCAGAAGGCGGACAGGGCAGGGGATTTGCGCTCGATCATCAGCAGATACATCAGCAGCAGGATCGGCAGCAGGTAATGCACCCCGGTTTTGAAAATCTCCTTTGTGGGCGGCAAATGCTGCAGTGAGTCACTGCTCATTTCCAAATCCGGACCACTGGCGGCGAAACGGACTGCGAGCACATAGATCAGCATCAGCCCGGCCACCAGGATGCCCGTTGCCGCACCGCCAAAGGCGGCCTCGACCGCATCAACCAGTTGCCCGGTCAGAAACAGGGTGCCGCCGGCGATGACAATGCAGGAGGCTATGATGAAAATGGCGCCCAGCATGAACTTGACCGGGTGCATCTTTGAGGTGCCGGTCATGCCCATTTTCAGGGCTTCGAGATGCACGATATAGACCAGAGCGATATAGGAAATTGCCGCCGGGACGATCGCCGTTTTGACCACTTCCACATAAGAAATTCCGACATATTCGGTCATCAGAAACGCGACCGCACCCATCACCGGCGGGGTCAGTACGCCGTTGATCGAGGACGACACTTCAATCGCACCGGCTTTGGTGGGGGAAAACCCAACTTTCTTCATCAGCGGAATGGTGAAGGTACCGGTGGTGACCACATTGGCGATCGAAGAGCCCGAGATCAGCCCGGTGGCCGCGGAAGCAATCACCGCCGCTTTGGCCGGGCCGCCACGCAGATGGCCCAGTGTCGCAAACGCCAGTTTAAGGAAATAGTTGCCGGCACCCGCCTGATTTAGCAGAGCGCCGAACAGAACGAACAGAAAGACAAAGCCCGAGGATACGCCGAGCGCAACGCCAAAGACGCCCTCAGTGGTCAGCCACATATGGCTCATGGCTTTCTGGAATGAGGCGCCTTTCCAGCGCACTACGTCGGGCAGAAATTCGCTCGAGCCAAAAAAGACATAGCCGAGGAAGAACAGCGCCACCCCCATCAGCGGGAAGCCCAGCGAACGCCGTGCGGCTTCCATCAGGGTGACAATGCCGATGCCGGCCATCACCAGATCTGTGCTGTTGGGCGCGCCGGTGCGGTTCGCCACGCCGGTATAGGCGTAATAGAGATAAGAGGCCGCCGCCGCACCGATTGCTGCGGTGATCCAGGTGGCCCGCGGAATGCGGTGGCGTGGACTGGATTTCAGCCCAGGAAAGGCCAGAAAGGCCAGAAGTACCGCAAACGCCAGGTGAATGGAGCGTGTCTGGGTATCATTCAGCACGCCAAAGCGCAGCAAAAACGGCAGCGGCGAGGCGATCCAGAGCTGGAACAGCGACCAGGTCAGAGGGATATACCAAAGCGCGTTGATCGAGAACCTGTCGTGTGGCACCCGCCCGCCTGTATCTGAATCGGCGACGATGTCCTGAAGATCATTATCCGCGGTCATTGTGGTCTCTGTCTGGCGCATAACCATCCCCCTGTTCCCGGCTTTTTACCGGTGCCTAAACATAAATGCCTCCCTGACGGATCAGGGAGGCACACTCGCTAATTATCGGCGTGGACTTACATCCAGCCTTGTTCTTTGTAGTATTTCACCGCACCAGGGTGCAATTCAGCAGACAGACCGTCTTTGATCATTTCTTCTGGTTTCAGACGGGCGAAAGCCGGGTGCAGTTTCTTGAAGGCTTCAAAGTTGTCAAACACCGCAGAAACCAGCGCGTAAACGACTTCATCAGATGTACTTGCCGAGGTTACAAAGGTCGCTTTCGGACCCCAGGACGCGATGTCATCGCCGTTATTGGGATACATGCCGCCGGGGATTGTCGCTGCGGCATAGGCCGGGTTAGAGGCCAGAACTTTGTCCAGACCGGATGTGGTCAGGTCGAGGATTTTGACTTCACAGGTCGAGGTTGCTTCCATGGAAGACCCGTTTGGCAGGCCTGCAGCCCAGATTGTCGCCTGGATCTTGCCGTCACAAAGAGCTGCAGACTGTTCCGAGGATTTCAGCTCAGCAGCCAGAGCAAAATCGTCTGTGGACACGCCTGCGGCAGCCATCAGACCCTCTGCCAGAACACGTGTGCCCGAGCCAGGGTTGCCGATGTTGACACGTTTGCCCGCAAAATCGGCAACCGAATTGATGCCAGCATCCGCGCGGACCATCACGTGAAGCGGCTCAGGGTGTACCGAGAATACAGCGCGCAGTTCCGGATATGCACCGTCGTCTGCAAATTTGCCGGTGCCGGTTACAGCTGCGGCCTGCACGTCAGACTGCACGATACCAAAGTCCAGCTCGCCCTGGCGGATCGTGCGGGTGTTGTAAACAGAACCACCGGTTGATTCTACAGAACAGCGAATGCCGGTTTCTTTGCGGTTTTTGTTGACCAGACGACAGATCGCGCCGCCTGTGGGGTAATACACCCCGGTGACACCGCCAGTGCCGATGGTGATGAATTGCTGCTCTTGTGCTGCGGCCATCGAGCCGACTGACAGTGTCGCCGCTGTGGCGAGGCCCAGCATAAACTTCATAGGTTTCATATATTTCTCCCGTTGGTGTTATCGGCGAACAGAGTTTTCGCACCTTTTCAAGTTGCTGCATTGGTGAAGAATGGCTCAGCGATTGTCATCCAAAAACTAATGTTTTTTTGGTTTGCGCCAGTAGGCGTCAATGTCGCTGCGCAAATCCTCATAGGATTCGATTCGACGCTCCGCCGCGGTGCCGCCCCGTTCCACCAGCAGCGCAAGGATGTTTTCGATTGTGGCCATGGCCCCGGAAAAACAAGCAAAAAAATGGGTGGTGATGGTTGAAACCACGATCACTTCTGAGGGTCTGAGATCAGGCGCAATTACATCAGAATCCGCGATCAGGATCAGTTTTAAGCCGCGGGACTGGGCAAATTGACAGGCCTGAATAGTCTCTTTGGAATAGGGGTTAAAAGTGATCGCAATCAGGATGTCCTGATCATCTGCATAGTTCAGTTCATCGATGGCACTGTTCATGTGGCGCGGGATTAATTGCAATGTTGGCAAGGCCATCCGCCCTACATAATGAAAGTAATATGCCAGGCCATAGCTCGCCCTCACTCCGGTCAGATAAACATTGTTTGCCGCGAACATCATGTCCACCACGCGCTTGGCTTTGGCGGGATCCAGCTGATGTAGCGACCGCTGCACGATCGACAACGTGTTCAGTGTTGCTTCGGCTTGCGCCGGACCTGTGTCTTGATAACCGGCGACGGCTTCAAGCCAGTCCATGTTCGCGGTCAGTTCTGAGCCTGAGACCAGGGCAGACCTGAACGGTGCCCGCAGGTCTTCAAACCGGTCCAGGCCGAGGTGTTTGGCCATGCGCACCAGCGTGTAAGTGCTGACGCCGGATTTGCGCGCGGTTTCGCGTATCGGGTCCAGGCCAAAGTCGGACGGATTGTCGACAATGTATTTCGCCACCAACTTCAGCCGCGGTGCGAGCGTCTCAAAATCGGCCTTAAGCTTTGAAATCAATTTGGTTTTTTGTGTCGGGTCCATTGGGCGTTCCACGTGATTCGAATTAGCCAATTAATAACTTATGTTATTTTTTGTGTCGATTGACTAATTATGTGTTTCCTGCCGAAACTAAGGACGAACTGAAAACGGACGGATCGGTGGCATCTGGCGCCGTGGGGAATCCCCCACAACATGGCTGCGGAATTCAATTGTAGAATAGAATTCGCAGGTTGGCTGATCCATCTGATTTCACCTGGAATAAGAGAAAACCAATGCCAAACCCTCTCCCTTCTCATGCCTCTGTCGTCGTCATTGGCGGCGGTATCATGGGCTGCTCCACTCTGTATCACCTGGCCAAAATGGGCGTGGGTGATGCGATTCTTCTGGAGCGCAACAAATTGACCAGCGGCACCACCTGGCATTCAGCCGCTCAGGTCCGTGCTCTGCGCCATTCGCAAAACCAGACGCGCATGATCCAGTATTCGGTGGACCTCTACAGTCAGCTCGAACAGGAAACCGGCCAGAACGTTGGCTGGATTCAAAAGGGCTCTCTGTCAATCGCCACCACGCCGGACCGACTGATACACGTCAAACGGCAAGAAGCCCTGGCCCATGCCTGGGGCATCGACGCCAGATCGGTCAGTGCCGCTGAAGCAAAAGAGCGCTGGCCGCTGATGAACGCTGAGGATGTGCTAGGCGCAGTCTGGTCGCCGGATGACGGGCGCGTGTCGCCCTCAGACGTCTGCGCCGCGCTGGTCAAAGGGGCTAAAACACTCGGTGCCCGGATATTTGAAGACACCGGCGTCACCGGCATCCTGACCGAACGTGGTAAAATTGTTGGCGTGGAAACCACTCAGGGCACGGTGATGTGCGACGCCATTGCGCTCTGCGCCGGGCTCTGGTCGCGCGAAATCGCCGAGATGGCCGACAGCGAAGCTCCGGTGCAGGCCTGTGAACATTTCTACCTGCTGACCAAACCGATCGACGGCATCACCGGCAACATGCCGACCCTGTCGGATCACGACAACCACCTCTATATCCGCGATGACAGCGGTGGGCTGCTGGTGGGTTGCTTTGAACCGATGGGAAAAGCCATCCCGCCCGGCATTCTGGACGAGAACTTTGAATTTGGCCTGCTGGCGGAAGACTGGGATCACTTTGAACCGATGATGATGAACGCACTTCATCGTCTGCCGGCGCTGGAAACCGCCGAAGTCAAAATGTTGTTGAACGGTCCCGAAAGCTTCACCCCTGATGGCACCTTCATGCTGGGCGAAGCCGCAGAAACCAAAGGGTTGTTTTACGGCTGCGGCATGAACTCTGTCGGCATCGCGTCCGGCGGCGGGGCAGGTATGAACCTCGCCCATTGCATCGTGCATGGCCACACCGCCTATGATCTGGGCGAAACCGATGCCAAACGCTTTGCACCGGTGTTCAACCGGGTGGAACACCTGATGGCGCGGGCGCCGGAAATCCTCGGTACCCATTATGAAATCGCCTACCCTGGCCGTCAGCTGCGCACAGCGCGTGATCTGAAACGCCTGCCGCTGGATGCGGAATACCGTGCTGCTGACGCCTTTATGGGGCAGACCTTCGGCTGGGAACGCCCGCTGTATTTCGGCAAAACCGCAGACACGACGATGACCTTTGGCAAGCCCGCCTGGTTTGACAATGTGCGCCGCGAAGTGATGGCAGCACATGAGGCGGCTGCGATTTTTGACGCCTCGCCCTTTGGCAAAATCGAAGTCACCGGCCCGGACGCCGAAGCGTTCCTGCAAAAAACCTGCGCCGGCAATATGGCCAAAGCTCCCGGATCTGTCGTCTACACCGCAGTGCTGAACGGGCGCGGCACCTATGAAAGCGACATCACCGGCCAGCGCATCTCGCAGGACCACTATCGCCTGTTTGTCGGCACCAACGCGATCAAACGCGATCTGGCATGGTTCCGGCGGCATTCTGAAGGCTATGATGTCACGCTTTCCGACAGCACTCAGGACTACGCAGTTCTGGGGCTGATGGGCCCCGAGGCGGCACGCATTGCCACAGAGACCGGCGCGCCCGAGTTGAACGACATCGGTTATTTCAAGGTCGGCACTGCCCATATCGCCGGCCACCATGTGCGCGCCATGCGTATGTCTTATGTTGGCGAAGCTGGCTGGGAGATCACCTGTAAATCTGAAAACGTGCGTTCGATCTACGCGGCCCTGGTGGCGGCGGGCGCCACACCGGCGGGGCTTTATGCACAAAGCGCGATGCGGATAGAAAAAGGCTTTTGTGCCATGGGGCATGAACTGGACGGTGATGCCACCCCGGTTGAGGCCGGTATGGCGGCGCTGACCTCAATGAAAAAAGACTTTATCGGTCGGGACGCCCTGCAGACGCGGATAGAAAACGGGCCGCAATCCCGTCTGGTCACGCTGATCCTGGAGGACGAAAACGCAGTGCCTCTCGGCCATGAGCCGATTTACTTTGAGGGCAAGGCCATTGGTCACACAACTTCGGCCGCCTTTGGCTATCGTATCGGTAAACCTGTAGCGCTCGGCTACGTGCATCTCCCGGATCCGGTCCGAAATCCGGATGGCATCGAGGTCGAGCTCGACATCGCCCGCACGATGTTCAAAGGCAGGCTTCAGGTCGGTCCGGCATTTGACGCCAGTGGCGCGCGCATGCGTGTGAAACGAGCGTGAATCGATGACTGGTACCTTCACCGTTACTGTGGCTCCAAACGGCGCCCGGCGCGGCAAATCCGATCATCCGGCCTTGCCAGTCACCAGCGCTGAGATTGCGGAAACCGCCGCGGCCTGTTTTGCTGCGGGGGCCGGCGCTATTCACCTGCATGTGCGGGATCAAGAGGGCCGCCACTCACTGGATGCAGGGCGCTACTGCGATGCGATTGCGGCTGTTTCAGAAGCCGTGCCGCAGATGGCGATCCAGGTCACAACCGAGGCGGCAGGTCTGTATCAGGTGGCCGAACAATATACCTGCCTGCAACAGTTGCAGCCCAAAGCTGCCTCTGTCTCCGTGCGCGAAATGGCACGTGATGTGTCCATCGCCAGGCGGCTCTATGCTTTTGCCAGTGAAGCCGGGGTAGAAGTGCAGCATATTCTCTACAACACCCAGGACGTTGCTCAGCTGCGGTCCTGGTTTGAACAGGGCATCATCGCGCCGCATATGCGCTCGGCTATTTTTGTGCTGGGACAGTATGCGCCGCCTGTTCTGGCCCGGCAGGACGACCTGCCAGTGTTTCTGAACGCCACAGCAGATATGGATCTGGACTGGTCACTTTGCGCATTTGGTCAACACGAGCTGGCCTGCGCCCGCGCAGCTCTTCTGGCCGGGGGCAATGTGCGTATCGGCTTTGAAAACAACATCCAACGCCCCGATGGCGGTCTCTTGTGCGACAACGCTCAGAGTGTCACGCTTATTGTTAAAGAGGGCCTTTCCCAAGGCCTTACACCTGCTCCGCAAATGAACTTGTCTTCCTCGATTTCCCAAAAGGTCTCCTGATATGAGCCACGTCTTTCCGCGTCATTGCAAACACACCGTCCCCACCGCTGTCAGCGGGGAGGGCTGTTACCTGACCGATTCTGATGGCAAACGCTATTTTGACGGGTCCGGTGGCGCCGCGGTTTCCTGCCTGGGTCACGGCGATACTGAGGTGACTGAAGCGATCAAAGCCCAGCTCGACCGGCTTGCTTTCGCCCATACCAGCTTTTTGACGTCAGAACCGGCGGAAGAGCTGGCTGATCTGCTGATCGAACACGCGCCGGACGGCATTGAAAAAGTGTATTTTGTATCCGGAGGGTCTGAGGCGACAGAGGCGGCGATTAAACTGGCTCGCCAGTATCACGTTGAACGCGGCGCACCCCAGCGCCGCCACCTGATTGCGCGCAAACAAAGCTATCACGGCAATACCATCGGCGCCCTGTCGGCCGGGGGCAACGCCTGGCGCCGTGAACAGTTTGCGCCTTTGCTGATTGACGTCAGCCATATCGCGCCTTGCTATGAATACGCGCTGCGCGGTGCGGCTGAATCCTCAGAAGCTTATGCTCTGCGCGCCGCCCAGGAGCTGGAGGATGAAATTCTGCGTCTTGGCTCAGATACGGTGATGGCCTTTATGGCGGAACCGGTGGTGGGTGCGACGCTCGGCGCAGTTGCTGCGGCAGGGGGCTATTTCAAACGCATTCGCGAGATCTGTGACCAGTACGGCGTCTTGCTGATCCTGGATGAGGTGATGTGCGGCATGGGGCGCACCGGCCATCTGTTTGCCTGCGATGCCGACGGGGTAACGCCGGATATTCTTTGTATCGCCAAGGGCCTCGGCGCTGGTTATCAGCCGATCGGTGCCATGCTCTGCAGCGGTGAGATCTATGAAACGATAGCCAATGGCAGCGGATTTTTCCAACATGGCCACACCTATCTCGGGCATCCGGTGGCCACCGCCGCAGGGCTCGCGGTGGTGAATGCCATTCTGGACCGCGACTTGCTGCCCCGGGTCCGGGACATGGGCGCAAAACTGCAGTCAGCTCTGGTCGACGCCTTCGGACAGCATCCCCATATCGGTGATATCCGCGGCCGCGGCCTGTTCATCGGTCTGGAAATTGTAGCTGACCGCGAAAGCAAATCCCCCTTTGATCCGGCGCTGTCCGTTGCCGCCAGGCTGAAAAAGGCCGCCTTTGCCGAAGGTTTGATTTGTTATCCCATGTCAGGCACGCGGGACGGCAAACTCGGCGACCACATCCTGCTGGCGCCGCCGTTTATTATGACCGAGGAACAGATTCCCGAAATCATCCGACCGCTTCAGGCCGCGCTCGCACAGGTCTTGTAGGCCAGGGCACTGCGGCACTGGCAATCCAGGCAGTGCCGCGTTTTGAAGTGCTTGGGGGGGGGGGCGCCGATTCCAGCGATCCCCGCTGGCCTGCCTCATATCACTAGCGCGCTCAAACAGCCCGCCGGGGGAAATGCAGCCCTGAAGACGGCCGCTCATAGCGGCGCAAGCATATGCGGCCTCTGAACGGTAATCTTACCAATGTCTCTGGGCTTGGAGCTATCTTGCGCGAAGCATGAAATGACCGCCCGCGATGTTTTTAATACTCCGCATCGCCGGGCGCTGAGAAATTTGTCCACGCCGGCAATTGCTGTTGCTCTGCTCCTGTAACGTCATGGATCAGCCGAGAGAATGAAGTAGGGATCTGCTGCGCGGGGCTTCGACATTCGTTATTTTTAATCAATTGGTTACAACTCGATCCGAACGTCATGCATCCACAGTTTAGGCGGTCGCGACAGCATAAAGACCACCACATCGGCCAGATCGTCTGGCTCGGTAAAGATATGGTTGGGCACCTCTTCGCCGGCCTTGGCGAACATGCCGGTGTTGGTGCCGCTCTGATAGAGCCCCGCAACCCGCACCCCGGTGCCGGCCTCGTCTTCTTTCAGCACGTCGGTGAAACCGCGCACGCCATATTTGGTGGCGGTATAAACTGATTGCCCCGCCTGGGCGACAACACCGGACTTTGACACCACGTTGAGAATGGCGGCCTCACCCCGTGCGCGCAGACTGGGCAACAGATGCCGGGTCAGCTGCATCACTGCGGTCAGATTGGTCTGCACCGTGGTCAGCAGCACCTCTGCATCAATCGTGTCGAGTGGCCCGGCCTTGTGCCAGACGCCGGCATTGTTGATCAGGATATCAACCGCGCCAAAATCACTCAGAATGACCTGCGTCACCGCTTTCAGTGCAACTGACTGCGTCAGATCGACAGAATAGCTGTGCACTTCAGCCGCGCCCCGCTCCAGCGCCTCGGTCGCCACGGCATCAAGACGGTCGTGGTTGCGCCCCAGAATGGCCAGCCGGCAACCTTCAGCGGCCAGTTTCAAGCAGATATGCTTGCCAATTCCATCGCTGCCACCGGTGATGAGAACGACTTTACCCTTAAGCTGCATGTCAGTATTTCCTTGTCTGATGCCAGACTTTGCACCTAGCACGGTTTGAAAGATGGGGACAGGGCGCAGAGGAAAAGCACAGGGCGCAAATGTTGAGGAACCGAAAAACGATTACAGGACTGGACCCGGGCTACAGCCTGCCTTTGCGGTGGAGTGATATCCAGCAAACAGTTGATGCAGCGGGTGTTTTCGGCGCCGGTGTCCGGAGATCCAGTGCCATCTGTGGACCGTCGTGCAGGGTGCTATGACGCAGGCGGGATAAGAGGATCCGTCGGCGTTCAGGGCGCGCGCGCAGGGCCGCCCGGACTGAGGTCCCCGCGCGCGAAACTGCCGCTCATGCGCGCGACCGGACAAGGCGGCGGTCTGGGTATTCTTGCTGGCTTTTGAACGAAGCACAGCTTGCGCAATCAGCCTCGTAAACACCGTACGTGCATCCAGGCAGCCCGGATCAGAGCGGGGTATTGTGCCTGAGCACCAGCGAGGCACGCGTGTTGGCTGCAAGCGAGCGCTGTCGGTAGTGATCGATCCGAACCGGTGCCCAGGGGGCGGGGGTCAGGCTCTCCAATAGCATGCGTTTTCCCGATCCATTCAGGTGGGCCATCGACGCCAGGGCTGTGGGAACAGGGTATAGTCAGTTCAGCGGCGCGAGGCCTGGCGGGCGTGGCAGTTACCGGCCCTGTGCCATTTTTCCCGGGCCTCACAGATACTGAGCATCTCGGGTCTTACGGGGTGAAATGCACAGGTTCTTGACGCGCGCGGTTGACGCTGAGCGTGAACACATCAGGGCGCGCATAATGGCCGCTAACGTCAAATTTCCGCCGCGAGGCCTGCACGGCGTCCAGATCAAGTTCCGCCATCAGCAACCCCTTTTCCTGATGCATCGGACCGGCGGCTAGCCCGCCAAACGGCTTATAGACCACCGCATCGCCCGGGTTCACCCATTCCTCCGGCTCGGGAAAAAGATCCTCCCGGAACGGAATGTCTTCTGGGATGTCAGAAGCCTCCAGCGCGGTGGCGCAGCCGATGACCCAACAGCCCCCTTCGCGCGCGATGTGCTGCATGGTGGCCTGCCAGCCGTCGCCACTGTCCCAGGTCGGTGCCACATAGATGTCGATGTTCTGGGCATAAAGCGCATAGCGCGCCAGCGGCATATAGTTTTCCCAGCAGATCAGACTGCCAATGCGCCCCGCCGCGGTTTCCACCACATTCAGCCCCGCGCCATCGCCAAAACCCCAGACCATACGTTCCGGATTGGTCGGCATCAGCTTGCGGTGATTGTTGGCCAGTGTGCCGTCCGCGTCAATTATGGCGCAGCTGTTATAGATAGTGCCACCACTGACCGCGCCATCGACCTCCTGGTAGCCGACCACAACCACAACGCCATGTTCGCGCGCCGCCTCCCGCAACGGCGCCAGCCCGTCTTTTCCCAGGTCAACGCAATTGTCCAGAAGCCGCGCATACAAAGCATCAGTCTTGCCCATGTCCTGGCCTGGTTTCAGTCGCCAGACGAACGTCGGATAGCCGGGCAGCCAGGCCTCCGGGAATACCACAAGATTGCAGCCCTTCGCTGCGCAATTTGCGATCAGCCCGACAGCGCGCGCCATCGATTTTCCTAGATTCAGATAGACGGGAGGTTCCTGGACGACAGCAACGATGGTCATGGCAATACCCCTTTTGAACAAATTGCAATGGCAAGCAGGTGCCGGAGGCGGTCCCCGGGGTCCGTTAGGACAGTCCTGAGCGGATGCGGCCAGAGTGGGGCCTCTCAGTCCCGATTTACGTCCGGACCAAAATTCGCGCCTGGAAATCCGTCCCCCCATACTACACCAACTCTGACCTTAACCGGGAATTTTCAATTTCCCTTCAGGCACCGGCAGACGACAGGCTGCGGTCAATTGCCGTCAGGGCCCTGGTACACGAGATTTGAATGGCGTGGGCGGGCAAATACCCTTCCGGCCTGGCATTCAGTCTTTGGCCAGGGCAGGTCAGACCCGCACATGAGAAATTAACAGATCAGACGCCAGTGAAATGATCGCATCACAGGCCCCGAACAACGCAGGGTGTGCGGGATAAAACACTGCGCGATGTCTTTGTGTGGCACTTGAAAATCGTATTTATCCGGGGGAGACAAAAGGGGCTTGAATTCCGTTGTCCCCATTTCCCTTTCCTATTGAACCGGATCTGTGCAAGGAAGGCGGCCGAACCTTATTGTCTGTTGCGTTCAGAACAACCGGCCATTCAGGAACAACTTTGTTGTTCCTGAATGAAATGGGCGAAAACAGGCAAGAACCAACTTACAATGAGCCACTTCAATGCGCGACCAAGCTTCGGAAAATAATGGAAAATCAGCTATTATACGTGCTTCCCGCCTCAGCGTGGCACCTATGATGGACTGGACCGACCGGCATTGTCGTTATTTTCATCGCCTGATGTCGCGTGAAAGCCTGCTGTACACCGAAATGGTCACCGCGCCGGCGCTGGTGCGCGGTGGGGCGCGTCATTTGCTGACCTATTCGCCGGAAGAGCACCCGATTGCGGTACAGCTTGGCGGGTCCGATCCGCGCGAGTTGGCGGAAGCCACCCGCATCTGCTGCGAAGAGGGCTATGATGAGGTCAATCTGAACGTCGGCTGCCCTTCTGACCGGGTTCAGTCCGGTTCATTTGGGGCGGTGTTGATGGAAAACGCTGATCTTGTCGCTGACTGTATGGCGGCGATGGCGGCGGTTTCAAATGTCGAAGTTACAGTCAAATGCCGTATCGGAGTGGACGACCAGGACCCTGAAGTTGTGCTGCCTGACTTTCTGGAAAAAGTGTCCGCTGCCGGTGTCAGTCGTTTTACCATCCATGCGCGCAAGGCCTGGCTCAAAGGGCTCAGCCCCAAGGAAAACCGGGATATTCCGCCGCTGGATTATGAACTGGTTTATCGCATGAAGGCAGAATTCCCCCAATTGCACCTGTCGCTGAACGGCGGCGTCAGCACGCTGGCCGAGGCGCGGGAACATCTGGCGCGCGGCATGGACGGTGTCATGGTCGGGCGGGCGGCTTATCATAACCCGGCAGAAGTCATGCTCGGCGCTGACCAGGAGATCTTTGCCACCGGCCACCGGCTGACGGCCCATGAGGCGGTGGCGGAGATGGAACCCTATATCGCCGCGCATCTGCAAAGTGGCGGACGGCTCAATCAGATCACCCGTCATATGCTGGGGCTGTTTGTGGGCCGGCCGGGGGCGCGGCTGTGGCGCCGCACCCTGTCTGAAAAAAGCAGCAAAGACGGTGCCGGGCTTGAGGTGTTGCGCGAAGCGTTGGCGCAGGTCGGATAGGCGCTTATGGCCGGTCTGGCGTGGGGCAGGCGGTCTTAAATTCGCGTGAAAGGGCGGCAGAGAACCAGTGCTGGTTGATTAGCATGAACAAGCTGCAACCGCGGAAGTGACCGATCACGCAATTGGGTGTCAAAAGCTCTTTTGCCGGTCGCAAACCTCGTCTATCTCTTTGCAAAAGACTTTAGCCTGGGGATGGGAATGCCTGAAATATCTGAACTTTTGCCGATGGTTGCTTTGCTGACCGTGATCGGTGCTTTTGCCGGAGTCATTGCCGGACTGCTGGGGGTTGGTGGAGGCATCATCCTTGTACCGGCGTTTTATTACGCGTTTTCCGCGCTGGGATACGAAAGTGCCCAGCTGATGCAAATCTGTCTCGCCACCTCGCTGGCGACGATCACTGTCACCTCTTTGCGTTCGGTGTCCAGCCATCACAAAAAAGGCGCAGTTGACTGGGACATTCTGCGGAGCTGGGCCATTGGCATTGTACTTGGGGCGTTTGTCGGTGTGCTGGTGGCTTCGACCCTGCGCTCTACTGTGCTGCAAGGGATATTTGGAAGCCTGGCCACGGTGGTTGCGATTTATATGCTGTTTGGCCGTGCGGACTGGCGGCTTGGCGCCATGATGCCCACCGGTGTGCTGCGGGCGGTCCTGTCCCCGGCAGTTGGATTTCTGTCGGTGCTGATGGGGATTGGTGGCGGCTCGTTCGGGGTGCCGTTGATGAGCCTCTATGCCTCGCCGATCCACCGCGCCGTTGCCACAGCTGCAGGCTTTGGTGTGATCATCGCGGTGCCTGGCGTGGCGGGTTTCCTGCTGGTGGATATCGACGCGGCGGTGCGGCCGCCCTTTACGATCGGCGCGGTCAATATACCGGCGTTTCTGCTGGTGATCGCGATGACACTGATCACCGCACCCTGGGGGGTGAAGCTGGCCCATGCGATGGATCCGAAGCCACTGAAGCGGGTGTTTGGTGGTTTTCTGGTGCTGGTGGCGCTGAACATGTTGCGCAAAGCGGTTGGTTTGTAACCGCTCACACCCGGGCGGCGCGCCCGCCCCGGCGTTTGGAAATCAGAGATTTGCGGTCGGACAGGGTGGCGGTGATCGCCGCCCTGTCCTCGTGGCTCAGATCCGACCAGGCCGCGATTTCCTCAAGGCTGCGCAAACAGCCGACGCAGAGTCCGGCGCGCGGATGCACGACGCAAATATTGACACAGGGGCTGTCCACCTCATTGCGTTTCCAGACCTGATGTTTCACTGCGCCCCCCGCAGGTGGCTTAGCCGGTCCAGTGCGCCTTGCAGGATGAAACCGGCTGCAACATGGTCGATTACCTCAGCGCGGCGTGCCCTGCTGGTATCGGCCGCCAGCAGCACCCGCTCAGCAGCGACGGTGGACAGGCGTTCATCCCAATAGCCGATCGGCAGATCGGTCAACGCGCTCAGATTGCGGGCAAAGGCGCGGGTGGCCTGGCAGCGCGGTCCTTCTGATCCGTCCATATTGCGCGGCAATCCCAGCACAAAACCGGCCAGGTCGCGCGCGCCGGCGATCTCAAGCAGACGGGCGGCATCCACACCAAATTTCTTACGCCGCACGGTTTCAAGTGGCGTTGCCACATTCAGCAACCTGTCGGAGACCGAAACACCGATGGTTTTAGTGCCCAGATCCAGCCCCGCGACAGCGCGCATCGGCGGCAGGGCAGCGGCAAATTCTTCGATGGTCTCACAAATCATTCTGCAACTCCTGCCGCATCTGCGGCTGCAACTTCCGGTGCCAGACCCGTCGCGGGTGGCGAATTTTCTTGGCGCATCTTGCCGCGTCGCCCTTGCTGGCAGCTGTTGCCAGACACTGGCTGCCAGGACCTCAGGGCACACGGATCAGACCGGCTATTCCTGGGCGGTCCCGCCTCGATTGTCCAGCCGCTTCATCGCCCTGACGACATGGTGGCGATCCTTTTTGCGACCGTTCCTCTCTCGGCCCGGTTACACCTCAAAACCGCGAGAGCAAGCGCGCGGACAGAACGCCCGGCACAATGCACTGAGCCAATATGGTCCTGTTGGCTTGTGTTGCTGCGAAACGTCACCTGGCAAGACTAACAGTAAGCCTGAATAATCAGGTAAACGTTCCATCGATGCACATCAATTTCTCCTCGCCAGCTGCTTTGTCTGCTGCGGAAATATCCAGAGATATGTCGCAAATAATTTCCAATGTCGCAATCCCGGCGCTAATTGCCGCTCACAGCCCTGGAGCACGGCGTGCCTCATTTAGTGTGATCCTCGGGCCAACAGCCCCGTGACGACAACGAGGGATTCGCCCATGAAACGTTATTCTGCCTTTGCCATTGCCCGTGAAGCGGCGCGCTATCATCAGGGATGGGAACGCGCCTGGGCCGCACCCACGCC
>MAAC01009769.1_pt1 | contig 17251 bp, 15 predicted proteins | sample 1115981 | NCBI WGS metagenome assembly MAAC01 (sample SAMN04961126, study PRJNA320927) | seawater metagenome | isolation source: sample BD02T64 sea water enriched with oil for 64 days | place: USA:Gulf of Mexico | collected 2013-07-27 | reverse complement strand
GGTAAGGGAGAGCTGCCCATCGCTGACAAGGCAAAAGAAATGATGCTGATAGAGAGTGGCGCCAGCTATTGGCACATGGTGGACTTGCTGTGGATCGTGCTCTTTCCACTGTTGTATTTAATGAAATGATGCACTTGTTATTAAAACCCGTCAGCGCCGCCTGGCTCCTATTAATGCTCGCCACCTGCCTGTCGTGGTGGATGGGCCAGGATCAGGGTTTAAGCGCTGTACAAACTGGCGACTATCGAATTATCTCTAGCGGTCTAATTCTTATCGCCTTTATCAAGGTACGCATCGTGATTCGCTATTTTATGGAGGTACGACAGGCACCACTGATATTAAAGTTAATTTGCGATGCCTGGGTGGCACTGGTCTGCGGGGCGATTCTTTATCTTTATTGGTTTGGAATATCGCCTGTTGTTGATGCGATTTAATGGAATATAAGCAGGCAACAGCGCTATCTGCTTATATTCCTGACTCAATTTAGCTGCCCGCTGAACCGGGTGCTTTGGCATCGACCAAGGCACTGGAATTTGCCGACCAGTCAAAGCCTCGCTGAATGCGTTCAAAGCGTCGCTCGACGGCTTTAATCATGCGTGGGTCGGTGAACAGGTAGAACTGTTCTTCCTGAATACCCTCAAGCACCAGCTTGCCAACGACGTCGGGGTCGAGGCCGTGCTCTAACAATTCGGCGACATCGCCGGCGATAACCGGCTTGTCACCGGAGCTGCCGAAGTCTGAGGGGCGGCTGTCGGCGGCTTCAATAATATTGGTGGCCACGGCACCGGGACAGAGTACGGATACACCGATATTGGTTTCTTTTAATTCGCTGTAGAGCACTTCGTTCATCACTACCACGGCAAACTTACTGGCGTTGTAGGGTGCCCAGCCCGGCCCGGCGTTAACCATGCCGGCCATGGAGGAGGTGGTGACGATATGGCCGCCTTCGCCGTGGGCTTTGATTTTGGGCAGAAAGGCGCTAATGCCGTATTGTACGCCCAGCTGGTTGACGGCAATGACCCAGTCCCAATCCTGCTGGGAGAGTTCTTCGTAGGTGCCGCCGACATTAATACCGGCGTTATTACACAGCACGTGTACCTTGCCAAAGCGTTCGACGGTGGCGTCGGCGGCGGCGTTGACCTGCTCGAGCTTGGTGACATCACAAACGATGGTGGCAACGTCGACACCCTTGTCTTTAAATTCCTGTTCGACTTCGGTGAGGCGCGCTTCGTTAACATCGGCGAGCATCAGTTTCATGCCTTCACCGGCAAAGGCGCGGGCCATGCCCAGGCCCATACCGCTGGCACCGCCGGTAATAAAGGCGACTTTTCCTGCTAAATCTCTCATTGAATTTTTCCTGTTGGTAAGTTTGGCCGCTGAGTATAGGGCCTCAGTGAGGTAATTATTATTTTTTTGTCGTCGATAAATAGCGCAACGCTGTCACTACAGAACCTGATGCTTATTGCGGCGCTGAGCTCCTCTGGCTTGAAGAGAGGCTGGTACTTTCTTAGTTGTTGGTACCCATCAGGGTGTCGGCGACAATTTGATAAGAGTGCAAACGTGCCCGATGGTCGTAAATCTGTGAGGTGATCATTAGTTCGTCGGCTCCGGTTTGGTCGACGAAAGCCGTGATTTGTTGATGAATGTTGTCGGCAGTACCAACCAGGGTGCAGGCCAGTACATCGTTCAACATAGCTTGCTCCATGGGTGACAGGCTATTCATATAATTGGCCGTGGGGGCTGGTAGCTGGCCGGGCGTACCTTTGTATAAGTTCACAAAGGTACGCTGCCATGAGCTGGCTAATAGTTGAGCTTCTGCATCGCTGTCGGCGGCAAATACGCTGATGCCAAGCATGACATAGGGCTCGGCTAAAGCCGCCGAAGGCTTGAACTGCTCGCGATAAATCTTGATGGCCTCCATCAACTGCCCCGGCGCGAAATGGGAAGCGAAGGCATAGGGCAGGCCCAGTTGGGCGGCAAGTTGGGCGCCGAAGAGGCTGGAGCCGAGAATCCACACGGACACATTGAGGCCTTCGCCGGGTATGGCGCGCACTGACGAGCTTTGATTATCCGTTTTGAAATAGCCCATTAACTCGGCCACATCCTGTGGGAATTGTTCCACCTGCACCGTGGAATTGTGCCTAAGGGCGCGACTGGTGGCGGGGTCAGTGCCCGGCGCGCGGCCGACACCGAGATCGATGCGCCCCGGGTGCAGGGCTTCTAGCGTGCCGAACTGTTCAGCGATAATCAGTGGCGCATGGTTGGGTAGCATAATGCCGCCGGCACCGACACGCAGGGTCGATGTGCCCGCAGCAATGTGGGCAATCAGCACCGCTGTGGCGGCGCTGGCAATGCCCGCCATGCCGTGGTGTTCGGCTAGCCAGTAGCGCTGAAAGCCCCAGCGTTCAGCGTGCTGAGCCAGGTCCAGGCTATTGCGTAGGGATGCGCCGGCACTACTGCCGGCACTAATCGGTGATAAATCGAGTAGAGAGAGGGGAATCATGGTTTTTTAAACTCGCAGTGCTAACGAGGCCCTTTTAGTAAAGTTACTAGTGTCGGGCTTAGCTTTTCAGAGCACTGACAATCGAGTTAATTTCTTCTTTTGATTGCACCATAATTTCGTGAATTTGTTCTTCATCGAGCTTCAGGCGTTGAAATGACTTGATGTCGACCCACTCGGGGAATATTTCATCACCCTGTTCAATGGCGTGTGAAAACACATTGGCGACTTGTACAACATCGGCTAAATCGGCTTCAAAGCTGACGCCGCCCTGGGCATTGGTGGGCACCCGGTCGAACATTTCGTGCTCCTCGGCGACAGTGATCAGCTCATCACTAAAGCGCCAGGCCTCGAGGATTGCCGCACCGACTCCGGTGTGCCACTCGGCGAGGACGTCATCAAATGTCTCTAGGTCTTCGCACAACTCTGGATAATCACCGATTCGGGAGAGCAGGTAGATTTTGCCAACATCGTGTAGCAAGCCGCCGATTAGCGCCTCGTCGGGTTTGATTTTGGTGCGTTTGCGGGCTATCACACAGGAAAATGCGGCGACGTTGACACTGTGGCGCCACAGCTCTTTAAAGTGCTTGTCGAGCTTGCCCATGGAGTGGGAGTTGAGCACCTGGTCCATGGCGATGGCGACCGCAATACTGTGGGCCATTTTAAAGCCCATACGCGTGATAGCGGTGGGGAGATCCTTAATGGTGGTTCCCGAACTATTGAGCGCAGCAGAATTGGCGACCTTCAATAAACGGGCAGAAAAAGTGGCTTCGCTGCCCACCACCTGGGCGACCTGTTTGGCGGATACGTCGGGGTCTTCGAGAATGTTTTTAATTTTCAGGGCAATGTCGGGGAGTGAGGGTAGTTTAACGGTACCCTTTGACAGCTCATTGCTAAGCGACTGGACAAACTCAAAGCCAATGGAATTCACGTTTACCTTCTTTTAAGTCTTAGTGGCACGCTGTGCTGATGACCCCGCTGACTTCCCTGTTGATGCAGGCGAGAACAGCGCTTATTTAACCCTAATTATAGTGGGGCGGCAAACCGCTGCCGATAAAATATTTTGGCGGGCCAGGAAGAGTGGCCTGTGTCACACACTGAAGACTGCCAGACAGCGATAAAAAATGAGTGCCGGGTTTTTTATTCCGCAGCTTTGATGGCCGGGCTGTTGTCGGGCACAAAACTGAGGGCCACCGAATTAATGCAATAGCGTAGACCGGTGGGGGCGGGGCCGTCGTCAAACACATGGCCCAGATGCTCGCCGCAGCGGGAGAGTATTTCGGTGCGTTTATAGCCGAGAAACCAGTCGTCTTTGAGGATGATATTGTCTTTATCCAGGGCTTCCCAAAAACTCGGCCAGCCAGTGCCGGACTTGAATTTATGACTGGAGTGGAAGACCGGAAGTCGGCAGCCCGCTGTGACGTAAGTACCGCTCTCATGGTTTTCGAGCAATTCGCCGCTAAAGGCGCGCTCGGTTTTACTGCGCCAGAGGATGTCGTACTGCTGTTTGCTCAGTAATTGCTTCCAGGTGGCTTTATTGATGGTATCCAGTTGCTGCTGTTCTACGATCAGCTGCCGCGCGCTGTCGAGTGACATCGGCTGTTTGTTATTGGCTTGATCGCGACCCAGTGACAGCGCTAGACTGGCCACAAGGCTGGCGGCAATAACAAATACAAGGGCGAGGCCGGATCGTTTCATCGTGGGTGTACTCACTGCAAGTGGGGTATATCTATAAGAGACCTGTTCACCAATAATAGTTCAATTAGGCGTGTCAGGCCCAGTTCTGCCGGTTTTGACTCGCTGCCGTGAACGTCGATTTAATAATAAGGAGAAGAGTAATGAGCAATAAAGTGTGGCTGGAAGTGGCCATGAACGGTGCTTGGACGCGTGCCCTGCAACCCCATATTCCGGTGACCGCAGAGGAAATTACCCGCGAGGGTATAGCCTGCTCCAATGCCGGTGCGGCGATCCTTCACGCCCACAGTTTAGACCCCGAAACCGGTAAGCAAAATGCCGATGTCGATATTTGCCAGGCCTTTATTGAAGGCATACGCGAGCAGGTTGACGCCATTGTCTACCCCTCATCCGTTGAAATCCCAATGTCGGACGATGCCGAAATTCGCAACAATACGACCAATGAGCTGTGCCGGCGCGGGGTGCTGGAGTGGGGTATTCTCGACCCAGGTTCCTGCAACTTCGCCATGAAGGGCGTCAATATATTTGGCAACGACGGCGATGTTTACACCAATCCACCGGGGGTATTGCGCGCCAGCGCCGAGATGGCGGCAGAGTACGGTTGGCGACCCTCCTACGCCTGCTATGAGCCGGGCTTCGTGCGTGAAGGTGCCAAGCTTTATAAGGCCGTTGAAGGCATGCAAACCCCGGTTTACCGCTTTATGTTGTCCGACGGTTTTACCTTTTGCTTTCCGCCCCGCGAGTGGGCCATTGAAGCATTGGCAAAACTGATGGACGAAGAAGCACCCGGTGCGCCGTGGATGGTGGCGGGGCTCGATATCAACACCATTCCCCTGATTCCGAAGATCGTTGAGCTGGGCGGCCATGTGCGGGTAGGGCTGGAGGATGCGCCTTTTCAGTCAGAGAAAAGCAATGTGCAATGGGTCGAAGAAGCGGTCAAGGCAATTCGTGCCGCCGGTGGTGAGCCGGCGACGGCGGCGGAGATTCGCGCTAGCTTGGGTTAAAATTTCTCGATTAAAAAGTTGCTCGATTAAAAGATTCGCCGATTACACGTGCTTGATTAAAATTGAGCTAACAAAAAAGCCCCCCGTCTGAAGTATCTTCAAACGGGGGGCTTTTTTGTGCCTGGCGTATTAGGCCTGGCGGGGACTGTTAGTCGTCGTTCTAGTCGTCGCTCATTACACCCATCAGGTGTAACAGGCTGGTGAATAAATTGTAGATGGCGATGTAGAGTGTCACGGTGGCCATAATGTAGTTGGTCTCGCCGCCGTTAATGATTTGGCTGGTCTGCCAGAGAATCATCGCCGACATCAAGATCACAAACATCGCGGAGACAATCAGCGACAGGCCCTGCATTTCCAGAAAGTAGGCACCGATGCCGGCGAGGAAGGCAACGATAACGCCGACCATAATAAAGCCGCCGAGAAAGCTGAAATCTTTGCGCGAGCTAAGGGCATAGAACGACAGGCCAACAAAGGTGATGGCGGTGGCACCCAGGGCATTCATCACCAGTTCTGTGCCATTGGGCAGGCCGAGATACATATTGATGATGGGGCCAAGTGTGAGACCCATAAAGCCGGTCAGGGCAAACACACAGACGATGCCGAGAGAGCTATTGCGAAACTTAGTGGTTAAAAATAACAGGCCAAAATAACCCACTAACGTGATGATGAAGCCGGGGTGAGGTAGGTTCAGCTTCATTGAAATACCAGCGGTGGCAGCACTGAAGAGCAAAGTCATGGACAGCAAAATATAGGTGTTGCGGATGACTTTGTTGGTCGCCAGTATCGACGTTTGTTTTTCAATACCTGCTGGGTGGGTCGATTGATTCATTGTGGATCTTCCTCTAATTATCGTGTGCCAAAATAGGGGCGGAGTAAAAGTGGGCAGTTAAAGCTTTCGCGAGCGAAAGCGAGATAGTAGCGCGTCCTATAGTCTTTGTCACAGATCAATGCAAAGGCCTTAGCGGGCTTATTCAAGGCAGGCGGCGATGTTCTAGCACCGGCATGTTTTGACGCAGCTCTTGAACGCGAGCGAGATCGATATCGGCGCTGATAAAGCCCTCCTCATCATCCATCTCCGCCAGTACCTCACCCCAGGGGTCAATAATGGCGGAGCCGCCCCAGGTGGGCTTTTTCGGGTGGTTGCGGTTACAGAGATTGGCGCCGACCACATAACTGAGGTTTTCAACCGCGCGGGCGCGCAACAAAAGCTGCCAGTGGGCCTGCCCGGTGGCAGCGGTAAAGGCCGATGGCGCGACCATGATTTCTGCACTTCGCTCGGCGAGTTGTCGATAGAGCTCGGGAAAGCGCAGGTCGTAGCAGACACTCATGCCGACACAGCCGCAGGGCGTTGGCGCCACCACCGGGTGGGTGCCGTGCTGGTAGCTATCGGACTCGCAGTAGCGCTTACCGGTTTTCTGCACCTTAACATCGAAGAGGTGAATTTTTCGATAGGCGGCAACTTCATCGCCACTAGCATTGTAGAGCAGAGAGGTGGCGTAGGGCTTGTCGGCGTCCTTTGCCACCGCGTCGAACAGGGGGAGGGTGCCAGCGACTAGCCACAGTTTGTGTTGGCGGGATTGCGCGGCAAAAAATTGGCGGGCCAGACCTTGTTCGCGCTCACCCTCGGCAACCGCCCGCATATCGCGCGCATTGTAGTAAACGAAGTGTTCCGGCAGTACCACGAGCTGGGCACCCGTTCGGGCAGCCTCCGCAATAAAGTGGGCGGCGACCTCGAGATTACTGGCCGGGTCGCCAGCGCCTTTCAATTGTATGGCGGCAATCTTGGCCATGGCGAGTCCTTCTGTTTTAGGGGGGCGATTGTGTGGCGCTGGGGGGCTGTGGCCGTGGGTGTTGACTTTTATCACTGAAGATACGGTCCACCTCAATTTTCGGTTGATCCAGATCGCCGCTCAGTTTGTAGCTGAAACTGGAGATCTGATCGACCTGTCGTTCAAAAATTTTACCGGTGATGTAAACCCCGGCAGCGGCAGGAAGGCCGCCGACCAGGGCGACTATCCAGGGCAGGTTGGTGCCCACCGGCAAGGTCGCGACCACGTGGGCATCAATGGTTTCTGCCAGTAGATTGGCGTGGCCCTGCAAGCGTATTTTGGCGGCGGGCAAGGTCACTTCTATGGGCTCTTGAAAACGCATTTGTCCGCGCTCAAAGGCCAGACCACCCTCCAGATGATCGTATTCAACCCCGTCGGCAAGCAGGTCGGAAAAGTCGAGTTTGAGGCGTCGCATCCAGGTATGGAAGTTGATGACGCCGATCACTTTGAGTAAGACGTTGGTGCTGGTGCCCGTTGCCTGGTAAAAACGGCCCTTGTCAAAGCTCAGGGCGAGGTGGCCCTCCAGGGTGTCGATCGACAGATCCCAGGGTTTACCCTGCCAGCTCAGGTCGCTGAGGATGGCGGCATTATGGGTGGTCAGCAGCACGGGCAGATCCCAGGCCTGGAGAACGCCACCCAGGTCATCACTGAGCAGGGCGCCACTAAACTGACTTTGATCTTCACCGTCGATGCGCTGCCAGGTGAATTTAGCCGCATCGCCATCGGCTGAGTTAGTGATGGCGATGCCGGTAATTTCGGCCTCTATCTGGTCGATGCTGACGCCGTTTTCGCTGGCCTGCATCACAAAGGCGAGGCTGCCCAGTTCATCGTCGCCGATACGCAGGCCCTCGGTGGCAAAATCCAGTGCCGGCAGGGTGCTGGGGTCAAGGTTGTTGAGAGGACTTTGTTCGCTGCCGAGTTCGGGTTTGGGCAGGGCGATGTAGTTGAGGCGAGCGATGATGCTTTGACTGCGGTCTTCGGGGACGTGAATGTCGCCGGCCATCATCGGGCTATCGATATTGATGGCCCATAAGCGCTGGCTGCGCAGGGCATCGACGGTGACGGTATCGATATCGAAACCGGCGGCGCTAAGATGGTCGATGGTGACCGTGGCACGGGTCTCGAAGTCGGTGGTGGGGCCATCTGCTGCTATGGCGTCAACCGGCACCGCCGCCAGCCAGGCGTCGAGGTTGAACTCCGTCATGTGTCCCTCAATAAGCAGCCCTTCGAATGTGGGTGCTTGCGCCTTATTGGGCTCGCTATTGTCGAGGGTGCTATTACCACGGGGTTTTTTGCCTAGGGAGCTCTTGCCTATAGAACTCTCGCCTATAGAGATGGTGCCATCGGCCAGTTGCTGGTCGGCGAAACGCAGTTGCGCTTTTAGTCCCTCGGTTTGAGCATTAAGGAGGATGTCGTTGGCGCGAAACTGCAGGCTGGTTTCCAGAGGCCAGGCCTGATCTGCCGGCTTATACAGAGGGTAGGGCAGGTCAACGGCGATGCCTTTTAAGTCCGAAAGCACGCTGAGTGTTGCTGGGGAGTCCTTATTCGGGGCGAGAAAGGTGGCCGTGTAGGTACTTGTACCACTGACATTTTCACTGAACAAAGGCTGCCAGGCGGGGGCCTTTGACAGGTCGAACTGGCCCGCGGCATCAATCTGTATTCTGCCCTTGTGGGTGGCAATAGTGGCGCTCAGGGCCTGCCCCCAAAGCGTGGCGCTGACGCCGGATGAGTACAGCCCAATGTTGTGATCATAGGCGACAGTGCCCTCTAGCTCGCTGAAGATAAGAGGCTGGAAACTGCGCAGTTGCAGGCGCTCCCCCTCAAGCTGGGCGTCGATACGGTAGGACTCCCCATGACGGTTTTTCGACAGAGGGATGACTAAATCCAGTTTCGCCTGGGTCTGGCCCTCTATTTCCCAGTCTGCCAGTGCGGCGAGTTGTGGCGCGAGGGGTGAGTTCAAAAGGATTTGCTGAGCTGTGTTCAGGGCTGAACTAAGCTGCGCCTGCACCGCGAGTAGGGCGCCGGGAAGGGTGGCGATGCTGGCGTGTTTCACCTGTACCTGCCCTTCCCCTTCACCGGCTCTGGCGCTGTCAACACTGCCCGTGAGCTGAGTGTCGTCGAGGATGATGCGCGCAGAGAGCTCGCTGAGTTTTGGCCAGCCGGGGTCGTAATCGACTTCACCGTTGGCAAGCTGAGCATAAATTTGCAGGCTGCGTTGCTGAGGGCTATCACCGACGAGGGAGCCGCGCCAGATAAAGCCGGCCTCGACAATATCGGTGTCGCCTACAGAGCTATCAAGCCAGTCGAGTAAACGGGGATCGAGTATTGATGGCAGATAGTTGTCGAGATAGCGCGAGTGACTATTTTTAACCCCGGCCTGGAGAAACATCTGCGGCTCGCGACCCCCATTGGTGGGTAAGTCGAGGCTGATATAGGCGCGAATCTGTCCCTCTTCGGCGTCAATAGCCAGCGGCCCGCCGGCAATTTGCAGACTGGAATCGGCGCTATTCCAGTCGATATTGACGCGGCCTTGAGTGGCGCCATAGTGCATAAAGTGGGTGTAGACGCCAGGGTAGCGCAGGGCGAAGTTGTCGCCTGTAGCCAGGTCGAAATAACCACTCTCGTGCTGCCAGTGTAGGTAGCCACTGAGCCCGCGAACTGCTGGTGTCTGATGCCAGGAGTCGAGGGATAATTGTTCGATATTGACGTCGATTTGCGTCAGGGGTTGGGTATTTTCGAGATCGAGGGAGAGCTGGATATTTCGCAGTGTGCCCGAGGGGTTTAAGGTCTCGATCAGATCGATGCTCGCTTTGTCGGCCAGCTGACTTCTCACCAGGGCGTGTTTGAATGTGTCGATATTAATATGGTCGGCGGCCAGGCTTATTTCGTGCCAGTGCTCACCTAGACCCTGCTGGAAGCTGGCATTCAAGGGCTGGATGATTCGGTCGTCCCAGTCAAAGCGCAGATCCTGGCACTGCAGGCCCCAATTTTCACCACTGTTATACCAGCCCTTGAGCGTGGTACTGAAGTTTTTAAGAGGGGGAAGTTCTGTGTTCCAGTTGATGGGTATCTCTTCGGCCTGCACCTTGCCACGCAGATTGAAATGCCCGGGTTTAAGGGTGCTTATCCACAGTTCGGCATCGAGCAGGGTGCTAGCATCGGTGGTTTTTCCGAGGCTCGAAAAGGGTTTCCAGCTGCGTAGAATGAGTCCCAAAGCCTTGTGCAGGTTGATGCGGCTAGCACTAATGTAGGCTTTGCCATCAAACGCCTGCCAGTCGAGGGGGTTGCCCCGACCCTCAATCAACAGTTCGGCTTTGTTCTCTTGCTGGTCGAGAGACAGTTGCGCTCGGGCGCGGTGAAAATCACCGTTGCCCTCGATCTGGATGCCGTTGATGTAAAGGGTGGTGGCGGTGCCGTCAAAAAAGGCGATATCAATGGCCACTTGCTCGATACCAATGTGGGTGCTGAGCTGGATAATATTGATCAGAACGTCCAGCTGTTCCCGGCTGTTGGTTTCACTGTGGGGACTGGAGAGCGGGAAGTTACTGACAAACCAGTTGCCATCGGCATCCTCTCGCAGGGTCATCTTGACCTCGCCGATACTCAGGTCATTCCAGACAATTTCGGCATTTAAAATACTGTGCAGGATGTCAAATTCAGAATGGATGCTGCTGACCGTAATGGCTGGGGCTTCGCCCTCGGCGGCAATACGCAAGCTCTGGGCCTGAAATTGGGGGGTAAAGCGTGTCCAGCTACCACCCAGGTGTTCGGTGGTGATTTGAATGCCGAGTTGTCGGGAGAGTATTTGGTTGATGAATTCCTGGCGCTGTTCGAGTGAGGGCAGCAGTAGGCGACCAATGACCACCAGCAGGGCGTAGCTAATAATTAAAAAGGCGAGCGCAGTCCAGGCGTAGCGAGCGCTACGCTTTAATGTTGCGGAAACATCCAATGTTGGCAACTCCTAAACCGGTTGTTGAAAACGACGGTGCTGAAATAAGTTGTTTCAACAGCCTGTCAAACAGTAATGATGTCGTACTGTTCCTGGGAGTAGCTACCTTCGGTGCGAAATTCGATGGGGCAATTGATCTCCTGCTCGGCGGCGCTGAGGTAGGCCGCCTCCTGGTCGAGAATGCGCTCGACGACGGCGGGGGAGGCCAGCACCAGCCTTTTCTTGGCGTTCTCAGTGCCGGTGTGATTGACAATTTCTCGCAAGATTGAAAACGAAGTGGTTTCCACCGATTTTAAAAAGCCCCGTCCCTGACAGTGTTCACAGGGTTCGCACAGCAGCCGCTGCAGGCTTTCGCTGGTGCGTTTGCGGGTCATTTCCACCAGGCCGAGTTCAGACACACCAGTGACCTTCATTTTCACATGATCGAGTTCCAGCTCTTTTTCGAGGCGGCGCATCACCTGGCGGCGGTGCTCGGGGTCTTTCATGTCGATAAAGTCGAGAATGATAATACCGCCGAGATTGCGCAGGCGCAGCTGTCGGGCGATGGCGCTGGCCGCTTCAAGGTTGGTGGTATAGATGGTCTCACCGAGATTGCGATGACCGATAAAGCCGCCGGTGTTAACGTCGATGGTGGTCATGGCTTCGGTTTGATCGAAGATCAGGTAGCCACCGGACTTCAGCTTCACCTTGCGCTCGAGGGATTTATCAATTTCATCTTCGACACCGAAGAGGCTAAAGATAGGCCGCTCGCCCTCGTAGTGCTCCAGTTTTTCGAGCATTTCCGGGCTGAAGTTTTCGGTGAAATGGTACATCTGCTTGTGAATGTCGATGGAGTCGACGCGAATGCGCGCGATTTCCTCGGCGGCGACATCGCGCATGGTGCGCAGCGACAGTGGCAGGTCGTGATAAATACAGGTTTGCGCCGGTAGGCGAGTCATTTTGTCTTTCACCAGGCCCCACAGGCGGTGCAGGTAGTCGACATCGGTACGAAATTCATCTTCCGCGACGCCATCGGCGACGGTGCGAATAATATAGCCGCCGCCCTCTTCCTTCATGCCGCCGGCTTCAACGGCCAGGTCGAGCTGGTTGCGCAGACGCTCTCGCTCATCTTCCCGGTCAATGCGCTGGGAGATGCCAACATGGTCGACACCGGGCATATACACCAGGTAGCGCGATGACACGGAGAGGTGGGTTGAGAGTCGTGCCCCCTTGCTGCTGATCGGTTCTTTGATCACCTGCACGGGAAGCACCTGGCCCTCGCGCAACAATTGGCGAATGTCGGGTGTTTCGGCCGAGTGGGGATCACCACCGGGGGCGGCGCTTTGCATAATGTCGTTGGCGTGAATGAAACCGGCTTTTTCGAGGCCGATTTCCACAAAGGCGGCCTGCATACCGGGCATCACCCGCACCACCTTGCCGTTGTAGATATTACCGACGAGGCTGCGGTTGCCGACTCTTTCGATGGCGATGTCAACCAGGATGCCCTCTTCAATGCGGGCAACGCGGGTTTCCGAGGGCGTGATGTTAACGAGTATTTCTGCTTTCATCGTGCATTCCAACAGGCAATATTAAAACGCTCAAATAATTCAAACGTCTGCATCAGCGGCAGGCCAACGACCCCGGAATAACTACCTGTAATACCGTCTACGAACACTGCTCCGAGGCCCTGTATAGCATAGGCACCGGCTTTCCCCCAGGGTTCGCCTGTCGACCAGTAGCGTTCGTATTCTTGTTCTTTTATGTCTCGAAAGCGCACAGAGGTTTCAGATAACCTGAGCTCTGTACGGCCCTCGGCAACTACCGCAATGGCGGATAATACCCTATGGCTTCGTCCTGACAAAGCCCGCAATGTGGCAATTGCTTCAGTCTTGTCGGCGGGCTTGGGGAAAACCCGCTTATCGAGGACTACCGTGGTATCGGCGCCGAGGACGGGCAGGGTGTTTGCGCGCTCTTTTTGGGCTACTGTCGCGGCCTTTTCGCGGGCCATGCGCTGCACATACAGCTCGACCGCTTCGCCGGGCTGCTGTCTTTCATCGATGTCGGCGGGGGCGATGGCAAAGCGCACGCCGATTTGCTGTAGTAGCTCCGCACGGCGGGGTGAGGCAGAGGCGAGAATAAGATCGATATCGCTCACTGGTCTGTTCATGGCATTGAGTTAAGGCGCTTCAATGAAAGAGTCGGTGCAGTCGGTACAGGCCGCCCGCCAAGAAAGGCCAGATCAGTGCGCTGCTGAGTGCCGGATAGTAGACGCGCCAGCCGAGTACGATATCTTCCGATATTAGCCGTGTGCTTACCCAGAGCGTTTGGTAAAGCATGACGATAAATAGTGCGGCCAGACATTGAAAGGGCAGGCTCAGTTGGCGCACGCGGTATTCCTGGGCTTTGAGCAGGTAGGCGGTGACCGACATGGCCAGGGCATTTTGCCCAATCACGTTGCCATAGAGTAGGTCGAGTAAGAGGCCAATCAGCCAGACAAAGGTAATACCCAAGTGCTGGGGCTGAATGAGTAGCCAATAAACGGCGACTAGTAGCACGAAGGGAGGACGCCAGAATGCCAGGTCGCCGTGCAGAGGCAGGCTGTAGAGAAACAGCGCGGCTACCAGGCTCAGGCCTATTGCCGTCAGAGGTAGAGGGCTATTGCCCCTGGGCATGACTGGGACCTGTGCTTTGCGGGGCCGGGGCCGGAGCCGTTTCAGTTTGTTGGTAGCTGTCGAGGGCTTCCGTCGCGGCAAAGACCACCAGTAAACGCAGGCTGCGATCGACCTTGGCGGCGGGGCTGAGACTGACCTCTATAAAGGCCTGGCCGGGATCTTTGTCAATGGCGCTGACGGTGCCAACCGGGTAGCCGGAGGGAAAGCGCTGCCCGAGACCGGAACTGAGCAGGACGTCGCCGACCTGAATATCCTGAGTGGGGGAGACGTGGCGCAGGCGCAGGCGCTGATAGTCGCCGCTGCCCTCGATAATGCCGCGGACATTATTGCGCAGGTTGTAAACGGGCAGGGCATGGCGGGAGTCGGTGATCAGTAATACCCGGCTGTGGTTGTCGAAGACTTCAACCACCTGACCCATCAAGCCCTCGCCATCGATGACCGCCAGACCCTCGATGATATTGTCTGAGGCGCCCCGGTTGATGGTGATGACGTGGTGGAAGGGGTCGGGGGAAATACCCACTAGTTCGGCGACGAGCACGCTATTTTTGACCAGTTCGGCGCCATTGAGCAGGGTTTTGAGTTGCAGGTTTTCGGCAGACATTTCGGCCATACCAGGATTTCGGTTTCCAGCTTGTCATTATTGGCGATGATGTCGGCGCGACTTTCCAGCGACTCATCGTTCCACTCGCGCCAGCGCATGGGCAGAGTCGATGCCCATTGAAAGGGTTGGGCGAGGGGCTCCAGCCAGGCGTGGGTGGGGCGTAGCCAACTGGTAAAGGAGTCGAGCGCGATCAGGCCCAGTGCCACCAGCGCGAGAATCAGCATGCGCTGCGGCGACGAGCTTTGTGTAAAGAGGTTTTTGATAGCTCTGGTCCGGTGTGTTTTAGCTCAGTGGCACATTTTTACAGTGACATAATGTCGAGGTGGCGCTTATCCATCATCGTTAATGCCTTGCCGCCGCCTCGGGCGACACAGGTCAGGGGGTCATCGGCAACGAGCACCGGCAGGCCTGTTTCATGGGTCAGTAGTTGATCGAGGCCTTTCAGCAGGGCACCGCCGCCAGTGAGGACAATGCCGGTCTCGGCAATATCTGAGGCCAACTCGGGAGGCGATTGCTCAAGTACCCGTTTCACGCCCTGCACAATGGCGGCCAGTGGCTCTTGAATAGATTCGAGGATTTCGTCGCTATTGAGGGTGAATTGCTTGGGCACACCCTCCGCGAGATTGCGCCCGCGAACATCAATTTCACTGACTTCGCTACCGGGGTAGGCGCTGCCGATTTCCATTTTAATGCGCTCAGCCGTGGCGTCACCGATGACCGAGCCGTAACGACGGCGCACATAGTTGGTAATTGATTCGTCGAAGCGATCGCCGCCCATGCGGATGGAATCGGAGTAGACCACACCGTTAAGGGAGAGGATGGCAATTTCTGTGGTGCCGCCGCCGATGTCGACCACCATTGAGCCACGGGCTTCTTCAACGGGCAAGCCCGCGCCAATAGCGGCGGCCATGGGCTCTTCAATCAGGTGGACGACGCGCGCACCGGCCCCTTCGGTGGATTCACGAATCGCCCGCTTTTCGACCTCGGTGGCCAGGCAGGGTACGCAAACCAGTACGCGAGGACTAGGGGGTATCAAACTGTGGGAGTGCACCTTCTTAATAAAGTGCTGAAGCATTTTTTCGGTGACCTGAAAGTCGGCAATGACCCCATCTTTAAGGGGCCGAATGGCACTGATATTACCGGGGGTGCGACCGAGCATGCGTTACCACCGAGGGTTCGTTGAGAACAATGCCCTTGCCGTTGATATAAATCAGCGTATTGGCTGTGCCGAGGTCGATGGATAGATCGTTGGAAAACATCCCGCGTAAGCGCTTTAACATAGTGGTTAATCGTTCCTCAAAAAAAGCGCCCGTCGTGCGTGGTTAGTGCGGGATCTGGCGATTGTAAAAATTGGCGAAACTGTAACAACGGCGGGGATTTAGGGCAAGGTGTAAATATGATACCTTACGCGACCTTGAAGATACTCAGAGGATAGTAAAGCCCCCATGTCCATCGATAGAACTGATATTGAAAAACTCGGCGAGCTGGCGCGCATTCACATCAGTGATGAAAATGCCCAGGCGAGCGCGAAACGTATTAATGAAGTACTGGCACTGGTCGACCAGTTGCAAGCGGTTGATACCACGAATATTGAACCGATGGCCAACCCTCTGGGTGCGCGTCAGCGCCTGCGTCTCGATGAGGTGAGCGAGACGAATCGGCGAGACGCGTTTCAGGCCATCGCACCGGCGACGGAAGAGGGTCTCTATTTGGTGCCGAAAGTCATCGAGTAGACCTTGCGTCACTCTTTAATACAATGAGACCCAGCACTGGCGAATCAATGGCCAGTGCTGGGTCGTTTATCAAACACCGTCTCTGCGGAGACAGTCTGAGGAAGTAGGATGCACAACCTTACCCTGGCCGAATTAAGCGCAGGCCTGGGCGCTGGTGAATTCTCCAGCGTCGAAGTGACGCAGCATTTTCTAGCCCGTATCAAGCGGCTCGATGCCAATTACAATAGCTTTATTACCATTACCGAAGAGCAGGCCCTGGCACAGGCGGCCGCGGCCGATCAGCAACGGGCCGCAGGTAGTGTGCCAGCGCTGTGCGGTGTGCCCATCGCCCACAAAGATATTTTTTGTACCGACGGCGTGCGCACCAGTTGTGGCTCGCTGATGCTCGACAACTTTGTGCCGCCCTACAGTGCCACCGTGGTTGAAAACCTTGCCGCTGCGGGTGTGGTGGTGCTGGGTAAAACCAATATGGATGAGTTCGCCATGGGCTCGTCCAATGAAACCAGTTACTACGGCCCGGTGAAAAATCCCTGGCATGTGGGCTGTGTGCCCGGTGGTTCATCGGGTGGTTCGGCAGCGGCCATTGCCGCGCGCTTAACCCCCGCTGCGACGGCCACCGATACCGGTGGTTCCATCCGTCAGCCCGCAGCTCTGTGCGGTATCACCGGTCTCAAGCCAACCTATGGGCGGGTGTCACGCTGGGGCATGATTGCCTTTGCTTCGAGTCTCGACCAGGGTGGGCCCATGGCACGCACGGCGGAAGATGCCGCGCTAATGCTCAATCAAATGGCAGGTTTTGATAGTAAAGACTCGACCTCGATTGAACACGCTGTGCCTGATTACACGGCGACCTTAAATCAGGATATCAGCGGCCTGACCATCGGTGTGCCCGAAGAGTATTTTGACGAGGGTTTGAACCCTTTGACCGAACAGGCGACTCGGGATGCTCTGGCGGAACTGGAAAAGCAGGGCGCCAAGCTGAAGTCGATTAGTCTGCCCCATTCTCATCTTTCCGTGCCCGCTTATTATGTGATTGCCCCGGCGGAGGCCTCGGCGAATTTATCGCGCTTTGACGGTTCACGTTACGGCTATCGCTGTGAAAATCCGGCGGATTTACGCGATATGTACATGCGCAGTCGCTCCGAAGCGTTTGGCGATGAGGTGAAGCGACGTATTTTGATCGGTGCCTATTGTCTGTCGGCGGGTTATTACGACGCCTACTACAACAAGGCCATGCAGGTGCGCCGCCTGATCAAAGAAGATTTTGTCAGCGCCTTTAAAGAGGTCGA
>MAAC01011226.1_pt1 | contig 17253 bp, 12 predicted proteins | sample 1115981 | NCBI WGS metagenome assembly MAAC01 (sample SAMN04961126, study PRJNA320927) | seawater metagenome | isolation source: sample BD02T64 sea water enriched with oil for 64 days | place: USA:Gulf of Mexico | collected 2013-07-27 | reverse complement strand
AGAGCGCAGCGAGGGGCTTTCAGTTTGATAACGGTACCCACTCAGGGATCAGCGCAGCTAATCCTATTGAAGGGTTGAGGTCATAAAAAAAGACCGTAGAGCGCAGCGAGGGGCTTTCAATCTAGTCTAGGTTAAACCTAATATTTAGAATCTTTCCTATTCTTTTTTACACCCTTAATCAATTTCCCTAGTTCCTTATCCTTCAGTTTTCTTTCTTGAGTATCTGATTCAAAATGTGACTTTTCTTTTTCCATCTTTTGAAAATTGATATAGGCTTTTTTATCAATTTCTTCATTTTCTACGGCTTCAAGAATAGCACAACCCTTTTCGTGAACATGTGTACAGTTTTTAAATCTGCAATTTTGGGCATATTCGAGAATCAATTCGAAGGTTCTTTCCAAACCTCCCGAGCTGTCTGTAATACCAACTTCACGCATTCCAGGATTATCAATTAGTATTCCTCCATTATCCAATACAAAGAGCTCACGATGACTAGTTGTGTGTTTTCCTTTATGTACTGCGGAACTAATCTCTCCAGTTTTCATTTCTTCCTTACCAGAAAGACCGTTTAAAAGGGTTGATTTACCTGCACCAGAGGAGCCCAACAGACAATACGTTTTTCCCGCTTCAATATATTCCTCCAATTGGTTATAGCCTATTGATTCATTACTTACATGGATTATTGGCGTTGCAGTAATACGTTCTTTTATTTGATTGGTAATAAATAAAAGCTCCGAATTAGGTATTAAATCTACCTTGCTTAATACAATTATAGGACTCACATCAGAAGAATGACAAATAGTCAAATAGCGTTCTATTCTGTTCAGGTTAAAATCTCTATCAACTGCTTGAACAATTAATCCATAATCGATATTAGTCGCAATTATTTGAATTTGTCCAGATTTACCTGGGGCCTTACGTTCAATGATAGAAAGCCTAGGATAGATAGCATTAATTAGCGCCTTGCCTTCATCATACTCCATAAAGGATACCCAATCACCTACAGCAGGAAAGTCGTGCCTACTTTCTGCAGTGAATCTTAAATTACCTAAGAGTTCAGCATCAAACTCATGAGTAGGCGTTTTCACAATATAGCGATCCTTATGTTCTAATATAATTCGACCAATTTCAAAGGAGTCTAATTCTTGATCGATTCTATAGTCTGCTAGTTGGTCTGTATATCCTAAATCTTTGTAAGTCATTGTGCTAATTTTTAATTTTCAGTAAAACTGAAGTCAAAAATGATATTAGAGCAATAGAAGCCTGCTTTCTCAATGGCTTTTCTAGAAGCTAAATTGTCTAGGGTAGTTGAACAAATTGGTTTCCTTCCCAATTCTAATACCTTGTTAACTTGTAGTTGCATCACTTTTGTTGCAATACCTTTGCCTTGATAATCTTTGTTCACGATAATTCCTAAGTCCGTAATATTTGGTTGTGAGTCACTTAATCTACGTTCGCTAGTTGCTATAATAGTTTCAGCATTCTTCACCATAAAAATTTCCTTCCTATTGACAAGGTTTTCAGTATAGCCAAAGGTATCATCCATTCCTACTTGTTCTTTTAGAAACCCTTTTATGGCTGGGATATCATCAGCTGAAACCAATTCCAAATTCAGAGTGGTTACTACTTCGATTGGTCTATTTGGATGTTCAAAACAAAAGGTATTCGTCTTGGTTGATTTTGATTGAGCTAGGCATGCATTAAATCCAATAGGTTCGTTAGAACTGAGGCTTGCAGAATGAATCAATTCAGATTCAATTAATTCTCCAATGACCATATCCATTTTATAGCAATATTCTTTTAATAGAAATATCTGAACCAAACATCCCTTATCATCAATACAGCAATAGCCCATGGTGGTGCCGTCATTTTCTATTAGATAATGCTGCGAGGAGCCTATGTATAGTATTTCCCACATTGCATCAATAGGTGCTGTTAGATTTTTATATAGCTCTGTTCTTAAGTTATTTATGGTGTTCGGGGTTGTTGATTTTGAAAAATTCATGGCTATATGTATTTTTTCATAATATGGTTCTTGATTTGTTCAAGTGGATAATCTTGGAAAATCCCTAAATAGTTGAGTGCAATTCCGTCAAGTTCAGCGATGAACATATAACTTAATACGGTAGAATTTTCTGGATCAATTTCACTGAAAATACTTTTTGTAGCATTCAATATATATGAGGACCTTTCCTTTATCAAGTCATCTAAGATTTGCCTAGTATTTGGTTGAACCATCATATTTAAGTTAAACTGGAAGAATAATTTATCCGCCTCCAATTGTGTGAAGAATGATTCCAATAAATCTTTCAATCGACCCTTAGCTGAAAGAATTGTTTTATCATTCCTATTCATCTCTATAATCATTTTGGTTGTTGAGATAAATATCTCTCTTAACAATCCATCTTTTGATTTAAAGTGATGAGAAATAAGCCCTTTAGATACATTCGCTGTTTCACAAACTGCTGATAGGGGCGTGTTTTCGTATCCTCTTTCTGAAAATAGTTTAGTAGCTATTTCCAGCAATTGTTGTCTTTTGTCCATTACAAATTGCATTTGCTCGTAACTGACCGCACGTACAGTCAGTGCAAAAGTATGCAAATATTTTGAATATGAAAGGACCTAACTCTTTTTTGTTAAAGGAATTGAAAGGTAGTTGACCCAAATAGTCTCTTATAATGGGGCGTTTTGGAGTAATTAACTAAGAATGATAAATCTGAATAAAAGTATAGTTTTTAGAATAACTGGGGTCGTAGTTTAATCTTCCATCCTTGATGGGTAGAAAAAATATTAGGCATAAAAAAAGGAAAAAAGTTTTGAACCTTTTTCCTCTCTATTTGATTTTAGTTATTGATAACCTTCTTAAATCGTTTGGTAGGCTTGGCCTTGTAAAGGGTTAAACCTACAGCACCCAATCCTATAAGATAGGCTAGAGTTGCAGTTTGTGTATTGGTATTTTCTATTGGATAAGTGACTGCTAGATCCTGCTGTAATTCGGGGATAGGTTGTTCAGCATTTGCTATGCAGATAGGTAAGCCAAATAGAAATAATAAACCAACGACGATTAATTTAACATTCATATTTCTTAAGATTTTACATTTTGATACTATACGTGGGGAGAACAAATTGCAAAAATTTTGAATAAAAACCAAAAATATATTCTATTAACATAGTTTTAATACGTAATTATTTTTTATTCCAATTTAATTTTAGGCCAACAATTCCGCCAATATTTAAACTTGAAATTGTTACTTCTGTACGTGGGAATGTGGAGGTATGTGTGATGGGATCTTGTTCGTTTTCATTTGTTTGGTGTTCACTATTAAATGGACCGATAGCTGATTTTGGCGCCATTCTATAATTCATTTTAAGTCCTAAAAACCAATTTTTTTCACGTACAAGTAGGTAATTATAACCTATGTGTAATCCAATTTTTTTATCGAAAGATTCTGATTGACCACTTCCTTTTGTTGCATGCCAAATAAAAGCGGGTCCCATCAAAAATTGGTGTTTCTTGTTTTCTGTTCTGTGGGCATAACACATAGAAATAGACCATATTTCACTACTTATATACATACTATTTCCATTTCCGATATTTTCATAGCCCGTGGCAGTGGTATGACTATAGAGCGCGAAATTCCATGTTAAGCCATTTTTTTCATTGAAAAAATATTTGGCTGTTATATCTGTGATTAGAAATTCCTCTGTTGTTGGCTGAGATCTCGGACTAGAAAGGCTAGCTCCAGAGGTTTTGTCATCCAGTCCTGAAAGAATAAGTTGATCCTCAAGATCGCTAGAAGGACCACTAAGAGCAAGTCCTGAAAATACAGATAGACTGAATTCTTTGGTACCTTCTTCAATAGTAACTTCATTTTGCGCTTGTAGGGTAGCGCATAGAAGTAGACCAAAAAGCAGAAATCTTAAATTATGGGGCATAATTTCTATTTATAATGGTTATTTAAATGTATTGTATTTACTTCTAATAATATTTAAATATAATATAATCAGTGGTTTAATTCAAGAGATAATGCCAAATAAGTGTGTGATAACTGAATAGATGATAGATCAGAGGTAGGTAAAATTAGTATAGCTATTTTGCTTCCTTAGGTATAAAACCTTCAATTTTTGTTTTTAATAGATCTCCTTTTTGCGTTCCAATTAGGTATTTCTTCCCATTTTTCAATTCCAAAGCCAGTCCAATGCTTCCTTTGATATTATAGGCTGTTCCATATTTGGTAAATAGTCTGATACCCCAGCCTCCAATAAATCCATAGTTTAAAACCTTTGCCCTTTCTATTTCGGACCATTTAAATTCCTTTTTGGTAAAAGGTCTTAGATGGATCATTATGCTCGTATCACTAATAGTAGTTTTAAGCCGCATTAAAAGGAATAACGCTACTATTGCTATAAATGCACAGAATACTATAATAAATGCTGGATTCGTAATAATATTTAAAGGCTGGTCTAAGTCCAAACCTGGACTTCTGATTATGGTGTAAAAGGAAAATGAAAAGGATCCAAATAGGATTAGCCAGAGCCACCATTGGTTAAACTTTTGATTTTCGTAAAATACTATTTTGGAATTTTTCATCTGGTTTAATTTATATAGTTAATAATCGTTTTGGATACTATTTCTGCAAGAATAATTGCAAAACTAAATAGCGCAATGGATTTTGTCCCCTTGGCGTTTGCTGCTACTTTGAAACCATTATATAATAGTCCTATATACCATATTAGAATCAAAAGTGAGCAAAGTCCAAAAAGGGAAATAAGGACCATTCCTGAATTCATCAATTGATCCATGTCATTTATCTCAACTAGGCTTTGTATGTTCTTGCCCGCTTCGTAAATGGAATTGTTAAAATTGAAGAATGGTAAAATATAATAGGGTGTTCTTGCTATAATGGCTGTAGTAAGAATATCTATTATCCTTAGCTTATTATTTATGATTTTCCCAACTAGACTTAGTAAGAAACTTAGGGAAAGAATGTTTATTAAATTGTCTTGAAGAATATCTAAGAGGCCTACTTCTTGTACAAAATGTAGATCTAAGACTCCGTCGAATCTGGCATTGAAATATAGTCCAATAAAGGATCCAGCGATTGTTATGATCGCTCCAATGATAAGCAGTTTATTTTCTCCGTATTTTTCAAACGGATTTAATAGGATTGTTTTCATGATTTGTTGTTTTGAATAGATTCAATTTTCTGAATGATGTCATCTAGTTTATTTCGAACGGTTGGATAACTTTTCTCCATCATCGCAGCCATTTTTTTTAAACTTCCTCCAGTTAGAATGAACTGAAAAACAAAATCTTGATCCTCAATGGATAATTGTAATAGCGTAGGAAGGGAGTATTTTCCTGAAATAACTGTTTCGCAGTGGGTGCAGGATAGTTCACTAACTGCTAAGGCATATTCACAGCTCGGACATAAAATGGGTAATTTCTTCATGGTATTTCATTATTTCTTATACAAATGTAATAAATATATTAATTTTATTTAAGTTAAAATTAATTAAATTAAATATTGGTATTGTTTATTTAATATTTCGATTGAAATAATGTAAAATTGTATAAAGAGAAAGGAGTATCTAAATTTTAGAATTAGATATTATATAAAAGGTATAAAAAAATAACTCCCCCTCCATCAGGGGATTAATCAAGATGAGGGGGGGAGTTCCAAATACTAATTTAAGGTCGAGTTCCGTAGAACAAATACATTTGCTATGCATTTCACTGCATTAACTTACTAGAACTAAATTAGTGATAAATAGATTTTTGGCAGGATAAATTAGTTGAGTGGAGTTAATTTGTCGCCTGATTGATGTAATAGTTCATATGAATTAGACAGTATGGTATATAACTATACTATTTTTTAAACGAATGACTTTTTTTGAATGCATCGAATTTGACCAATTTTTTAAAGGATTTTTTGGAGGGCTGGTAGGCATTGTCTCCAATGTGTTCATCCCTTTTATCCATTATTTTAGCTAGGAAGATTTCATGTTTAATGGGTAGATAGCTAATATTTAGTTCAGTTCTTTTCTTCAATTCAAGTTTATACACATTCCAGTATTTTTTATTGGATTGAATATTTAAGTAAAAGGTTTTACCTATTTTTTTTAACACATGAGATTGATCTAGGTCCATAACTGTATCCGTTAAGTTAATTGAATACGTCCTTGTTTTATCGTCTTGAAATTGGAATTCGTAATTGTAATTTGCTCTTTTGAAGATGCCGAGAATTAGACTGTCTATGTTTGGGTCACGAGGGTTTTGAGATGATACAGCAATTTCAATTGAATCTTTTTTACTTTCAACTGCAACGCTGAATGTTCCATTTATATGATTTAGGATTGTTTTTTTTTGGATCTCAAGTTTGTTAGTAGCTATTATGTCTATTTCAGCTCGATCAAATAATAGGCTAGTAGCCATATCTTCAAATACACTCGTGTCAGATTGATTGGAGTATTTTCCCAAGAGTTTCTTTGGGAATTCCTGTAGGCTCTTTGTGTTGGAGGGCTGTGCCTCAGTGAAATCTATTTCTTGAGGATTACAGCTAATCAAGCCGATACTGCTAAGTACTATACTTATAATTAAATTTTTCATTATGTGTTTTTGAAGGATTGATTTGATTGACAAGATAAGTAAAATTTGTTTTGATCTTTACTCTAATATATATCTATAATATAAACCATTGATGTATAGTTGAAGATTTGGATTTTTCATAATACATTGAATTCCTACTACTTGACGATAGAAGAATTCAAGTCATCGAAGAAATCCTGCAATCCAAGCATAATAAATTATGTTTACATTCTGATTTTAATGATTGATATAATTGATTCAATAGTATTAAGTTGAATTGCGTTTTTCAATTTTCTCTTTACTCCAGACGGGGGTAATTAATTAATAGAACGGCTATGAAGGGATTAAAATATATACTAGGATGTGCATTATTTTTTATCATACATGGAGTTTTCGCTCAGTGTGGGGTAAAAGATTATTATGCCTTTTACTATACGCCAAATTTTTCTGAGAGTCCAACTCAATGGGAGCGTATAAAACTTTCATTTATTAATTTAAGTGATAATAATAATTGGACTTTAAGTTATGAATATGGCTTAAGAGGCTTTGAACCTAATGCAGGGGAGGGTTATGAAGGAAATGTTTCTTTTACAGAAAGCTTAGAAAGACAGGATGTTTTGTTGACTGATAATATAGATCACAATAAAATGTATGATTTATATGTTTGTGGACAATTCATAGGTGAGTTTCAGGATGCTCATGCATTATTGGAGTTGACTTTTGATTTTAATATACAGTCAAATCGATTGTATTTCGTTCCCTTTAAGTCTATAATAGAGGAGGAACAGAATTTCCCAGATTTTGCACCTAATTACTTAGATGTCGATGCATTAATTTATGATGAGCAAGGTAGTTATATGAATTGTCAATTTACAGTGGGATCAAGTGTTAAAACACAGGATTTAGTTGTTTTTGAAAAAGGGATAAATACCGAGATTTCATTCGATATACTGACCGGTATAGACCATGGTTCGGTATCTGTTATGCCAATGGGAAGAACCGAAGAGTCCTCATCCGTTTTATTGAATAGTCAATTTCAAACAGCACATATCGCTCTGGATCAAATGGGTCAATGGAATGAAGTTCAATTCGAGCTTGCTTTTGAAAATATCAATTCAGATGAATTTATTGGTGGTAGTTTTGACTTTAGATTTATGGATAATTCTATCCATGGTTGGGATGATTCAAGCAGTTCTATAGATAACCTATTCATTGGAGCTATTGGAAGCCGTAAGGAGATTTGTAGGGGTGCCTCTACTACTATCTATGGTCAATTGGTGACCAATGAAGGGATATACTCTAATCCTCTTGCTGGTGCATCTGGTTTAGACAGTTTAGAGTATACGACTTTGAAATATCATCCACCCTTATTTATCAATAAGGTATCTAACCTACATTATCAATCTACAGGTGCATGGAATAGCTATAGTTGGTACTCTTGCGATTCGGATGAATTGGTTTTTGAAGGAAGAGATTTTTATCCAGAATTTGATGGCTCGTATTATTTAATGGTAAGTGATGATAATTGCATAGAAATTTCAGAATGTATTGATGTCAACCGTGCAATTGGGGTAGAAGAGGCCAGCTTTAAAACTGAATTAGCGGTATATCCTAACCCTACTAACGGCATATTAAATATTGTCAATGATCAAAATTTAGCGTTAGATATACACGTTATTGATGGTTATGGAAGAAGCATATATCGACCACAGATTGACAATTCAGAAATTATACAACTTAACTTATCTGAATTGGCATCTGGGTATTATTTAATACAAGTACAACATCAAGGTACCATAATTGGGCAATCAACCGTAGTGTTATATTAGTTTTTGGAGTCAGAAATTATTTGGTTAATTAATCCAATGTATTTACTGACTTCAATATTTTTATACATGGTATGTCCAATGGATTCTCCCTCTTTATTCATTAAAACGATATAGGGAAACAAGCCTTTTGTATTGTAAAGGTCTTTCAATTTTTCATTATGTTCTATTTGACTAGTATTTTGTTCTCCTTTCCTTTTTTTTGGAAAATCTGCTTTTAGCATGATTAGATTTTCGTTTGCATAGGTTTGAAATTCCGGTTTCTGCCAGATGTTTCTCTCCATTTTTACACAAGGTACACACCAGTCCATACCTGAAAATACAAGAATTATATGTTTATCTTCATTAGTTGCCTTTGTTAAGGCTGTATCTATATTTGTTTCCCAGTTTTGAGCAAGAAGTCCAAGTGGAAGTAAGAGACATAGAAAAACGAGGTAGCGTAATTTTTTCATTTTAATATAGGAATTAAAGGGTCAATAATCGGTAAGTTTACCTCTTGGAAGTAAGTATTTAACTGCTTCATATTGAGAGGTGTATCATATATAAAGATACCAATATATTTCTGTAAAATCAACAGGTGAATGTTAATTGTACAACCTTTTCATCCAATTTTATTTGAGAAGAATTACTGGGTTAGTTTTTCTATGAACAATTTGTTCGCCAACAAAGGCATATTTTATTTTGTAGACGTAACTGTCTTGTAATAACTCATCTCCCTGGAAGGTTCCATCCCAAAATTCTGAAGGGTCTTCTGTGGCGAATACCATTTTTCCCCAGCGATTGAAAATTTGCAATTCATAGCTACTCAATGCACATTCAGGAAATATTTCAAAATTATCATTGTTATTATCACCATTTGGACTGAAGCTATTCGGAATAAATAGGGTACATAAACAATCCTCTCTTGTGACGGTCATTGTAGAAAAGGATTCCCCACATTTATTGGATACATTTAAGCTGTAAATTCCTACATCTGATATTGAAAACTGATTTTGAAAAGTTCCATTTTGCCATTGGTATACATAATTTGTGTCTGTATAATGAAACAATAAAGCATTGCCTTCACAGAGGAAGGTGTCTTCTGGAAGTACAGTCTCTGGTACATAGGTTAAAGATAAGTATGCACTGTCTTGGTTTACGCAATATTGATTTTGGACGGTAACATGGTACCAACCTTCCTGTTCAGCAATAATAGATGAAGAGGTGCTTCCATTTTGCCACATATAGCTCATGGCATCTTGATTATATGCGCTATATACCACTTGATCACCAAAACAAATATTTGTATCAATTAGATTGATAGTAGGTAAAGGACGTACCACAACAAAAGTACTATCAGAAAATTGACAGTTTCCAAGCTGTAAAATCACATGGCTATATCCGCCAGTACTAACTTCATGTATTGCGTTGTGATCCCCGTCATTCCAAGTATAGGTAGTTCCTGAGTCAGGAAATGTTGCATTTAAATAATAACTTTCACCTTCACAAAATGATATAGTATCTGGTAAGTCTATCATGATTGAGTCGATAACCTTAACGTTTATTTGATCTTTAAAGGTGCAGCCGTCAAGCTCTAAAACAGCACTATATAAACCTGATTTATCGACGAGATATGTGGATAGTGTTTGTCCATCTTGCCAAGTATAAGTAGCGCCTGGGTAGTAGGCGTCAAGTAGTAATGTTTCTCCAGTACAAAGAATAGTGTCTGGCCCAAGTGAAAAATTAGGAATAGGAACAACGTCTACAAAAATAGAGTCAGAGGTGGGGCAGCCATCTAGAGTAACCTCTAAAGTATACATTCCTGTTTGATTTACATTTTGATAACTTAGCGTAGATCCATTATTCCATAAATAGGTTGCACCTGGTGTAAAACCACCAATAACTAAATTGTCATTTGCACAAATTGATTGGTCTGGTCCAAGATCAAAGGAGGATATTGGTTTTACGATTACATTGATAGTGTCTACAAAGGTACAGTTGTTATAAGAAAGGACTACCTCATAGAAGCCAGATGTGTGTGCTCCATAAATAGCGTCAGTTCCGTTTTGTGTACTTCCGTTATCGTCTGTGAATGTCCAATCATAACTAGCAGTAGGAAAAGTAGCATCCAACCAAGCTGTATCTCCATGACAAATAGTAATATCAGGACCGAGGTCTATTACCGCTGAAGAAATCGTATCTACAACTACTGAATCTGTATAGGAACAGTTGTCGAAAAATATTTCAAAGGAATAGGTTCCAGGTTGGGTAATAAAATAGCCAGAGCTAATAGTACCATCCTGCCATATATATCCTATAGCGAGGTCGTGGCTGACATCTACTGCCCAGGTTGAACCATTACAAATTAGAACGGTATCATTTTCAAAATCAAAATCTTCTTGTGCTACTTTGGTTACTAATACTGTGTCTGAGAAGAAACAACCGTTCCTTTCTACTTCCACAAAGTAAATTCCTGCGCCTGTGACTGCTAAGGTTGTGTCTATAGAGCTATCATTCCATGTATAGGTTGCCCCATCATTAAAAGCATCTAATATTAACGTGTCTCCTTCACAAATTGTTAGTTGGCCACCAAGGTCAACTTCTATAATAGAATCTACCGTTACAAATATGGTATCTGAAATGGTACAATTTCCTACTGTAATTTCACAATGATATAAGCCTGTTTCTTCTACATTGTATTTTACTGGAGTGGAGCCATCTTGCCAGAGATAATTTGCAGATGTATAGTTCGTTCCAAGAAATAGAGTATCGCCAAAACATATAGCAGTGTCAGGACCTAAGTCAAAAATTAAGGAGTCAATAAACAAAACTGCAGTTTCCGCAAAGAAGGTACAAAGAGGGGTTGTAACTGTAACGCTGTAAACTCCATTTTGACTTACATTGAATATGGAATCTGTGGACCCGTCTTGCCAAACGAAGGTTGAATTAGGGTAATTTGCTTCAAGGTCAAAAGGAGTTCCTGCACAAACTAAGGTGTCTGAAGGGAAAACGAAAGGGGCTGTAAAATCTACTTCTATGGTATCCTTATATTGACAACCGTTTAATGTCATGGTAACCCAATAGGTTCCAGGTTCCTTAATATTATAAATTGGTTCATTGAAACCATCTTGCCAAAAGTAATTGGCACCTATAAAGGAAGCCCCCGCCATTAGGCTATCACCCGCGCAAAGTAAGGTGTCATTTCCTAGGGAAAAGTCTGACTGATTGAATAGTATACTCAAAGATTTAGTATAACTACAGTCATCTAAATAGGCTGTGACAGAGTATAAACCATTCGTGAATATTTGAATGGTTGGACTTGTCTCACCAGTGCTCCATAGCACTGAGTCTGCATAAGGTAGGTTGTGCGCTAATAACACACTGTCAAAATTACAAGGTGAACCGTTCGGTAAGCTTATATTTAAGTTAGGGTTTGATATTAGGACGATGGTATCTGTAAAGGTTGAATTAAAAGAAGGAGAATTTACAATAAGCGTATCTAGATCACCAGTACTTGATGCCGGATCCCAATTAAAGGAACTACCAATACCAACCAAGGTGCTATCTGTTGTACTCCAAAGTAAATTGGAAACAGATACAATGGGAATGAAATCAACGAAAGAGGTGGTATAATCATTATTACCATTTGGAACAAATCGAACACCTTCAGTATCTGTACTCCATGTATTTGGAACATTTCTTTCTAACCCAGTTGTTGGATCAATAATTATTTCAGCAGTTGTTCCGGTTTTGTTTTGTAATCCGTGAATGGCAAGACCAGAATTCCATGAGCAATTGGGTTTATTGACAATATGTGTTTCTATTTTATCCCCGTTTTCATATAGCAATATGGCAGAGGAATAATATAGGTTACTGCAATTGTACATTGGTACATCAAACCATCGAACTACAAAGATTCTATTTGGGGCAGTTCCAATTGTAGCGTAATCCAACATTCCTCCAGTATTGGGTTGAATGTCCTGCCAAGGTGCTAAAATGGTATTTTTTAATTTCGAAGCGTTCGTATTTGTAGCGGCATCTGGTAGTGCGCTTGCTATAGTATAAGGACTGCTATGTAATGCATAACTAGTGTCAAATGAGATGAAATTATTGGAACTCAGAATACAGGAAGTATAGCTAAATCCATAAAAATTGAAAGTGAAATCTAAATTAATATCATCACTAAATTCATCATCTCCAAGGCTAAGGCTTGTAAAGGAGGTAGTCTGAATTTCATTTAGTAAGGCTATGGTAGCTGAGTCCAGATCCATATTTATTTGAACCAAATTGGTGTCACAAATATGAACAGTGTCAGGGAAGTTTAATTGCGCTTTAGCGGGGAAAGCCATACAAATAAATAAAACAGAAATGAACTTTAAAAAGGTGAAAAATTTCATATAGAAAAGGGTTAAAAAAAGATGACTCAAAACAAATATATTGTTTTGAGTCTGAAAATGAAAATATTACGATAAATTTAAGTTGAATGTAACCTTTTGCTATCTTAATAGTGTAATTGTTCCCTGCTTAATGTGAACCTTAGATTCGTTTTCAAAGGCGTATTCTAATTTATAGGCGTAGATATCTTGGGCCAGTAAATCGCCATCGTATGTACCGTCCCATTCTGTATCTAAATCATTTGATTTGAAAACCATTTTCCCCCATCTATTGAAAACAGATAATGAAAAGTGGGTAAGTTCACAATCTGGGAATACTTCAAAAGTTTCATTAATTCCCCCATTTCCAGGGCTAAATGCATTTGGTAGATACATTGAGCAACTACAGTCCTCCAATAATACTAACATATTGAAATTTGAGGTTCCGCATTCGTTGGTGATAGCCACACTATAAATACCTTCATTCGTAATGATTAAACTACTAGTAGTGCTACTATCTTGCCATACGTAGGTATAATCATCGTTGTCAAACTCGATAATCATTTCATCTCCTTCACACATGCTGGTATCTTCCGGTAATCCTTCTTGAGGCTTTGTGTTTACTGTTAAGTAGGCACTATCAGTAAGATAGCAGTGTTCATTTTCTACTTGCACAATATACAATCCTTCTTCCGTTGCATGGTATTGGGATCCCGAATATCCATCTTGCCAAGTATAGATTAATCCATCAGATGCTGTTGCGTCAAAAATATAGGTTTCACCTTCACAAATGGTTGTATCAGAAATTTCAACTACTGGTAGTGGAGCTATCTCTAGGAATAAACTATCTGTAAAATAACAGCCATTCAATTCTAATATTACACTATTTAATCCCTCTATTGCTGGATCTAAAATTGCATTGGTAGATCCATCCATCCAAAGATACGTGGTAGAGCTATTTGGGTAGGATGCATCAATTGCGTAGGTTTCTCCTTCGCATATAATGACATTGCTTGGGAGATTGATTTCAGGAATAGGATTAACCGTTACTTGAACTGCATCGCTAAAGATACATCCATCTAAGCTTAAGGTTACACTATATGTTCCAGATGAGTCCACCCATATTTGTGGTCCAGTATGTCCGTTACTCCAAAGGTATTCTGTGCCTATAAAACTAGAGGTAGCATCCAGTAAAACACTATCTCCTTGGCATATCTCAATATTTTCACCTAGGTCAATGATCGGTAAGGGGAGTGTTTCAACTACAATGGTGTCATAACTAATACAGCCATTGTTATTGATTGCAACATGATAGGTTCCGGCTTGTTGAACTGTAAATGTACCTGAAGTGTCACCATTTTGCCATAAATAGGTTCCTTCAATCATACTAACATCCAATATGAAAGATTCTTCTGCACAGATGCTAGTATCGTTTCCAAGGGAGAATTCTGGGAAATCATAGATGTTAATTTCAATACTATCAATATAGGTGCAATTATTCAGGAATAATTGTACAATATAAAGTCCAGAGGTATCAACTGTAATGGAGGATGTTGTATCTCCCGTATTCCAGATATAAGTGGCTCCAGTGTATTCTGCATCTAATAGAACACTGTCCCCTTCGCAATAGCTTTGTTCAGCTTGCAGATTGACTATTGGTATTGGTGAGACAAAGACGGATATAGTATCCATTGATATACAGTCATTTGAGTTTACAATTACGCTGTATATTCCAGTTTCGTGGACTATTATCTCTGCATCTGTAGAACCTGTACTCCAAGTGTAAGTTGCACCAGTGTTAAAGGCTGAAAGTAAAAGACTATCTCCTTCACAAAGAGTTGTGTCTGGACCTAAGTCTACAATTGGGTAGGGGTGCACTGTAACGTATATACTGTCCGAATAATTACAGTTGTTATTTTGAAGGTTAACCCAATACCATCCGGTTTCTGTTGCTATGTAAATTGAATCTGTGGATCCATCCTGCCATAGGTAATTTGCACCTGGGAAAGTTGCATTTAAAATAGCTGAATCACCTTCACATATTTCAGTATTGGCGCCAAGTTCAATGGCAGGGATTAATGAAAATTCTATTAGGACAGTATCATAGCTTATGCAACCATTAGAATTAACTTCTACATAATACGTTCCTGCTTCATTTACTGTAAATGTGCTATCTGTACTTCCGTCTTGCCATAAATAAATTCCACCATGACTATAGGCATCAAGAATAATACTATCTCCTTCACAAAGCATACTGTCAGGTCCTAATTCAATAAATGGATAATCGTTTACAACGATATCTATACTATCGCTGAAATAGCATTGATTTAAAAGCAATTCTACCGAATATTGACCTGTTTCAGTTACTACTAGTATACTATCTGTAGATCCATCTTGCCAAGTGTAATTTGCTCCTGGAAAATAGGCATTTAATAGTATTGTGTCCCCATAACATATGGATTGATCGGGGCCTAATTCTATGATTGGGATTGGTGAATACTCCACTATAATAGTATCTGTGACAATACAATTATTATAATTAACGGTAACATAATAAGTTCCGGCATCTGTAACCAAGAATGTACCGTTTGTAGAGCCATCTTGCCAGATATAGGTTGACCCATCTGATGATGCATTTAAATTAAGCGTACTTCCTTCACATAATAAAGTGTCTGGTCCAAGATCCAATACAGGGTAGGGAGTTACAGTAACAAATACACTATCCTGGAATATACAATTGTTTAATTCTACGGTTACAGTATAAAGACCTGAACTGGAAACTTCAATAATGGAATCTGTTGAGCCATTTTGCCATAAGTAGTTTGCTCCAGTGTATGTTGCATCTAATAGTACCGTTTCATCTTCACAAATAGCTTGGTCTGGACCTAAATCTATAATTGGACTAGGGTTTACATTAAGGAATATACTATCTGTATTACTACATGAACCAACCTGTACGTTTACATAGTACCAGCCTGTTTGATTAGCAGAGAAATTTGGATTTGTAGAGCCATCTTGCCATAGATAAGTGGCTCCCGTTATATTAGTTTGAAGCAATAAATTTTCACCAGCACAAATACTTGTATCTGGTCCAAGATCAATAGATGGAAGTTCGATTATTTCTAGGTATAAAGAGTCTGTGAAAATACAGTTGTTATTTTCCAAGCTTACTATATACCATCCTGTTTGGTTTGCTGTAAAGGTAGAATTGGTTGAACCATCCTGCCATAAATAATTTGTACCTGAGTCATAGGTTGCGTCCAATAATAGGCTGTCACCATCGCAGATAGTAGTATCATTCCCAAGTGATATGATTGGGTTTGGGTATACAATGACATTTATTGTGTCTGAATAGTAACATACACCAACATTGACTTCTACTATATATTGTCCAGATTCTGTTACGGTAAGTGTTGAATTAGTAGATCCATCTTGCCAAGAAGATGATCCATTTAGAAAGTAGGAATCCAAGACTAAAGATTCACCTTCACAAATTGCTGTATCATTCCCTAATTCAATTTCAGGAATAGGGTCTACAGTGATTAATATAGATTCTGATTCATAGCAATTATTATTGGTCAAAGTTACTGTGTACCATCCAGTTTCATATACTATAAATATGGAATCAGTAGATCCGTCTTGCCATTCGTAGGTTACATTTGGAAAGGTGGCGTCTAAAATTATTGAATCCCCTTCACAAATACTGGTATTTGGGCCAAGCTCTACTATTGGAATTTGATCGACTGTTACAAAAATGGAATCGGTATTAGAACAAGATCCAGCAGTAAGTGTAACACTATACCAGCCTGTTTCTGTAACTATATAGTTTCCATTGGTAGAACCATCTTGCCATAGATAACTAGCACCATTTTGACTTATATCTAGGATTAATGATTCATTAGAGCAAATGGTTGTATCATTCCCCAGATTTACTTGAGGAAGTGATATAATGTTTACATTGATAGTATCTGAAAATTGACAATTGTTGCTTAAAAGATTTACTATGTATTCCCCTGTTTCATTTACTATCAGTTGTGAGTTTGTGGAACCATCTTGCCATAAATAGGTTGCTCCAGCGTATAATGCATCCAATAGAATTGAATCACCTTCGCAAATTGCAGTATCATTCCCTAAATTGATCACAGGGTCTGGATGAATCAAAATTTGAATGGTATCTGAATAGCTACAAATTCCAGCCAATACAGTTACAATATATTCTCCAGATTCGGTAACTAATATTGTAGAATCAGTGGAGCCATCTTGCCAAATATAACTAGCTCCAGAATATGAGCCATTTAAAATTAATACGTCTGATTCACAAATGGCGGTATCGTTCCCTAGTTCTATTACAGGAATAGGAGATACGGTCACATCGATAGAATCTGTATAGCTACAATTATTGCTCGTTACGGTAACGGAATAGGTTCCTGAAACTATTGCAGTAAATAGAGCATTGGTAGAACCATCTTGCCATAGATAAGTAGCT